>Ga0066368_10000570_pt1 | contig 10343 bp, 10 predicted proteins | sample Knorr_S7_td_NADW_FD_71215 | JGI IMG/M metagenome (GOLD analysis project Ga0066368, IMG submission 71215) | Marine microbial communities from Southern Atlantic Ocean transect - Knorr_S7_td_NADW_ad_2505m_LV_A | ecosystem: Environmental > Aquatic > Marine > Oceanic | place: Southern Atlantic ocean... | reverse complement strand
GGACTATTTTGGTTAATGACCTTTGTTATCGTCGCCAGCTTTATTTTTACTGTTTTCTACATGCGCTTTTTGATTGTGCGCCCAGTGCAAGCAATGCGCAACACACTTGAGCAAATCAATCGCCATGATGCTGATTTATCGGCCAAGCTACCGCATTTTACCTACGATGAATTTCGAGATTTAAGTGAGCAGTATAATACCTTTACCGTTCACCTCGCAAAACTATTAGCCACTACGTATCAAAGTGCACAAGCCAGTGCTGATAGTAGCTTAAAGATGACTCATTCTATGCAGCAAACCGCACAGATGAGCCACCAGCAAATAAAATTCAGTCAAACCATTACCGATTCAAGTAATCAAATTACTTCAAGCCTAGAGAATATCTCAGCGAATACAGACAGCGTACATCAAGTAAATAATGAACACTTGAGCTTTGTGCAGCACTCGGCTACTGAGTTATCGGCACTGGTTAAAAAGGTCGCGATGATAAGCCAAATTTTGGGTAACTTCTCAGCAACTGTGTCTGGTCTGAAAGAAAACAGCGAGAACATTCGCGCTATTTTGAAAATGGTCGAAGAATTTTCGGATCAAACCAATTTACTTGCCCTCAATGCTGCAATTGAGGCGGCACGTGCCGGTGAAGCTGGCCGAGGTTTTGCTGTGGTTGCCGATGAAGTCAGATCGCTCTCAGTTAAAGTAAACGATGCAACTCGCCAGATCAGCGATTTTATTAATCAAATGAACACCCTCGTTAGCGAAACCAATAAAGAATCTGAGCAACTAATTAGCCACTCGAGTGAGGCTGAAACAGCAATTAGCAATACCTCAACAGGCTTTAGCAATATGCTTGGCGAATTTGAGCAAAACCAACAACAGCTGCAGCAGATTGTCAGCGCGGTGCATTTACTAGAGCAAACCCAAACCCACACTCATCAAACGGTAGAGCAAATTGTGGCTTTGGGCGAGCAAGCTAAACAGCAAATTGATGAATCACTCGCTGATTGCCAACAATCACACAAACTGAGCCAACAAACCCAAGAGCAATTAAAACGCTTTGTGTAAAAGTTGACTTAATTCATTTAGTTACATTACTGTATAAGAAAACATCTAAAGGGAATTTAAATGAAAAATGTTTTCTTTGCAGTACTCACGCTATGCACGCTTTTTATTACTTATAAAGTCGTTAACTTGCTTGAGAGTAACAGTACACACAATGTTATGGCTGTAGAAACAGCTGAAGAAACCGCCCCCCTTACTATTGAGTCATCAGCGCTTCAAACAAAAATAAACCCGCAATCATCACAAGAGACTGATTCTCCAAGTTATAGCAGTACATTTGCCAACACAAACGTCTCTAAAGATTCAATAAGCTCATTTGATGAACTCGTAACAGACAAAGAAAACGGTCAAAAAGTGTTTAATACACAGCCATTAAACGAAATGGGATTTACACAAATTCAAGATTATGTGTCTGAGTTAGCGAATGGCTTAACTGATACCAACAAAGCGCAAATTAGAGAACTAGTTTACGATGAAACAGTGAAATACCAAGAAGAACACGCAGACATTACTGTTTATGATATGCAGTGCTCAAATCAACTATGCGGCATTATTCTGCAAAGCCAGAATACAGATGCTATTAGCCAGAGCCTTGATGATTTAATCAGCAACAACACTATGAAGCAAAACACTAGAGGTGGATTATCGCGTGCATTTTCTGAAAACAACGTCGAGTATGGCTTACTAATCGCTGTTATTACTGACGAAGGAATTACCCTACAATAAGTGAATATTGTTCAGGGCCTACCTCAAACTATGTTAAAGTAGCCGCTTCTTGGCTACTTTTTTATTGACCGTGACAACACCCGCTATTGATTATGAACAACTCGCGCTGCAAATAAAGCAATGGGGTAAAGACCTTGGCTTTGCAGAAGTCGGGATCACTGATATTGACCTAACGAAGCACGAAGCGCAGCTACAACGCTGGTTAGATTTAGGCTATCACGGTGAGATGGAATACATGGCAGCCCATGGTATGAAGCGAGCGCGCCCCGCTGAGTTGGTTCCTGGTACGCAGCGAGTCATCTCAGTAAAAATGAATTACCTACCGCCTGATGCAAGTTTTGCTAAAAACCTTAAACAAACCGACAAAGCGTATATCAGTCGCTATGCATTAGGTCGTGATTATCACAAGTTAATTCGCAACCGTTTGAAAAAATTAGGCCAACAAATAGAACAGCATATCGGCCAACTCGGTTTTCGTCCTTTTGTTGACTCAGCCCCTGTGCTTGAAAGACAACTAGCCGAAAAGGCAGGCTTAGGTTGGCGTGGAAAACATAGTTTATTAATCAATAAAGAAGCGGGCTCTTGGTTTTTCTTAGGTGAGTTATTTGTTGATATACCGCTGCCTATTGATGAAGAAAATAGTTTTGAAGGCTGTGGTAAATGCGTTGCCTGTATGACGCTGTGCCCAACTGGTGCAATTGTCGAACCTTATGTCGTTGATGCCCGTAAGTGTATTTCTTACCTAACGATTGAGTTACAAGGCGCGATCCCAGAAGAATATCGTCCGCTGCTAGGCAATCGTGTCTATGGCTGTGATGATTGCCAGTTAGTGTGTCCATGGAATCGCTATGGTCAGATCACCGATGAAGCTGACTTTCACCCAAGAACACAGCTTAAAGATCAAGACTTACTGGTTTTATTTGCATGGGATGAAGCGACATTTCTTAAAAATACCGAAGGCAGCCCTATTCGCCGCATCGGCCATGAGCGTTGGTTAAGGAACCTCGCTGTCGGATTAGGTAACGCTGATTACAATGAGCTGATAATCGATGCTTTAGAGCAAAGATTAACAACCGCTAGCGCTTTGGTCGCTGAGCATATTGAGTGGGCGCTTGATCAACAAAAAAATAAGCGCCAGTTAAAGCTTCGTAAAACTGCGCGCTTAATTCGCATTGTTGAAAAAGGCCTCCCCAGAGATGCTTAATGCATAATCAAAGCGATGCACCTATTGCTTTAATAATTGCGATAGGTCATTTTCAATTTCTTTGAAAGCCGCTTTAACTCCTTTAACAGACTCTTCTCGAGCTACCGAGTTTTGAATGGTTTCATCAACCTTTTGATAAATAAACACCTCTTGGTCTTCATCTAAGCCCATGGTCGGTATGCGCCTTTCTAAGTCTTCTTGAAGCTGCTTAAAAATTGCTTCGTTATTGATACGGTTTTCATTTAAAAGCTCAATTAAACCAGTAAATTTACTATGTACCTTACCGACGGCATCATTTAATTGTTGTTGCTGCTGAAGAAGCTCTTTTTTTGTGAGAATCGCTTTAAGCTGCTGCTCTGTAACACTGACTAAAAAGCAAATATGGTCTCGAATTCGGCCATGCTTATCTGGGTCTTGTCCCGGCATGTTTAAGATAAGCAAACTAATCATTTCATAGTTTACTAAAATCCGATTTGAGAACTCGTGCAAACGTCCTTTACTTTTGAGCATTTCAAACAGCTCGATCACTATGGGTGAACACACTCCCGACACAGAGAAATGTAACACTTCACCATCTAGCCTAAATTCCACGTTACTTTGTAAATCAAACGCACCTAAACAGTTTAAAAAGGCTTTACCGAGATCTTGCTCATTATCAATCGAACCGATATGTTCGATGTAATTAACGATTTGCCCCATTTCACTGCTGTTTGCCATGGCGTTAAACGCCGTTGAAGTCGCATCTTCAACCTGTTGCTCTAACGACTCTTTTTCAATGAGTACTTGATTCAAATGTTGTAATTTCAGTCTCAGTTCTTCATGGCTAAATGGCTTAACAATGTAGTCTTCTGCACCGACAGAGTAGCCTTCCATACGCTCTTCAACCGTGCCCCTCGCTGAGACAAACATCACTATAATTTTTTGTGTGATTGGATTTTCTTTGAGTTTACGGCATACATCATAACCACTCATTTGTGGCATGCTCACATCGAGTAAAATCACCTGAGGATCAAACTCTTCAACGACTTCTAAACATTCTGGGCCGCTATTAACCATTTTCAGCTCAAAATCGAGATCTTCTAAGATCTCTTCAATAATTTCTAGATTAAATGGTTCATCATCAACCGCTAAAATACGCTTCAAGGCCATGATTGCTTCTTCCGTTTTATCAATTTATCGATATAGACTGTTGTTCATTTGCCAAGTGTTGTGGCAAGTCTATTTCTAGGGGCAGTCGAACCAAAATAGTCGCGCCCCCGTATTCATTGTTGCTTGCCATAATGGTGCCTTGATGCAAGGACACGAATTCACGACAAATCGCCAGACCAAGCCCGGTGCCTCCCGCACCACTGTTGGTTTTACTACTTTGCTCAAACTTAGCAAAAATCTTTTCAAGTTCTTGTTCAGGGATCCCTATTCCGCGGTCAATAACAGCGATTTCGGCCATCTCCTCATGCACCGCTAAACTAATATCAATCTCGCTATTCGGCTCACTAAATTTCAGTGCATTTCCGAGTAAGTTGCGCATGATTTGGTTTATTTGCTCTTCGTCACACTCAAGCACAATGCCTTGCTCAAAGCCTATTGGCCGAATCGCAATATTTCGCTCAAGCGCTGTGCCCGACACATCATCAATACTGGTTTTTATAATATTGCTTAAATTATGTTTGTGTGGATTGAATGGGAATTTCCCGACATCGAGCTTTGATAAATCAAGCAAGTTATTTAGCAGCGACAATAAGCGCTCACCACTTTGCTCAATTCTAGATAAGTATTTATTTAACTTATCTTTACTTAAATCGTCATTGGCAACCTTCTCAAGCCCAAAGCGAGCAAAACTTAAGATAGAATGCATAGGGGTTCTAAGTTCGTGAGACATGTTTGCTAAAAACTCAGATTTACTGTGATTTGCAGCTTCTGCAACATTTTTAGCGTGCTCTAACTGGGCAGTACGGGCTTTTACTTCTTCTTCAAGCATGTCTTTTGCTTCAAGCAGCAAGTCTTCTTTCTCTTTTAAATGAGTCACATTTTTAAAGATAACCGCTAACGCTATTTCGCCATGATGATCGATTTCATTAAACGATCCAACAAGAGGTACCTCTGTGCCATTTTTCTTAAGTAGTCGTAAATCACAACTAAATTGACGATTTTTACTTAAGGTTGCGATTTTATCTTTGATTCGCTCAGTTGATGCCACATCAAAGAACTCATAGACCGAGCAGTTTTCAAACTCTTTGAGCGGTTTTTCAAACAGCTGTTCACAGGCATCGTTCGTTTCAATTACCTTGCCACAGCGTTCAAATAAAATAATAGCATCTGGGGTATGTTTAAAGATAACCCGCAGTAAGCTGTCTTTTTCAATGAGTGCATCAACGGTATTTTGTAAACGCTCCACTAATTCACTGTTATGGCGTCTTAAGAGCTCTGTCTGCCACAGTTTATGCACTGATTGTAGTAAGCTATTATCATCAACCGGTTTGATGAGCACATCTTCCACCCCTTGGCGAATAGCGGCCACCATGGAGACTTGATCAGGCTTAGAAGTATAAAGTAAACAGCGACTATTCGGCTGGCGTGTTTTGAGCTTGTTGAAAAGCGCAAGTCCAGTACCGTCTTCAAAAGTAAAATCGCTTATCAGTAAATCAATATTTTGCTCTTTGATAACATCCAATGCTGACGCCGTACTATCAGCCGTGAGGGTTTTAATATGTGCACCTTTGAGATTCAGGGCTATTTGCGCCAAACGTTCAGCACAATGATCAACGAGTAACACGGTAGGAAGTTGAAGAATATTATCGCTGTCGAGCTCAAGCACCCCTTCCAATAAAGAGCTAATTTCTTTATTGGCAAAGAAAGGGTAAATGACCACAGCATTAGGTAACAGGCGATTTACTTCACTAAAATGCTCAAGTAAATCGCTTCGTTGTGCTTTAGGAGCCAAAAGCAAGAAATGCTCTTGAGAAAATACCTCCATAAGCTTTTTAATAATACTGGTTGGCACACCATGAGAAGCTGCAACAAGATCAAAGTCTTGCTCTAAAACAGCATCATCAACCATCGCAAAATGTAATAGCTCTACTCTGCAGCCAATCAGCTCCAGCAGCACCTTGACCCGCATGGCTAAAACACTATTGCTATCAACAATTAATATTCTTCGCACCGTTGACTAGACCCGCTTAATAATAAATACCTATTTTAGCGTAGTCTAAAATCACAGTGGGTCACAATTTGTACCGCATTTTTTATTAGTTTTTTAACGTATTAACGGTCTAATCGCTTGCCTAAAATAGTGAGGCTATAAGCTTTATCATCCATAATCGCAATATCCGGAAGCTCTCCCCAGACCTTGTAATCAAAGCGATTAAACAGTTTTATGCTCGGTAGGTTATGGCTGAAAATAAAAGCTAATAACACCTTGATATCAAGTGTTTTTGCATGCTGCTCTGAAAATGTAAGCAATTGTTTACCAAGCCCTTGTCCTTGAGCCTGTTGAGTGATGTAAATGCTTATTTCAACGGTACCATCGTAAGCAGGACGACCATAAAACGACTTATAACTCAGCCAAGCAAGCACTTTACCTTGTTGCTCAAAAACAAAGATAGGTCTTTTCTGTGTATGGCTATCAAACCACGCTTGCCTATCTGCAACCGACACCTCTTCGGTATCTGCGGTTACCATACGCCCAGGGATAGTCTCGTTATAAATAGCGACTATGTCAGTTAAATCGTTTTGAGTTGCTTTGCGAATCGTCATAAATAGCTGAAATTAAATGATCACTTTGCTGCATATTAGCGTATATTCATCACAAATAACTAGCGGGAAATAACTATGTATAAATATGCTTTGTTACTTGCAGCAGGCCTACTAACAACAAACCTTGCAGCACAAACCACAGAAGCGACACCGGCAGCTAAAGCAAGCAGTCAATGCGATGATTTCACCAATGTCACAATGAGAAAATTACGCTCGAAAGAGTCAATCAACTTATGTGAATTTAAAGATAAGCCGCTTTTAATTGTTAATACCGCCAGTAACTGTGGTTTTACACCGCAATTTGAAGGCTTAGAAGCCCTTCATAAAGAATACAAAGACCGTGGTTTAGTCGTATTAGGGTTTCCTTCAGATGATTTTTTTCAAGAAGAAGACGATGAAAAAGACACTGCTAAAGTATGCTTCATCAATTATGGTGTAACCTTTGATATGTTTGCCACAAGCGCCGTTCGAGGTAGTGATGTGAACCCAATATTTAAGCACTTAAACGAAGTAACCAGTTCACCTAACTGGAACTTTTACAAATACTTAGTGTCTGCTGACCGTAAGACAGTACAACGCTTCAACAGTAAAACTAAGCCAGAATCGCAAACGTTACGCGATGCAATTGAAGCTGAGCTGACTGCAAAATAAATTTAATTTTTCGTTCGGTAAATATTGAACTAGACTAGTAATTTAATACTAAAACACACATTAGGGAGATGTTATGGCAGTAGCCAGTGCAAGACACATTCTCGTAGACAGTGAAGCTCACTGTTTGGATTTAAAACAGCAAATTGAGCAAGGAGCTGACTTTGCAGAGCTTGCTCGTGCTCATTCTAATTGCCCATCAGGTCAAGATGGTGGTGCATTAGGTGAGTTTGGCCCTGGCATGATGGTTCCAGAGTTCGACAAAGTCGTTTTCTCTGCGCCAATTAACCAAGTACAAGGCCCAGTACAAACTCAGTTTGGTTATCATCTTCTTGAAGTAACAAGCCGTACTGATTAATTTCACAATTGAATTCAAAAAGCCGCTTCACAGCGGCTTTTTTTTGCAAAGGATACCATCATGCAATTACTAGGCTCTACTACCTCACCTTTTGTGCGCCGTATTCGGATTTGGGCGGCACTGAATAACCTACCTATTGATTTTATTAATTTGGATATTTTCTCTGAGCAAGACAGACAAACCATGATTGCTCATAACCCTGCCAGAAAAATTCCTGTATTAATTGACCATGATTTTACCTTGTGTGATTCCAACTCAATTATTCGCTATTTGCTTGAACAAGCAGATCAGCCATTACTTAGCTGGCAGCAAGAGAACTATTTAACCATTATCAATGCGTGTAATGATTCATTAGTAGAAATTCTACTTTGTCAGCGCTCGGGGTTTGATACCAACACCGACAAACTGTTTTTTAATTTACAGAATGAACGAATTGCTGAAACATTAGCCTATTTAAATAGTCATTTATTGGAGCCAGTATTTAAAAGCTGTGAATACCTCAACATCAGTTTATACTGCTTGCTAGATTGGATCCGCTTCCGCGAATTAACTGATTTTAGCCAACTAAATAACTTAGTTGATTTTTATCACAAATTCGCCGATAAAGCGGCGGTACAACAAACAGATCCACGAAAATAAAGATAAGGGTTACGCAAATGAGCGATATCGAAATTGAATCAGAATTAGTTAGCTTTGTAGAAAAAGTTCGTTTGAACGAATCTATGTGGGCACTCGGTGCCGAAGATGGTGGTTTTGTTGTCTGTGAATCAAACCAATTTAGCGACACTGATGTGCTACTGCTATGGGGCACTGAAGACGCTGCAAAAGCACAATGTAAAGACGAGTGGCAAGACTACACGCCCGTTGAAATTGGCCTAGACGAGTTCCTTGATGAATGGGTTGAAGACCTAAACGAAGATGATGCGCTTGTAGGTTTAAACTGGAACGATGATCAAGTTTGCGTTGAAATCGAACCGGTTGGTCTAGCTAAAGCACTTTGCGATTAATAGCAATCCTTAGGCTGACAACGACACTGCCGTTTTTATGGCAGTGTCGTTAAGCTGGAAACTTGATACTTATATTGATTTTAACAATAGAACCACTATTACTTGCAATCAATGCCTTGCCTAAATCGCTTTTAATTCCAACTGAAACTCGCATCTTGAGGTGGTTTGGGTATATCAGTTATACTCTTCGACACATCTTTATTATCAAGGTATTAGGTTGAAGTCCCATCTTGGTCGTAGGCCCTTTTCGGCCATGGAATTACATACCCTGTATAATGGTTACATCTATGGTGATCAGCGTTTAGCACGTGAGCAAGCTAAGCATTGGCACTTTTGGTTGCCTTTATTTGCTTATTATACTGGTGCCTATAGCGATGAAATTGGCCACTTAACCCTAGATAACATCGTCACCCTTGACGGTATTCGCTGCTTTGATTTTCATACGCATGGCAAGATAAAACCCCGCTATGTGCCAATCCATAATGCATTACTCGATGCTGGACTTGATCAATACTTAGACTTTTTAACAGATCAAAATCAACAACGACTGATGTTTGATTTACCTGCAAAATCAGGTCGCTATAGCGAAAAAGTACGCATTTGGTTTTCGGGTGAAGGTGAACGTGCTGGTTACTTACAAAAATGCGCTATTCCTAATGTCGATCAACAAGGTATGAAAACCGCAATTAGTAGCTTACGACTCAACTTCGAACAACAAGTGCGTATTCATGCACTGCAAGCAAATAGCAAAGACGCCTTTAACTACTTGCTTGGTTTTAAAGATTTCAACGAACAACGCTTTACTGATTTGGCACTATTAAATGCCGTGCTACAAAACGTCCGACAAATAAACCCACACCTGCATTGGCAACGTTTCATCGACCGCCATAATTAACTGACAAACTTTGTTACTAACTATTTATTACTGTTCAAATTAAAACCTGATAGCATGGTGATTCGCCCCTCTTAGCAGGTGCCTTTCTAACAACAAAAAATCAGGGATACTTATGTTCTTAAAAAGCCTATTAACGGTGAGTGTTGCACTTGCTGTTAGCTCAGCCCATGCCAATGAATATGTTATCGAAAAGCTTGCCAAGCCTAGCTCACAACAAGTAGAACTTACGCTTGATCCTGCAAAAGACAATTTTTCTGGTCATACCGAAATTGCTTTAGAGGTTCTAAAAGCAACGAATTATATCGAATTAAACGGTATTGATTATGCAGTTAGCATGGCGAAAATTTTAGGTGCAGAAAACTGTGACCTAAGTGCTGAAATGCTAAAAACAGGCAAAGTTAAATTCGCTTGTGAAGAAAAAATTCAGCCAGGTAAATACACTTTAAAAGTTGATTTTACCGCACCTTATAACCGCCAAAGTGTTGGTTTATATAAAACTTTAGATCAAGGTACACCTTATCTTTTCACGCAATTTGAAATGAGCGATGCGCGTCGTGCATTCCCGGTTTTTGACGAGCCTAGTTATAAAATTCCATTTCAGCTAACTATCACAGCGCCAACATCACAAAAAGTGTATGCCAATACACCGGTTTTAAAAACCAAAGTTGATGGCGATATGACAACGCACTTTTT
>Ga0066368_10000568_pt1 | contig 10356 bp, 9 predicted proteins | sample Knorr_S7_td_NADW_FD_71215 | JGI IMG/M metagenome (GOLD analysis project Ga0066368, IMG submission 71215) | Marine microbial communities from Southern Atlantic Ocean transect - Knorr_S7_td_NADW_ad_2505m_LV_A | ecosystem: Environmental > Aquatic > Marine > Oceanic | place: Southern Atlantic ocean... | reverse complement strand
TTCCATTTCCGGGTAATGATCCGGGTTGTTTTGGATGATACGATTCATGAATGGGTCTTCGGCGTGAAACTGTTTTTCTAAGTGGAGAGACTGGTCATCCAGAGTGCACGTCACCACGGTATTCTCACTGCCGTAAAACACATTAACGGCAATCTGCATCGTATCTGTCATGGCATAGGGAACATTGCCTTCGGGAGTGCTGATTCTGAAAGTGACATTTGGATCGCTGGCACCAGGTACAAAGTTGTAATGATAAACATTGCGGGAAAATTTAAAGTTGAAATAGCCGTTAGGGGTGCCGTCATAGTGGTAGGCGTAAGGTATGCCATCGGCCTGTAGCGGACCGTACCACCAGGCACCACAGGCGGCCCCCAGGACCATGTTCTGGAAGCTCGTTTTTTGATTCCAACCGTGGGTATCAGTAAGGTACATATTTTCGATGTAGTGCATGTGGCCACTGAGGCCTAGGAGGTATTTATGATCTGCAAGAAGCTGGAAGAGAGCGTCCCGATTAGTGACTTCTACCCTCTCTCCCTGGTATACATCCGATATAATAGGGATATGGCTCAGGAGCACAATGCGATCATTCCCAGAAACATATTTTAGGTCATTTTCCAGCCAGGTAAGCTGCGCTTCAGTGAGAAGACCCATATAACTGCCCCGTTTGTTCTCTTCGGTATTCCAGCCTTCATAGTAAACAGTATTCATTGCAATAAAGTGTACATCACCATATTCAAAGGAATAATAATCGGGGCCAAAAAAGGAATTCCAGGTTTCGTGGGCCTCCGTATCATTTTTGGCCCGGTAGTTCAGATCATGGTTGCCCAGCACATGCCAGATCGGGATTCCCAAAGTGCCCACTTGTTCTAAGTAATAGGGGTAGAGGGATAGATCATCAAACATGATATCGCCCAAAGGCACATAAAAAGCCATATCCTTTTCCAACAGCATTTTGGTAATGATCTCCTCACGGTAATATTGGATTTCGGTGGAATCCCTGGGCTGGGGATCGCCGCTTATGATGGCTTGGAACTTGCGATTTGTCTTGGCCTGGACCAGAGGGAAATAAATGGTCTCAGGCGGCAGGGCAGTTTTAAAGGCCTTATATTTGAGATAGTCAGGACTGGGATTCATTCGGACATTGTGGAAAAATTTCGGAACACCAAATTCGTTAGTGGGAATATCCCAGTTAGGCGGCTTAATAATAAAAATTACATCATTCTGTTTCGCAGAGATAGAAAAATGGCCGGATTTATCGCTTAAAACGATCTCCTTACCATTAGAAACGCGCTGGCCACCAATACCGGATTCGGTTTGATCCATTACGCCATTTCCGTTCCTATCATGGAAAACAAAACCTTGGAGCTCCAGTTGGGCATTGCAAAAACTGATGAGGATGATGGGGAGAAATAATTTTATTTTATGCATGACGAATGAATGATAAAATATAGGCATAAACAGATTCGTAATATTATGAAACAGGAGGTAAACAAATGAAGGCAATTATAAAAATGTTGTCTATGGCACTGATGGTTTCTATGGTGTGGGGGAAAGGAAAGAAAATTTTTATTTCGGCCGATATGGAAGGTGTAGTCGGTGCCGTGACGGGCGAACAGCTTGGCCCGTCCGGGTTTGAATACCAGCGCTTTCGTGAATTTATGACCGCAGAGGTCAATGCGGCCATCCAGGCCGCCAAAAAGGCCGGAGCCACTGAGATCTTAGTGGCTGATTCTCATGGAAACGGACAGAACCTGTTGTTCGAAAAGCTTCCCAAAGATGTGCAGGTCATTCGATCCTGGCCCCGTCCCCTAGGCATGATGGAAGGCATCGATAAAAGTTTTGACGGCGCCATTTTTCTTGGTTATCACGCCAGCACTGATAACATGACCGGCGTACGGGCCCATACCTTTTCCAGCGCCAGGCTAACTTCCGTAAAAGTGAATGGCCAGGCCATGACAGAAGGCTCCTGGAACGCTGCCATCGCCGGGCATTTTGATGTACCTATTATCCTGGTGTCGGGAGATGATGCCGCCGTTGCTGAGGTGAAAAGCCTGGTTGGTGATATTGAGGGGGCGGTAGTAAAGGAAAGTATCAGTTTTCATTCGGCCAAGACACTGCACCCGGAGGCGGCCTATGATCTTATCGCTGAAAAGACTAATAAAGCGGTGAAAAATATCAAGAACTATAAACCCTATCGCATTCGTGGACCCATAACAGTAGAGGTAAGCTTTAAACATTACCAGCCGGCTGAGATCCTGGCGTATCTGGACATGTTTGAACGAGTTGCCTCCCATACGATTTCCTTCAAGGCCCGGAATATGGTTGAGGCATCAAAGATCATTCGGGTAGTTTTGAGTTATAGTGGTGGAAACTCTAAGCCCTAGGCGTTAAAAATATGGAAAAACTGGTTACTAGCAAAGACTTCCCCAGCGCTGATGGTTTTACCTATCTGAATGCTGCCAATATCTCTTTGGTGTACCAGGGGGCCACAGATGCCCTTGTAGACTGGTTCAAAGACACGGCCCTTCATGGCAGCAATAATTTCGATGAAATAGCAGAAGTAAATACGTTTGAAGAGCTGCGATATGCAACAGCCCAAATGCTGAACGCGAAACCGGAAGATATTGCTGTAGGTTCCAGCGCAACGGAACTACTCAGCTCACTGGCCTGGGCCGTGCTGCCAGGTTCGGAGACTAATGTTGTCAGTACCAAGATTGTATTCCCAAGCACAGTCTATCCCTGGCGGCGGGTGGGTAGCCATAGCGGTTGCGAAATCCGTCTGGCGGAATCTGTAGGCGATTTTGTGAATGAAGATGACATAATCGACCTAATAGATCAAAACACCACTGTTGTTTCCATTTCCCATGTGGAGTATAGCAATGGCCAGTGCTTTGACCTGGATAAACTGTCCGTAGCAGCCCATGAAAATGGAGCATTGCTGGTGGTAGATGCGACCCAGTCCATGGGCGCCATTCCCATCGATGTAGCTGAAACTTCGGTAGATGCTTTGGTATCGGGATCTTATAAATGGCTGTGTGCACCCATGGGCGCGGCGGTCATGTATGTGGCGCCGGAAATCCAAGCTGATTTGGAACCGGGGCTGGTGGGTTTTCGCAGCCATGATAATATGTGGGACCTCAAGGCGGGTCGCCTCAACTATCCTGATACAGCCAAAAAATTTGAATTCAGCACTATGGCCTACGGCTGCGCAATCGCGCTGGCCCGATCTATGGAATTTATCAATGGTATCGGTGTAGACAGGGTTTTTGCCCATAATCGAGATCTGGCGGACCACTTGTCCGAGGGCCTCCGTTCCCAAGGTGCAACCATTATTTCAGATACAGATAAAGGATACCAGTCATCCATCGTATCGGCCGCACTTAGCGGAATGGATTCTTCGAAGGTCATAAAACAGCTGGAAGAGGCAAGGGTGTATGTTTCATCCAGAGCGAATTCTATACGTTTTTCGCCCCACCTCTATAATCACAAGGGTGATATTGATACTGTGCTGGATCATATGAATCGGATCTTTGGAAAAAATAATTAAAAATGACACGGGAGGTAAATATGCCTGATAATGAAAAACAGCAACAAGGCGGGCAGACAAGAAGACAGTTTCTGAAAGCGGTGGCTGTGGGCAGCGGTGCGGTTGCGGCTGGTGCCGCTTTACCAGCCTATGGCACTAAAGAAGATTCTCGCAGGGATGACCCTGAGCTCGATCGCATCCAGGCAGTATTAAAAGACTGCGGCAGTGAATTCGGAAATATCCGCCGCGACAATAGGGAATAGGAGAAATTAGCATGGCTATATTTGAATCTGAGAGCTGGATGATCACCGAAGGCAAGCATAAGGAACACGATGAAGAAATGCACCGCTGGTTCAAGTGGGTGAATGAACACCGAGAACTGTTCCCGGAATGGAAAAGTGTCCGCTATTTTGAGAAACACGCTGCCGGTGATGATTCCGGGCGGCGCATGATGATCTGGGAATACGACAGTTTTACCGCTTATGAAAAATACAAGACCCGCCGCAAAGACTATGAGGGACCTTACAAAGAGTATAAGGAGAACGACCCTTATTATAAAGGCGTCTTCATCCACAGTCGGATGCGTGTAGAATTCTGGAAAGACTTAGAGCGCGAGCTGTGGATCGAATAATCCCGGCACCCGCTCAATGATCCTGATCTAGTAGCACATCTCCCAGTCCGGGTGTTTTTTGTGGATAATATCCATAATGGATTGATAAGCTGCTTCCGTGAAGTAGGCCTTTGGGCAGATGAATTCATTATTCTGTTTCAATGAAAAATGGACATGGCCCCCGTTTGTGGTGACAATCAGGTTCCCAATTTTTTCATTTTGCTCAACCGTAGCCCCCTCCTTTATTAATATCTGCGCCAATTGATCCTGGCCGGTTTTTTCATCTTGGGTGAATGGCTCAAAAGAATATAACAGGATAAATTCTGCATTGCAGGAGATAATGATATTGACCTGCCATTTTTCTCCATTTTGCCACAGTTCAACCCTATCCACTTTCCCTGCACAGGAAGTGCGGAAAGGCTTCAGGCTCTTAGCAGGGAAGAAATCGATGCCTACATGCTTAAAACCCCAGGGTGCATTATCATGGAGACTGAAAGCCTCGTTAATGGAGGCAATGTCGGCCTCATTTACATAAGGTGTAGTCAGGTCCAGCCCTGATCCGAATTCATCATTTTGTTCCGAGCCTGCACCTTTGCAGGCAACAAAAAGGGAAATAAGCCCCAGGGCCAACACACGGGAATTGAAACGCGGCATATATTCAATTTACAATGGTTATGGGATTGGAGAAAAAATATCCTGCGGTGTTATCGGCAAAGATTATCCATAGCGGTAAAAGAACAGCATTTATGGTTGAATCAGTATATGGCTTATAGGCAATTTGGTATATAGGCCTATGCGAATATCCATGTTTCTAACGTTTGTATTTCAACTGGTCCTAGCCCAGGAGCGCACCTTCGAAGTGCATCCATACGGCAGGCTGGGGACGGATAAAGACCTGACTGCATCTACCAGCTTGGGAGACCTGGACGGAGATGGTGATATGGATATTGTGGTAGCCAACGGCCGCCACTGGTCTGAGCAGAATAAGGTTTTTTTAAACGATGGCAAGGGGTTTTTCCGCCGCAGTATTTATTTAGGCACTGAACGCAATTCCACCTATGGAACACCCGTAGTGGATATTGATAATGACGGCGATTTAGATGTGATAGTAGGCAATGCTCGAATCCGCAACCAGGTATTTAAAAACGACGGTACCGGCAACCTAGTCTTTGACCATTATTTCGGATTCCAGGCATCCAATACCCGGGGGCTCTGTGTAGCAGACCTGAATGGGGATGGCTTTGTCGATGTGGCAGTGGCCAACCGCCAAGGGCAGAACTATATCTATTTTAATAATAGCAAAGGTAATTATGCTGATGCACAACCCTTTGGTGGTCCCAAAGAAGCCACGATTACCATCGCGGCTGCCGATATGGATGGGGATGGCAGCATGGATCTGGTGCTGGCCAATCGCGATAGTCAGCCCAACTATATTTATTTTGGTCCTAAGTTTGTGAAAAAAATCACCTATGGGACTGGATCAGATGAATCTCGAGATGTGGATGTTGGAGATATGGATGGGGACGGACAATTGGATATTGTGGTGGCCAATATTGGAGAACGCAATATGATCTATTATGGCAGCAAAAAAGGAAGTTATGCTCTCAGCAAGGCCTTTGGGAATCCAGCCACCGCAACCCACTCTATTATGCTGGCGGATCTGGATCGGGATGGTAATATGGATATTGTTGTGGGCAATAAAGGTCAACGCAACCATTATTATTTAAATAATAAAAAGGAACTGCTGCAATATACCTTCGGCCAGAAAGCTGGCGATACCTATGGGGTAACAATTGGGGATCTAGATGGAGATGCATATCCGGATATTGTTACGGCCAATTCAGGAGGCTGGAATATTATTTATTATAATCAACCCTCTAAGTAAAATTGGATAGCAAGATGAGAAATATTATTGATAAAGATATTACTCTTAAAGAGCCAGGTCATAAGTATGTACTTAAAACAGACCCAAGCATTGATTTCCATAGTGTTACACAAGTAATCGGGAATTATTTTAAACCATTTGATAAGCAGGCGATAGCTAAAAAATTAGTGGCAACAAATATTAAATATGCAGATACAACTGTGGAGGCGTTAATAGCAAAATGGGATGCTGCAAGGGATCACGGAACAAAGGTACATAATGAAATTGAATTATACATCAATAAGACTATCATTCCAGATGAAACAAAGGCGAGTGATGCAATTGAATGGTTAGAAAAATACCAGAAGAAATCTGACATTGATATTTACCCCGAAATTAAAATTTATAGTAAAGAATTAAAAATCGCAGGTAGTCTTGATATCCTTGCTCACGATAAACATACCGATATGTATGAAATTGTTGATTGGAAAACAACAAAATCCATAGATACAACCTCATTCAAAGGCAAAATGGGCACTCATCCTATTACCAGCCACTTGATGGATTGCAAATTTGTGCAGTATTCAATGCAGTTATCTTTTTATAGATATCTATTAGAGCAGTATTATGGGTTAAAAATCAATAATCAGTTGATAGCACACCTAGATGGTGAAAAATGCAATGAATATATTGGTCGTTATTACAAAAAAGAAGTGATGGATATAATACAGGATCAAAAAAACTAGGTAGATTTACTTGGTTAGATTGAAATTCTGAAAAATAATATTTTAAGGAGATAATAATGCGCCTAATTAAAAAACGATTGTTTATTTCATTATTACTATGTTCAAATTTTTTGTTACCTGGAGAAATAAAAAACCATTACCAGGTAAAAGAGGCTATAGCTCTTTTTGAAATTTGGCTAGAAGCTCAACGTGATTATTATCAATTGCCAGGCCTGACAATGGCGGTTGTGTACGATCAAGAAACAATTTGGAGTGGAGGTTATGGTTATGCAAATCCATTTAAGCAAATATCCTCATCAAAAACTACGATACACAGTATTTGTTCGATTTCAAAATTATTCACGGCTATTGCCGTGATGCAGCTTCGAGATCAAGGGAAACTTCGTATAGATGACCCACTTTCCAAACATTTACCGTGGTTTAATATTGAAAATACTTATCCGGAATGGGGCATGGCTACGATCAGAAATATCCTCACACATTCTTCTGGCTTACCAAGGGAATCGGATTATCCTTATTGGACAGGCCCGGATTTTCCTTTTCCTTCTTCTGAGAAAATAGTAAAAAAATTGAGTAACCAAGAGACATTATATCCAGCAGATAAATATTTTCAGTATTCCAACCTTGGCTTATCCCTAGCGGGAGAGGTGGTAGCCGCTGTTTCCGGTGTTCCATTCAATGACTATATACACAATAATATACTTCAGCCACTTGTAATGATAGATACACGTCCGGTTATGCCAAGATCTCTATATGGCGAACAGCTGGCCATAGGTCATGAAGCACTCAATCGAACTGGTGAACGACCAGCGGTTGCTTTGTTCAATGCAGAAGGAATTGGACCGGCAGCAGGTTTCAGCTCTACGGCTTTAGATTTAGCAAAATTTGCATCATGGCAGTTTCGAGTACTAGATGGAAAGGATGAAGTTCTAAAACCGAATACATTACGGGAAATGCACCGGGTGCATTTCCTCGATGAGGATTGGTCGCCTGCATGGGGATTAGGGTTTTCTATATGGAAGTCCGATGAAAAAAAATTCATTGGACATGGTGGTAGTTGCCCAGGCTATCGTTCACAGTTGCTGTTGCAGCTGGACCGAAAAATTGCAACAGTTTTTATGACCAATGCTTCCGGAGTAAATGCTCGAATGTATGCTCAGAAAGCTTATGAAATTTTTGAATCAGCTATAGCCAGCGCTGTGGCTAAGAAAAAACCTAAACCTCTTAAAAATCGCTTTAAAAAATATTTAGGTCATTACAGTGAGGCACCTTGGGGCGGAGAATCAGTTGTCGTATCATGGGAAGGTGAACTAGCCATATTAAACCTGCCAACAGAATCACCACTTGATGTGATGAAACTACATTATGTTTCAGGAAATACGTTCAAGCGAATACGCAACAGCAAAGATCCTAAATATTTACAAGTTTTAGGAGAAGACATTGAATTTGAAGTGGATAGATCAGGTAATGTAATTGCCGTTTGGCAACACAGTAATTATTCAAAAAAAATAAAATAGTTTTGCCTATCTAGAATGACAAAAATAGTCTACACACGGGTTTTTTTGTTTCTGGTGCAAGGCTTTGTAAATTAAACAATGCAACGCTCCGTTTTACTTTTGGCCCTCAGCTTTTTTGCCTGCAGTACAAAAAATGATACTCCTGACACCCTCGAAACCTACCTGACACAGACCTTTGCTCACGTGGCCCGCATTGGAGATTTTTACATTGCCGCCGGGGACCGCAAACCAAAAGAGACAGATCGCTCTTCCGCCACTGGCAGGGATGTGTTCGACACGGCTGTGCGCCTTTTCGAAAGCCTTTTGGATCAGGATGAAGATGGTGCCGCGGACCGAACACCCTTGGTAGCTGCATTGGCTAAACACTTGGTCTTTGTGATTGACCATACGGATGTGACCGATAAGGAAGAGGAAAAGATCCAGTCCCAATATGGTAACTATGTGATGACTATGAAGTCTGACATTTGGCCCTATATGCCTTCCTTCAATACGGGTAACTGCAGCCTGGAGCTTACTAAATTGAATACATCCATGTGGCGTCCCGAGACCTATAACGCCCTCTGGGAGGAATGTTTCCACACCGTTACCGAAGCCCAAAACCGCATCGACCCAAGCTTCAGCTTTGAGCCTGGTTCTATTTTAGGCAGCTACATGCAAGCCGATATCAGCGCCGGGACTTATGACATCTCTGAACAGAACAATATGGAAGGCGGCAATTACGACTTTGTCACTGCCGTGAACGAGTATGTGCACCAAATTTGGCTGATCAATGCCTGTGGCCGCGATGAGATTCTCAATGTGCATCAGCGGGCCGTTCTTGCACGTATGGGTGCTGCGGGCGTACCCCTTACCGTAAACACAGACTATGCTCTGGACCTGGCGGAAATTGTGAAATGAAACACTGCTGGATCAAATCTATGAAACATTTTTATTTACAAAGAAACAATGGGAGGAAATTCATGTCCAGAATGATGGTCATTTTGCTTAGCTGTTTCCTTGCCGCGGGATCTCTCTCCGCTGGTAAACTGAATTTTGTTATAACCTATCCGCAGGAAAGCGATGGAAAATTATTGGAGGGGCGTCTCCTGCTTCTGCTGGCAAAGAAGGATGATCCTGAACCCCGCTTTCAGATCACCTACCGTAATCATACCGGTCTTATCTACGGTGTAGATGTTTTAGGCCCAAGGCCTAAAAAGGGCGTGGTGATTGATGGCGCTGCATTGGGCTACCCCATAGAATCGCTCAATGATATTCCCGCCGGAGAATATTGGGTGCAAGGATTGTTACATACATACGAAACGTTTAATCTGAATACGGGACATACCGTTAAGCTTCCCATGGATAATGGAGAGGGGCAGAAATGGAACCGTTCACCTGGAAATCTTTATTCCAAACCGCAGAAAATGTTTTTAGATCCAAGCAAAAGAAAAACGGTGAAGATTGACTTAGATCAGGTGATCCCAGCCATCGAACCGCCAGAGGATAGCAAGTATGTTAAACATGTACGTTTCCAAAGCAAACTGCTGACAGAATTCTGGGGTCGGCCTACCTATCTGGGTGCACATATTCTATTACCGAAAGATTTTGATAAACATCCTGAGGCAAAATACCCGGTGATGATTTTTCATGGACATTATAATCATGATTTCAGGGGATTCAGGACTGAACCGCCCGATCCTGATCTGGAGCCTGAATTCAGTGCTCGATTCAACTGGGAGGGGTACAACCGGACGGTTCAGGAATATGAACATCAATTCTATCAGGATTGGACAAGTGATGATTTCCCCCGCGTTCTGGTGATCGATATTCAGCATCAGAACCCATACTATGATGATTCTTATGCCGTTAATTCCGCCAATATTGGCCCTTATGGCGATGCTATTACCTATGAACTGATTCCTTATATCGAGGAGAAATTCCGTGGCATTGGCGAAGGTTGGTCCAGATTTCTATATGGCGGCTCTACCGGGGGTTGGGAGGCGCTGGCGGCACAGGTTTTCTATCCCGAGGAATATAATGGATGTTTTGCGGCCTGCCCTGATCCCATCGATTTTCGAGCATATTGCCAAGTGAACATCTATGAGGATGAAAAT
>Ga0066368_10000565_pt1 | contig 10368 bp, 10 predicted proteins | sample Knorr_S7_td_NADW_FD_71215 | JGI IMG/M metagenome (GOLD analysis project Ga0066368, IMG submission 71215) | Marine microbial communities from Southern Atlantic Ocean transect - Knorr_S7_td_NADW_ad_2505m_LV_A | ecosystem: Environmental > Aquatic > Marine > Oceanic | place: Southern Atlantic ocean... | reverse complement strand
GGAGGCGGCCGCCAACGTTGGCCTCGAGATCACCACCGTGGACCTGACCGAGGACTTCCCGTTCGTGGGGGGGGCTGGGCAGATCTCCGAAGGAGCGGACTGGGTCTTCCTAGAAGGCGAGCCGGGGGATGTGAGCCCGGTATTCGAGACCGATCAGGCCTTCTACACGCTCGAGCTCATCAGTACTACACCCGAGGGTGTGCTGCCGCTGGAGACCGCAGGAGCCGCGATCGAGTCGACGCTCCGCTTCGATCGAAAGATGGTTCAGGCCACGGTGGACGGTCAGGCGATGTTGGATCGCATCGCCGCCGGGGAAGACTTCACCGAGGTCGCTGAAGACCTCGGCCTCCAGATGGAGGAGCCGACACCGTTCACCCGCAATCAGTTCGTCCCCCGGTTGGGACGCCAGAATGCCGCCATCGGAGCTTCGTTCGGACTCCGGCCTGGCCAGATCAGTGAGGTCATCACGACGGCTGCCAACGCGTTCGTCATCGAACAGGTGAGCTACGCGGAAGCAGACTCAGGGGCATGGCTCGGCCAAGCGATCCAGCAGCGGCAAACGCAAGCGGGTATCCAGCAGCAGACGCGCCTCCAGATGTGGGTCGCTGCACTACGGGCAGCCGCGCGGATCGTCGACCGCCGGGCCGAGGTGCTCGCGCCGCAGGATGAAGATCTCGTCCAGTTCCCGACGGTATTCTAGAATCGGCGACGCTGTAGCACAGAAGCACGCCGGCAGGAAGAAAGGGGGCCGGGCCGCATAGCGGCCCGGCCCCCTTCGCCATCCTGTCGGCGCCGTGTCACCGGCCTCAATCCTGGTCGCTCAGGCTCCGCGGTTCGCCATCATCCTCTTCGTCTCCGCCGTCTCCGCCGTCTCCCCCGTCTCCCCCGTCTCCGCCGTCTCCCCCGTCTCCCCCGTCCGCGTCATCCTGATCCGCCGGAGGGGGAGGTGGAGACGACCGGTGAATCTGGCGGTCGGGAGCTTTGAACTCGTGCTCGATCTCCCGCACCGAGCTCTTGAACTCCCGGATGCCCTTCCCGAGGGACGAGCCGATCTCTGGAAGCTTCTTGGCTCCAAAAAGCAGCAGGACCACCAGAAAGATGAAGATCATCTCCCACATTCCGAATCCGCCTAAGCCCATCTCTCAAATCCTCCACAGGGTTCGTAGCTCAAATTGTCCATTCAGGTGTTTCCGGTATCGTCCGCTGATCAGATCCACGAGCGCACGATCAGCGCGACAATCAAGATCCCGACCAGTGTCAACACGTTCACAGTAACGGAGATCGGGCCCACCGTGAACGCCGCCACCGCTAGGTCGATCGAGAGTGGACCTATCGATGCATCCACTGCTGTCACCAGAAAGTCCCTCGCCGCGCTCTCTGGGAGGAACAGCTCGGAAAGTTTCGTGAGTAGCCCCCCAAGGATAAGGCCCAACACCATGGTCCATGTGAGACGGATAAGACCCCGTCGTCGAGTGTCAACCAGCATACACGTTTCTCATCGCCTGCGATCCACCGCGTAGGCCACGGCGTCGTGCAGCGCAGCCACCGCGGAACTCTCAGGGAGGTCCGTCAGCGACGCACGCGCGAGATCGGCATAGTCCTCGGCCCGGCTCCTGGCGTACTCGAGTCCACCCCGATCCGTGACGATTCCGACGACTTGCTCGATCTTGTCGTCCGAGGGAGCCACCCGGGTGAACAAGGTCCGAATCTCGAGTTCCTCCGCCTCGCTGGCGCTCGCCAACGCACCCACGAGCGGCAAAGTAACCTTGTGCTCCCGAAGATCCTGTCCCGTAGGCTTCCCCGTGACGGCTTCGGAACCGGTGTAGTCGAGCAGGTCGTCCGCAATCTGGAACGCCATCCCGAGATTGTGGCCGAAGAGCGCCAACTGCTCCCTGCACTCGGCCCCGCCCGCGAGCGAACCCATTTCACAGGAAGCCGACATGAGTGACGCAGTCTTTGCCGCGATGAGTCGGTAGTAGTCCTGCTCCGTGAAGTCGAGCGCGTCGAACGAGGTCAACTGGCGCATTTCCCCGACCGACATTTCGTTGGCGGCCCCCGCCAACACCGCGAGCGCGTCCAGGTGGCCGAGTTGGGCGAGTTCCGTGACAGCCCGGGAATACAGATAGTCGCCCATGATGATGGCGACCTGATGCGTCCACAAAGCGTTCACGGTCGGCATTCCGCGACGGAGCACAGAGTGGTCGACTGCGTCGTCGTGAACCAGCGTCGCGAGATGAACGAGTTCGACAACGGCAGCGAGCGTGCGTGAATCGGGATGGGGCTCTCCACTCACGTGACTAGAAAGCAGGAGAAGCGTGGGACGGAACAGCTTGCCCTGGAGCAAGAGGAGGTGCTCGTTGACCTCTTCGATCATGTCGAAGTCCGAGAGCACGATCCGGCGAAGCTCCGAGCCTACCTGGTCCAACTCCGATCGCACAGATGCTTGAATCGAAGTGAGGGCTGACGCGCCCCCCTGGCCTGCTTGACCTACGCTGGTATCGATTGAGGTCTGCATCCGGTGCTCAACGCACGTCGCGAAGCCGGTCGGTCACGTCGGCGAAATTGATATCAAGCGAGAACACCTTCTCGTACAGCTCTACGGCCCGCTCCGATTCGGCCAGTTTCGCAATCGCCAGCCCGTACTGCACCAGAGCCTTGTCCCACTCCTCATTCTGCTCGTGACGGCGAGCATCTTCTTTGAGGGTCTCAATGCTCATATGGCATCGTTCGAAGTCGGCATTCCGGTGTCCAGGCGTCCTTCCATGTGCATCCTGACACGGCGGGACAATACACGGGCTGGTTTCAGGTCAAGAATGTGTAATCTGTCCCGCGTCGCGGGAAGCACAAGGGCATCTGGAATCATGCCAACCACTTGAGTTTCAACGACATCGCCGCCCTGCGCATGTACCACCTTTTCGATTGCTGAGAAGACAGCGAGCGGCGAAGTCTTAGTAGGATCCTCGAGGTTCATCGATATCTGGACTCGGTCCTGCGATGGCAGATGGAGTCCCAAAGCCCTCAAGCCCACGAATCCGCCGTCTCGCTCACGTACCTGCGAAGCGATCTCGCGCGCCTGATCACGAGTGATCCCTCGCAGAAAGATGTTCCACGCAAGTAGGACTGGCCTGGCTCCGACGCAGGTCACGCCTGCGGTCTCATGGGCGCGCTCGGCCGACGCCGGCTCCTGGGGGCGACGGTCCTCGGGGAAGCCCTTGGTGAGGCCCTTGAATCCGCCTCGACGCAATTCGGCGAGGCCACGCCCGACGGGGTCGGAAGCACGTCCGTAGTAGAAGACCGGAACCCCGAGGTCCGCGATCGCCTTCCCGACACGATGCGCGGCGCTGACCGCATCCGTCATGTCGACACCGTGCAGCGGAACCAACGGCATCACGTCGAGGGCCCCTACACACGGATGAACTCCTTGATGCTCGCGCAGATCGATGTGGTCGCGCGCGAACTCCGCCGCGGCAATCGACGCACGAACCACCAAGCGCGGGTCCCCGATGTAGCTGATCACGCAGCGATGATGGTCGGGATCCGCAGACCAGTCGAGCACCTCCACTCCCGTGGCCGCGATGGTATCCACGAGTGCGCGCACCTTCGAGAGGTCGCGTCCCTCGGAGAAGTTCGGCACCGCTTCCAGCACTTTGACCATGGGTGCCAAGCTACATGAAGTGAGGCCCGGACGCGGCTTGGCGCCCGGGCCTCTTCGGGCCAAAACATCGAGCCCTCAGCCCATCACCGTCCCACCGCTACCACCAGGTCTGGGTTCCCAGCCTGGACCTGATAGGCCCAGTCGAAGATCATCAGGGCCTTGTCGTCTTGGTCGTAGCCAAGAAGATCCGGGCGAATCACGCCGTAGTGGATCTCGCCGTCGTTGCCGATCACTCGTAAGACATAGCTCGCCTGAGTTGCGAGCGGCATGTTCGCGGTGACATAGCCCGACGTGGGCGCACTCGTCACATCAGTGCATCCCGCGTCGGCCGCTACATCGCACTTGAGAGACGTGGTCTCGAAGCTCACGGGATAGATGGCGGACTGCGGGCCCGGAACCAGCCACCACCCCTGTGCGTCGACCTCGAGCCGGAAGTGCCGGTCGAACGACGTGCCGCTCAAGATCGGGGTGGTGTTCTCGTCTTCCGAGAAGCGAAAGCCGGAGAGCGCTGGCTGACCGAAGTGGTCGTACAACCACTCGCCGTGGAAGTCCGGCCGGGGCGTGCCCTGAGCAGTCAAGCTCGCAGAGCTCTCGTGGCCGTCGGTGTCCACCGCGGTCGCGAAGTACGAGTAGGTCGCACCGTTCTCGGCGAGCAAGTCCAAAAAACCCTCGGAGTCTGTCTCACCGAGCAAGAACTCAGTGCCGGACCCGTTATTAAGATAGACCTTGTAGTGCGAGAAGTCGCCGGCTTCGCGCGATCCGTCACCCCACGCAAGATAGTTCGCGTTGTCGAGCGCGATTACGCGGAAGGCATTGGGAGCCGGAGGACCGACCGCCGCAGGCACGGACACCTCGACGGAGTAGTCGCTCGCCGTCTCGATGCCGGAGTAGGAGTCCACCGCTGAAACGTAGTACTCGTACGTCTGACCTTCGAGCACATTCGCGTCCTCATAGGAGCAGAGCCCCGACGCGCAACTCGTCACCTCGGCGATCAAGAAATAATCGGTGTCGGTCACCCGGCGGGAGTATACACGAAAAGCCTCCCCATTCCAGGCCGCTGCCAGCCCCCAGGTCACAGTCACCACGCCCGCGTAATAGCTCGCCTCCACATCAACGGGAGCCGCCGGCGCGTCCACACCGAATATGAATTCATCCTCGCAGCCCACTAGGGCCAGCATTATCACCAGAGATCCCACCGCCACGCGTCTCATCGTCCACTCTCCCATTCGACTCAGCGATCCACCATCCCCAACAGCCCACCTCAAAGTGTCGGCAAGTCAGAATGCATCCTCCATGCCCAAACCCTAATCCGTTGTCACACAACATCTTAGGCAGATTCAACCGAACCGAGATCGTCCCCCCTGGAGGACACTCCCACAGCCCCCCAAAGACACAAGTAGTCCCAACGCACCCCCGAAACCCGCTGAGCAAAGCGTCAAGCAAGCCACGGAACCGGCGTCGGATAGCCGCAGAGTTGGGGGTACAGCGAGCCACGCTGCCCGCGGCTGCGTCGGATGTGCCACCGAGGCCCCGCGCCACCCGTGAGACCAAGAAGTTGGGGGTGCCGCGAGCCACGCCGCTCGAAGCGGCGTTGGATCGGCAAAAGGAAGGACCCGAACCCACGCCCCGCTCGGACTCAGACGAAGGGCACGACCCCGATCCCCCCTACCGATCCCCAGAGCGGAGAGCGGCGTGTCTCGCGGCACCCCCAAGAGCTAAAACCGCCGACTCCGAGGCAACCCCGCGTCCAGATTCCGCTGCTTGTAGTCGAACTTCAAGTCCCGGTTGTCCAACAGCGACACCTCGAAGCGAAACGACCAATTCCCAGTAGCCGTCTGCAAGAAGTCGAAGTTCGCCTGCCAGCGGTGGAGGTCCCGGCTGAGCCGAATCGTGTGGTCGTTGAACGCGCCGCGCTCGATGTCGTAGGCGGTCCGCCAGCTCAGATCCCAGTTCTCAGTCGGGCGCATCGTGACGGTGCCGGTCAGCATCTGGCTGGCCAGTTGCCCATCGCCGCGGGGGCGCTGCAGCGAGTACGAAAGGTTGGCATTCCAGCCACCACCCGATCCTCGCGAGCGCCTCGTAGTCCTGGTCGGCTCACGGTCGATCCCCGGCACGATCGAGGACTCGTCCGTGGCACCAATGGCCGCGAACGGATCCTCGATGTCGGGTTCTTCCGCAGGTTCGTCGTCCTCTCCGACTTCGCGTCCCGCCAATGCGCTGAGCCAACGGAAGATCGACGAGCTCGAGCCCAACGAGAACGAAAAATTCACCTGAGAGAGATGGGGAGCGAACCTGCGCGCGAGCTCGCCCTCGACCTCGGTATCCTCGAATAGCTCGTGGTCCACCGAGACCGAGAGCCCGCGCATGTAGTCCGAGGAGATTTGGTTGGAGAGCCGCGTGGTCTGAAAGCCGGCCAGGAAGCTGCCCACGGAGTCGGCCTCCACGAAGTCGTAGCGCACGACGCTGGTGCGCAGGGCAAGCAACGTCACCGGGGGGACCGATTGGACGCTACGAGGAGCGTTCGGGTCCGCGTTCAGGTCGATCGACACCGCGAGGGTGTCGGGCTGGGCTGGGGCGATCGCCACGGAGTCGCCCTCTTCCTGCTTGCGTTTGGCCTCCCAAGTCTGATTCAGAGTGATCGCGACTGCGTTCTTGGGTTGCAGGGCACGCGACCTGAAGACCTGCTGCTGAAGTTCGGTCGGGGTCGTGGACGGGCTCCACTCGTATTGGATGGAGGGAGAGAACTTGTGTCTCACCGCTTCGAACGGTCCGAAGCCCCCACCCATTCCGTAGAGGTCGGTTTTCAGGGTCGCTCCGAAAGCGATCCTGGAGGGCGCCGAAACGAAGCTCGGCGCGAGCGCTGACGTGTCGGCTTTGAACATCGAACCCGACAACGTCAGCCGCGGCGTGATCGTCGTCGAACCGATGAGCTGCTGCTGGTAGTCGACCGAGGAAGACCACGTCAGATCACTCTCCGCGATATCCCTCGCGGGCGCCCCGGTCAGCACGGTCATGGGGGCGGTGGAGTCGCCGATCAGCAGCAACGCTTCAGGGACGCCGAGCATGGCATCCTCACGGACCTGGAGATTCTGCGAGATCGACAGGTTGCCGAGGCTCAAGCTGCTCCGGATCGAAGCCGTCGTATTGGCGGTGTTCGCCTGGGAGAAGCTGAACGTGTCAGGCTGAATCCGTTGCAACGTGCGTCGCGAAAAGTTCGAGCTGCCGGACCAGGTCATGTTGTTGTAGAAGCGCGAGCGGTTCGGCGGAGCCTGGAAGAGTGTGATCGTGGAAAGGGAGAGGTTGGCCGAGGGCAACGTCCACTCCGTGCGATCGTCCGAGAGGTACTGCTTGCGGTTGGCACCGACGGACAGCGAGCCCCATCCAAACCGGCGGTTGATACCGCCTTCAGAGTCGATCGACTGGGTCACCTCGGCCGGGTTGAACGAATTCTCGCGAACGAAGTCGTTACTCGAGGCGTACCGGCCCGAAATGCGCATCTGCGTGCGCTCGTCGAAGTCCCACTGGTGCCGCGTGTCCAGCGCGAGCTCGGTGGAGCCGTCCTGCCTCCAATACCGCCGAAAATTGAGACTCCCGTCGAGGAATTGACGGTTGAATCGATAGCGAAGCTGGCTGGTGAGGCTGAGGAAATTGTCGCTGAACCAGTCCAGCGCCATGAGCGCATCGGAATAGTCGCTCATGGCCCAGTAGAACCCCATGTTGCTCACGCGACGTCGGTATCCGCCCGACGTGCGCACAATGTCGTTTACGCTGAAGCGCGGCGTGAGCAGACCTGACGATCTGCCCTGCGCGAGGCTCTGCGCGATGAACGGCAACCAGAACACGGGCACGTCCGCGAAGTACAGTCGCACCCCCCGTGCAACCAGCACGTTCCCCCCGACGATTTTGATCTCGTTGGCCTCGAAGTGGTAGTGAGGCTCCTCGATTTCGCACGAGGTGAACTGCGCGTGGGACATGAACGTCGAATCCTGAGCGGCAAACGGCATGTCCCCACGGACCTGCCAGTTTGCGCCCCCCTCCCGAAACGAGGTCCTGGCGTCGATGGCCGAGCCGCGGCCTTCGTTGATGTCGTAGATCAGGGAAACAGACTCGACGGGGTCGCCCTCGGGCGGGGTAAAAGTCGCATTCCCTGTCGTGGTTAGGAGGCCGGACGTGTCGTCGAACAGAATCGCAGTGTCAGCGGCGACAGTGACCCCCTCTCGCGCAACCGACGCCCGACCATCTTCTGGCGCAATCAACAGGAGGATCCGGTCCTCTGCTTCGAAGGTCGCCGAGCCGGCATCGTACTCGGTTAGAGAGAAGCCCGGCATGTCGAGCAGGGCGGCCGACACGGAGTCTCCCACATTGCCCACTCCCGGTCGTCTCCCCTCCAGCGCCACCGCCGCGCGCAATGAGTCTTGGAGGTAGAGGATGCTGTCGAACCCGGGTGGGCGACTGAGGCGCTGCAGACGCTCCCTGATGCGCAGCCGCGTCGAGTCGACCTGCTCCTGCGCGGCTGTCGGACCGAACGCGATCGCTAATGCGAGCCACGCCAGCCACAGTGCCCGGCGCGTCACTACGCGTCGGCTCACTGCGCCTCTATGGAATCCGTCGGGGGCGTCAGGTCAGCCTCGAGTTCCTTCTCACGCTGCGCCTTACCTCGGTAGATGAGCCAGGAGAGGAAGATCCCGAGCTCGTAGAGACCCACGAGCGGGACCATCATCATGATGGTGAGAACGACCACGTCACCCGGGGTGATGAAGCTCGCGACAACGGTGATCAGGACAATCGCGTGTCGTCGTTTTGTGCGGAGGAACTTCGGCGTGACCAAGCCCATCATACTGAGCACCATGATGACGATCGGTAGCTCGAATACGATGCCGAATGCCAGCAGCAGCTTCACGATGAATCCGAGGGTCGCGTTGATCTCGTAGTTCGCTGCCAGCGCGTCAGTCTGGAACTTCTGGAAGAACTCGAGCGTGACCGGCAGCGCGGCGAAATACGCGAGCGCCATGCCCGCAATGAATAGGAGCATACCGAGGTACAGCGCCGGCACGATAAGCCGTTTCTCCCGCTTTTCCAAAGCAGGCGAAAGGAACGACCATGTGTGATACGCCACGATCGGAAACGCCATGATGAAGCCGGAATAGATCGCCAGCTTCAGCGTCACGAAGAAGGAATCCGCAGGGGAGAGGTACTGCAGTTTGAGGTCGGGGTCGCCCGCCGCCACGCGCACCGGCTCGATCAGCAGATCGAGCACCCCGAAGTAGTAGACCAAAGCGAACCCGATCACCGCGCCCACGGTCACCGACAGCACGGACCACAGAATATGCCACCTGAGTTCCTCGAGGTGATTGAGGAACGGCATTTCTCCACGCAGGTTTCGGGTACTGGCCATCTATTCTTCGGTTAGGGACGCGCGTGCCAACGGCTCAGAACGGAAACTCCACCTGGTTGCGGCGGAGTGCTTCGCGCTTTTGAGCTGCGGTCATTTCATCGACGAATTCCTGGAACTCACCGGCGTCCTGGAAGTTCCGGTACACCGAGGCGAAGCGCACATACGCGACGCGATCGATTGGGCTGAGCCGCTCCATGACGAGCGCGCCGAGCTGCACGCTGGGGACTTCCAGACCCGCCTGCCGCGAGAGTCCGTCCTCAATGTCATCGACGAGCGCTTCCATCTCGGACGCCGAGACCGGGCGCTTGGCGCATGCGACTTTCACGCTGGCGACCAGCTTGGAGCGGTCGAAGTCCTCTACCGCTCCGGAGCGCTTTAGGACCTGAATGGGTCGCTCTTCTACGTACTCGTACGTGGTGAAGCGCGCGTCACAAACCGTGCACTGTCGGCGCCTGCGCACCGCCCGGCCACCGCGACTCGACCGCGTATCGACGACGCGGTTTTCTGTGGCGTCACACTGCGGGCATCTCATCAGCCCGCGGGAGCCCGAATGACGCTCGTCCCCTCACGAGCGTGGCGCGCCCACGTGGTGGTCCGCGCGACGGCGTTCACCGAATCTCGTCGAGCTTGTCCGCCGCGAGCTCCGCCATGATCGACCCGGCGTACGTGTTCACGATGCGCTGCAACGTCTGCTCGGCCTCGTCCAGATCGTCCATCTCGATCTGGATCACGGCAATCCTGTACAGCGAATCAGGGACGCGTGATGCCGTCGGAAAACGCCTCTGGACTTCCCGGAACGCCTCGAGCGCGTCCGCAAAGTTCTCCTGCTGAAAGAGGATGTCTGCCAGGAAGTAGTGCGCGTCAGGCGCGAACTCATGGTTGGGGTAGCTCGAAAGAAACTCCCCGAACGCCGCTCGCGCCGTGTTCAGCGAACCACGCGCTACCTGCTGCTGGGCGGCGCGGTACAGCTCCTCCGGGTCGCCGCCGCCTTGCACGAGCACGCGCGTCGAATCGTCGACGGCCCTCGGCGGCGGCGTGCGCTCGGACCGGCGCAGGTTGGCCACCTGGTCCCGAACGCCCGCAATCGCCTGCTGGTTCTGCCCAACGAGCGCCTCGAGCGTCCCGAGCGTGCGCGCGATGTCGCGGAGCTGGCGGGTGATCTCGCCGCGGAAGTCGAAGATCTGGTCGGACTGTGTACGCACGCTGTCTTGAGTAGACAGAGTCTCCATGCGCAACTGCGCCAGCAGCGTGTCTTGCCGCGCCGCCAGCATGCGGATCTCGGTCTGCAGATTGCGAAGGTCACCCTTGGTCGCGCAGG
>Ga0066368_10000563_pt1 | contig 10386 bp, 6 predicted proteins | sample Knorr_S7_td_NADW_FD_71215 | JGI IMG/M metagenome (GOLD analysis project Ga0066368, IMG submission 71215) | Marine microbial communities from Southern Atlantic Ocean transect - Knorr_S7_td_NADW_ad_2505m_LV_A | ecosystem: Environmental > Aquatic > Marine > Oceanic | place: Southern Atlantic ocean... | reverse complement strand
AATGACGATGGCACTTTGTTACTTCGCAGACGTTGATCGCATTGACCCCGGTGATGCACTGGTACATGCCGCCCCCATGTCGCACGGCAGCGGAATCTATCTGATCCCACATGTGATGGCCGGCGCTATGCAGGTAATCCCGGAAAGTCACGGATTCAACGCTGACGAAGCGCTTCGACTACTCGCGCGCTATCCTGGTTCAGCCATGTTTGCCGCGCCAACGATGGTACGCCGGCTGACCGATGCCAGCGCCGCCGACGAACTCGACACTCGCTGTCTTAAAACCATCGTCTATGGTGGTGGTCCGATGTACCTTGCGGATCTGGATGATGCGCACCGAGTGCTAGGCTACAAACTGGTTCAGGTTTACGGCCAGGGGGAGAGCCCAATGACCATCACCGCATTGAGCAAGTGGCACCACCGCAATACCGACCACCCCGCGTATCGGCAGCGCTTGGCCTCGGTAGGAATCGCACAAAGCGCAATGACCGTGCGTGTTGCTACGGCAGATGGTGATTACCTACCAGCCGGCGAGGTGGGCGAAGTGCTGACCTGTGGCGATGCCGTGATGCAGGGTTATTGGCGCGATCCCGATACCACGCAACGTACGTTAGCCGGCGGCTGGCTGCATACTGGTGATCTGGGCTCCCTCGACAACGATGGGTTTCTCACTCTGAGCGACCGCGCAAAGGACATGATTATCAGCGGCGGCAGCAACATCTATCCACGCGAGGTGGAAGAAGTGCTGCTCAACCATCCGGGCATCGCCGAAGTCTCCGTCGTCGGCGCACATGATCCTGAGTGGGGCGAACGCGTAACGGCATTCGTTGTCGGCACGGGCAACCCACCATCCATAGAAGAGCTGGATGCGCTGTGCCTGAATCACATCGCACGCTTCAAACGTCCACGCGAATATCGCTTCGTAGATGCACTACCCAAGAATAATTATGGCAAAGTACTGAAAACCGTTCTACGCGAACAACTTGAGCAAGCGCCCACCACCGGTGTGTGAGTGCATAACCCATGCATTTTGAGAAACGACTCTGGGCCTATACCAAGGGCGCTCGGCAGCGCATTGTTGGAGCTGTCTTAGTCGGACTGCTATCCACCACCGCGGGCGTCGCTCGCCTGGCTCTGCTTGGCTGGCTGATCGGTAAAATTTTCTCTGGGGCATCGTTCACCGAACTCGCCTGGCCAATAACGGGCGTCGCCGGTGTCATGCTGCTGCGCGGCCTGTTCGAATATGTGCGCGAAATCATGGCGCACCGCACGGCGGCAGTGGTGCAGAAAACGCTGCGCCGCCATCTCTACAACCAGATTGCCGCACTCGGGCCAGGCTACGCCACCCATCAACGTTCCGGTGAGCTGGTGCTGTCCCTGGTCGATGGTGTCGAACAGCTGGAAACCTATTTCGGCAAATACCTGCCCCAATTGATGGTCTCTGCGCTGACACCGATCATCATCTTCAGTTTTGTCGTCTTCATTGACCGACCCGTTGCCACGGCACTACTGGTTGCTGCACTGATCGCGTTACTGGCACCGGCAATGTGGCACAAGTTCGACACGGCCAAGTCGCAAGCCCGTCAGAAAGCCTACGCGGCTTTCGCCTCAGAGTTCCTCGATGCCATTCAGGGTCTGGCAACGCTTAAAGCCTTTGGGCAGAGCGGCGCGCGCGCGAAGCTACTCACCCACCGGGCCCATGAACTCTTTCGCAGCACAATGTGGGTATTGGCCACCAACTCTCTGGCCCGCGGCATCACCGATTGCTCTATCGCAATTGGCGCAGCGACTGCCCTTGGCATCGGCGCCTACCGCGTCAACGCCGGTGCGATGGAACTGACCAGCCTGCTCATTGTTCTTATGCTCGGGGTAGAAATTTTTCGGCCCATGCGCGATTTGCGAACGGTACTCCATCAGGGGATGGTCGGCATGTCGGCAGCCCACGGCCTCTATCAGATTCTCGATGCCACACCGCCAGTCGTCGAGCACACACCCGTGATACGTGATGAGCCGCTGACACCCAGTATCACCTTCGACGCTGTCAGTTTTCGATACCCGGGACAACGCCGCAGCGTCCATGACGACCTATCACTAGCAGTGGCTGTCGGTGAGCGGGTCGGCGTCGTCGGACCCAGCGGCTGTGGTAAATCGTCGATCGTACGACTGTTGCTCCGTTTTTACGATGCGGAGCGTGGCTCAATTAAGATCGGCGGACAAGATCTGCGATCTCTATCACTGGCTGATGTTCGCCGCCATATCTCGGTAGTAAACCAGGACACCTACCTCTTTCACGGCTCGGTCGAAGACAACATTCGTATGGGCAAGCCCGAGGCCCACGAAGACGAAATTGTTGCCGCCGCCCGTGCCGCCAATATTCACGACTTTGTCATTACTCTGCCCCGCGGTTACCAAACCATCGTTGGCGAAAAAGGCATTAAGCTGTCAGGCGGACAACGGCAACGCGTAGCTATCGCCCGCGCACTGCTACGCGATGCCCCGATCCTGATACTCGATGAAGCCCTATCCGCTGTGGATGCAGAGAATGAAGCAATCATTCTCCAGGCGCTTGATCGACTGATGCGGGGCCGCACAACTCTGGTCCTGGCCCACCGGCTGTCGAGCATTATCGATTGTGATCGCATCCTGGTTCTCAACGATGGACACGTGGTCGAGAACGGGAACCATAGCCAACTCATGGCCGCCAATGGCGTTTATCGTCACCTGATGTCAGAACAGGCCCGTGCAGACCCTGTTGAGGTGCCGCTCAAGCCCAAACAAACCGAAACCGCACCTCTCGAACTAGGTGATGAACTATCCGGTGACACCATAGTCCAACCCACCGAAGGCGTCGTTCGGGCGGAAGGACTTAACTGGAGTCAGGTGATACGCATCCTGATGGGCCACATCATGCCGTGGAAAGGCCGCCTGATACTGACCTTCGGCTTCGGCGTCCTACGTGTCCTCGCCTTTATCGGCGTGGGTGTGTACAGCGCGCTGATCGTGCTCGCGCTTAAGAACGGCGTGCCCTTCGAATCCCATCTGTGGGCGCTCGCGATCGTGGCCCCGCTTTCTGGCATCCTGCACTGGTGCGAGTCGTGGACCGCCCACGACATGGCATTTCGATTGCTAGCCGAGATGCGCATCGCCGTTTTTCGTAAGCTTGACCAACTGGCCCCTGCCTACCTGGTGCGCCGCCGGACCGGTGACCTGATGGGCATCGTTACCCAGGACATCGAACTCGTCGAATATTTCTTTGCCCACACGGTAGCCCCGGCGTTCGTCTCTATCCTGATTCCAGGATTGGTGATTGTCGTGCTTGGGCTGCAAAGCCTGTGGCTCGCCCTGGCGCTATTGCCGTTCCTGCTGGCCGTGGCACTTAGCCCACTCTTCCTGCGCCACCGAGTGGACCAGCTGGGATCACGCTCGCGTGAGGCGGCGGGCGAACTGTCGGCACATGCAATCGACACCGTTCAGGGACTGACCGAAATACTCGCATTTCAACTGGAAAAACACCGCGGTGATGAATTTGACGACCTTGCAGATCAACACATTCGATTGCGTCTCCCATTTTTTGAACAATTGACACAACAGCACAGCCTGCTTGAAATCCTAACGGGTCTTGGGGGTCTTGCCGTCGTAGCCACAGGTGCACATCTGACGAGCCACAACCTGATCGACGCCGGTTTGCTGCCCCTGCTGACTATTCTTGCCATGGCTGCATTTCTTCCCATTTCAGAAATCGCCCAGGTTGGCCGCCAATTGGCCGATACGCTGGGGGCCACCCGCCGTGTCTACGCTCTGGAAAACGAACCAGTCCCGGTAACCGATGGACCGAGCGTGGTGCGGGCGAATCCGCTCGATGCGACCATCACTCTAGACGCTGTGCGCTTTACCTACCCGGGACAACGACACGCTGCACTAGGACAGGTGAGTCTTAAGATTCCCCCTGGCCATACCGTAGCGCTGGTCGGGCCTTCCGGTGCCGGTAAAACCACCATTGCGCATCTGCTGATGCGATTCTGGGATCCGACCCAAGGTGAAATTCGTTTCGCCGGCCAACCCCTTGGCAACTATCAGTTAAGCGCCCTGCGCGCAAGCATCGCACTGGTTGCGCAGGACACCTACCTCTTTAACGACACACTGGAAGCGAATATCCGCATTGCACGACCCGACGCCCCTGAAGAAAAAGTCCATCAAGCCATCGAGCTTGCTGCCCTGTCGGACCTGGTCGCCACCCTTCCGGAGGGTTTGCAAACGTCGGTAGGTGAACGGGGAACCAGCTTGTCCGGAGGCCAGCGGCAACGCGTCGCAATTGCCCGCGCTTTTCTTAAGGATGCCCCCGTATTGATTCTGGACGAGGCGACCTCACATCTAGATGCGGTCAGTGAACAAACGGTCCGCCATGCGCTCGACCAGTTGCAGGCCACACGAACGACGATTGTCATTGCGCATCGGTTATCGACGATTCAGAACGCGGACCTGATCGTTGCGCTGGACAAGGGTCACCTGGTCGAGCAAGGTCGGCACGCCGAGCTGCTAGCGGCGGGCGGCCTATACGCACAACTGGTTTACCACCAAGTTACCCGCAGCCAACACTCCAATGACACCGGGCCAACGCCCCTTGCCAACGCCCACTGATCACGATATTGACTTTGGTACGACGACTCGTACCGACTCAGCCATGGCGACCTCGCTGCCGCGCCGCCTGGCGGGCATTCTTCACGCAGACATTGTGGCTTTCAGCCGGCTTACCCATGACGACGAGGACACGGCTTATCGTATTGTGCAAGAACGTATGGCCCTCGTTTCCACCATCATCAAAAATCACTCGGGCCATGTCTGCGACCAGACCGGTGACAATCTTCTCGCCTTGTTCCACTCGGCTGCCGATGCTGTGGCCGCTGCTTTAACCATTCAGCAACAGTCCGAAGCAGCGCTTGAGTCCACTAAGCCTGTGACTTTTCGCATTGGCGTCAACCTCGGTGATGTCATCGAAAACGAAGGACGAGTCTTCGGTCACAGCGTCAACGTCGCTGCGCGGCTGCAGGCTCTGGCGCCGACGGGAGGGATTTGTGTCAGCGAAGCGGTGCGCACAGCGATTGGAAAAACGTTGCCAGTACGTTTTGATTCACTCGGAGATCGTAAGTTACACAACATGGATGAGCCCGTAAGAGCCTACGTTATTGGCGCGGACCCTCTAATGGTCCTGACCCCTCCTCAACGCACTAGCGACCTGCGACGAGGCCCGACTGTAGCTGTGCTGCCATTCACGACGCTTGAACGAGACCCCGCTGATAGCGACTTTCTAGGACACGGCCTGACCATCGATATTGTGACCGCATTGTCACGCTATCGACAGTTGTTCGTCCTCGCACCACATACCTCCATGGCATTGTCGCCAGACCCCTCCAGCGCAACGGTGACCGGTCAAAAAGTAGGCGCCGACTACCTGGTGGCCGGCAGCATTCAACCACTCGGTGCGGGCCTAAGGTTTTCCGTCCAACTCATTGAGACGCAAAATGGAGCGTACACCTGGGCAGATCAATTTGATCTCGACCTGTCACAACTACCAAAGGCCCGTGACCGCGTGACTACGCGGACCGTTGCAACACTGATTGGCGCGATCGAGGAGAGTCGACTTGATCACATCGAACACCATTCCACACCCGCTGCCTACCAAACATTGCTCCAGGCGAAGCGACTGGTGTACCGAATGCGTGAAGTTGGTGACAACCAACTCGCCCAGACCCTTCTCTCATCCATTCTACGTGTTGATCCCCACTGCGCTCCGGCACTCGCCATCGTGGCCCTGACCCACCTAACTAGTGTGCTGATGTCGTGGTCCACGATGCCCGACCACGACCTATCACTGGCACAGGCTGCCTCCGCGCGGGCCCTCGAAATCGACAACCAGGACCATTTAGCCCACGGAATCTTCGGCATCACCAGTCTGTGGCAACGTCGCTTTGCGACCGCGGGTATTCACTTGGGGGAAGCATTGGCGCTCAATCCTAACGATGCCGATACCTTGGCCGGCCAGGGGCTTTATCTAACTTTTTCAGGCGATCCCGAATCCGGCGCCGCCTGCCTGACAGCGGCGGTAGAGCGAAACCCATTCCACCCAGACTGGTATGCCTGGGCGCGTGGGCTTGCCGAATACAACGCGCGACGCTTCGACAGGGCGCTTAGCAGTTTACTCTCCATCGCCACACCAACCCGGTTTCACCGGCGACTGCTCGCGGCAACCTACGCGCAACTCGGCAACCTTGCACAAGCAAAACTGGAATGCCAGCAGGTGATGGCAGAAGTACCCGGCTATCGCATCAAAGACACGCTGCGAATCCAACCGTATCAAAGGCAAGAAGATGCTGCGGATCTGATGGAGGGGCTACGCGCAGCGGGATTCCCGGAGTGATCCCCGCTGAGTCAGGTCATGACCGCGTCAAACAAGGGCTTGGGCCCATAGCGAATCGGGTCAGTCACCAGCAGACCCGTCTGCGCCTTGGTTTCCTCGACTGCGCTCGCTGCCGCTTCCTCACTCATGTGTGCAGTATTCAAACTAATGCCGACCGTTTTGGCCGCTGGCAGACTCCCGCAGGCAGCGGCAAGATCTTCGTACAGGCGAATGAGGTCTAACAGCGGCGGCACACGAATGCTATTGGTACGTACGGTGTCCAACGTGGTCATACCCGCACGGTGACATAAGATTAAGTGTGTCGGACATGCACCGCGCATCAAGGGCAACGTCGAGGTGCTGCCGGGATGTGCAAGGGACCCCTGTCCCTCGACGATCACAAGATCCGACGCTTTCACTGCCATGACCTCTTGTTCCACCGCCCCACACGCATAGTCCACTCGAATGGCATCAAGGGGTATACCGCGCCCAGTCACCACCATACCGATCTGGCCGGTGGCCACAAAACTTACCCTGCAACCGGCTTCTTTCGCTGCCCGCCAGATTTCGAGCCCCGCTGTCATCTTACCTATCGCCATGTCGGTGCCAACCAGCAGCAGGCGACGATTGGGGAGATCGGCCGCCGCTGCCGTTGCAATGCCAAGCCCCTTGGGCTCCTGCCGGATGTCCCACACCCACTGCCCGGGCGCAAGCGTTGGGTAACGCGGACCCAAATGCTGGTGCAAGCCATTCACAATGCTAAGGCCACCGGCGATTGCTTGATCCATCTCATCGAACATATGCTCGGGCAACAGACCACCGCCAGGCGCCATACCAAGCAGCAATGCTTCAGGCGCATAGGGCAGCGCCTCAGCCACACTGCTCACAATCGGCACATCAGGACCAAAATTCAAGAGTTCACGCGTCCTATGACCTCCATGGTTGCGATCGATAACGCAGGCCACAGGATTTTCCGAGTAACGCAAAACCGAATGGCCCATCTTGCCATTTGTCTGATCGATCTGCGCATCAAAGTGCACCACCAGGGATTGGTTTTTGTTCAGCATGTGATGGTGGCCCCATGACCAGGACTGTCGGGTACGGTGACTACGCCGTCCACCAGCGTGATTCCACTGGCGGGATCTGGCGCCAGGTTTAAGTGAGAATCAAGATCAATGTGATCAAAAAGTGCTCCAAGGGAGGCACCGGCCGCAATCGCGACTGACGATTCACCCATGCAGCCTATCATCGTGCCCAGTCCATGCGCCCTCGCGGTTGCAACGATTCGAAGTGCCTCGGTAACACCCCCACATTTCATTAGCTTAAGGTTCACTCCATCCACACAATCGGCCAATGCCGGCACATCACTTGCAACACGGATCGATTCGTCGACAAAAATCGGCAGTGCTCTCCCAGAAAACAGGGCTGGCAACGCATCGTTTGCATCCACAGGCAACGGCTGCTCAACATAATCACAACCGCGCTCCTTCAGCCAATTCATCATCTGCTTCGCATCAGTCACGTCCCAACCACCGTTTGCATCGACTCGAAGACCCACGCCAAACGTTGAGGCACTCTCGCGCACCGCTTCGAACATGGCTTTATCCGCATCAATACCTGCCGGGTTGCCGAGTTTGATCTTCAAGTAACGCGCACCCGTGCGTGCCAGAATTTCGGGCACGCGCTCACGCGCGACCTCGATCGGTACAATACCAATCGTGACCGATGTAGGCACCGCCCTCAAAGGTAATCCGAGCAAACGGAACAGCGGCAACCCTGCCTGGCGAGCAAGCAAATCCCAAAGCGCTATGTCCACAGCCGCCCAGGAATACGACGAAAGACCGGCATCACGGGCAACCTGCCAGGCGTCATGCGGATCTAATGTCACCGGTCCGGTAGCCTCTAGGAACGCCTCGATCTCACGCTGACAGGAAGCGGCCGTGCCAATGTCGGCGGTAGCATCCGGCGCCGCCTCACCCAACCCCACCACACCAGCAGATTCGACGCTGACAAAAAGGTTGACCGAACCGGTGGTCTCTCCTCGGCTGATGCGAAGCGGATAACGTTTCTTGAGTGCTAACTGCTCAAAACTGAAATTCATTCTAGTCCACCTGAAGATTGGGCTTACCGACACCTTCGATGGCGCGGCACAGTCTGTCGCCACGCTCACCCGGCCCAACACCGACCGGGGTGCTTGAAGAAATCAGCTCTCTTAGCGCCAACGAAAAGGATGCCGAGAGATGGGTAATGATCTCCGCCACCGTCCAGATCATCTGACGCACATCACCTTCCTGAAAGTAAAATGGCGACTCACGGTCCAGGCCATGGCCATCTCACGTGCGTGTGCCGTGTGGTTTCACCCAACACAGCAAATACGACGCACCGAGAAGAGGTCCGTTCACCCAGGCATCGGCAGGGCCGGCACAGGGTGCGTTTCAACCATATAGCCCAAATTCGCCTGCTCCATCTCGTTTCACTACTGGGGCGCGATTATGCAGACAAGCACGCCATCGTATCCAGTCTGTGTACCAATGGTTGACGAACCTCAGCCCAATACCCACACTTGGCCGGCCACGTCGCACATATCGCCGACCCCGCTTGGTATCGTCTGCATGGGCCATTCAACACCCGCTCTCTGGATCAGCGCGAACACCACCTGGTATGTGTTCAATTTCCGCGCGCGCCTGATTCGAACGCTATTGGAACAAGGCTTTACCGTGACCGTCGTTGCACCAGCAGACGATTACGTACAACGCGTCGAAGCCCTTGGTGCCAAACACATCGACCTGCCGATGGCTGGCGGCGCCAACCCGATTCGGGACGCCTGGCTTATCGTGCGATTTTGGCAGTTACTGGGTCGTCACCGTCCCGCTATCCTGTTGAGCTTCACTCCTAAACCAAATATCTACGGTGCACTGACCGCTCGCCTTCGCGGCATACCGGTTGTCGCCAATATAGCCGGCCTCGGCCAAGCGTTCGCCAATGAAAACTGGCTGCGTCACATAATCAAGTGGCTTTACCGTTTGGCCCTTCGCCGCGCACACGTGTTTTTCCAAAACCTAGAAGACCAGGCTCAGTTTGTTGCCGAACACCTGGTGGAGCAGGACAGAACGGAGCGTCTTCCGGGCTCGGGCGTCGATACCGAACACTTCAGTCCTCGAGCCGGTCGATCGCTACCCGGGCGAGAAAAAGGTCTGCCGACTGAAGAACCCTTCACTTTTCTAATGGTAGGCCGCCTGTTGCGGGACAAGGGGGTGGGCGAATATGTGGAGGCCGCCCGGCAACTGCGAGCAGACACCGACAACGTACTTTTTCACCTGTTGGGTTTTATCGACACGCGGCACCCCGGTGGCGTCACACACGATGACATTCGGTCGTGGGAACGCGACGGCATCATCGACTACCTCGGCCACAGCGATGATGTCAGGACACACTACGCGCAAGCCAACTGTGTTGTTTTACCGTCCTACTACCGCGAAGGCGTACCGCGAACCTTGCTCGAGGCCGCAAGTATGGGCCTCCCAGTCATCACAACCGATATGGCAGGCTGCCGGGATGCTGTCGAGGACGGCGTCACCGGGCTTCTCGTTCGCCCCCGCGATGTCGATGATCTTGTCAGCAAGATGCGCCAGATGGTGCACATGACGGACGATGCCCGCCAGCGCATGGGATCACAGGGCCGCGGCAGAATGTGCCGGGATTTCTCGGAGAAGTTGGTCATTCAACGTTACGTTGACGCGGTAAGACGATTGGGCGTAATCAGCAATGTGGCGTAAAGCCACACAACTCGAGAACCCCGATGCTTTCGATACGCGGTTGGCCCGAATCGCACGACCACCCATAATGCAGCCCGTCGGCACGGCAAGCCGCCCTTTCTGATTTCGATTGAACTAAAGCAACACCTGATGGACCCACAAGACTTCTATGCTTACGCGGCCGGTGGCGGCCTATGCATGTTCCTTCTCTACTTTCTGGGTCCCATTGCCCAACGT
>Ga0066368_10000562_pt1 | contig 10391 bp, 8 predicted proteins | sample Knorr_S7_td_NADW_FD_71215 | JGI IMG/M metagenome (GOLD analysis project Ga0066368, IMG submission 71215) | Marine microbial communities from Southern Atlantic Ocean transect - Knorr_S7_td_NADW_ad_2505m_LV_A | ecosystem: Environmental > Aquatic > Marine > Oceanic | place: Southern Atlantic ocean... | reverse complement strand
CGGCTCAGCGCGTGATCCCACATGCATTCTTAGGATCGGCTACGGTAAACGGGTTTCCGGCTGCGGACGGCACAGTTGTCGCAGCGTTGGTCGACGGACGGCAGGTCGCGGCCAAAACGGTTTCCGGAGGCAGCTACCCAGTGCTGCTTGTTGAGCCGGATAATGATAGTTTCGCGGGTAAAACAGTCACATTCACTATCGGCGGCATTCCGGCAAATGAAACTGCACTTTGGGTACAGGGCCAAGTAACTGAACTGAACCTGAGCGCGAGCCCAGCCCCGGATGCGCCCACGGCCACCCCGGTCCCGGCGCCAACGCCGACTCCGGTGATAGTGGTTGGAGAGAAAGGCGAGAAAGGCGAGAAAGGCGAGACCGGCGAGACCGGCGAGACCGGACAACGTGGCGCTCAAGGTCCTCAGGGTGTGCAAGGCCCATCAGGTCCTCCTGGCGTGGGCGGGCCTCCCGGCTCCGCGGGCGCGTCCGGTCCGGCCGGCGTGGCGGGCCCAACGGGTAGTCAAGGCTTAACGGGCCCAGAAGGGGATTCCGGCGATAAAGGTAGTTCTCTGTTTGGAATTTTGGCCTTCGTGGTTGCCATATTCGCCTTCCTAGGGACGTTTGGCGGTATGTTATGGCGGCGATTGGTTGAATAATTCCTGGAACTAGTGAGTTAATCGGAACAAAAACGGGCGCGGACAAGCTGATTGAATATGGACAGGCCGTGAGACTGTAGCTATAATGACACGGCTCTTATAACGAGCGAAATCCACTGATTAACACGCGAATATCGACGGTGGGGTAGGCCTGGCCCCCGATTGTCACTCGGAATAGGGGGAAGTGTCGGAACTGGTAGACGAGCATGATTTAGGATCATGTGCTGAAAGGCGTCCGGGTTCGAGTCCCGGCTTCCCCACCAACAGACCGGGGCTTCCGAAAGAAGCTACTAGTTATTAAAAATATGAATCAACACCACTCGGCATCGGATAAAAGACCACCGGCGCCGCATCCGTAATCGTTGTGGTCGCGTACTAAAGGATAGTGCGCCATACCAAAGGAGACCGATTGGCTACACTGCTTGAAGTTAAAGACCTAAGAACCCATTTCTTCACCATGGACGGCGTGGTGAAGGCGGTTGACGGCGTCTCCTACGAACTGAACGAGGGAGAGACCCTCGGATTGGTGGGAGAGAGCGGCTGCGGCAAGAGCGTCAGTGCGCTTTCGGTGATGCGTCTCATTCCCGACCCGCCGGGGAAGATCATCAGTGGTGAGATTCTTCTGGATGGCGAAGATATTCTCAAGGTCGGAATGGAAGACATGCGGCGTATCCGGGGCGCCAAGATCGCCATGGTCTTCCAAGAGCCTATGACGTCGTTAAACCCGGTGCTCACCGTGGAGCGGCAACTCACTGAGACCCTCCAACTGCACATGGGCATGTCAAAGGTTGAGTCACAACGCGAGAGCGTGAATCTTCTAACTCGGGTGGGCATCCCAGACCCCGAAACCCGGATCAAGCAGTACCCCCATCAGTTCAGCGGCGGGATGCGCCAGCGCGTGATGATCGCCATAGCGCTTAGCTGTAACCCCCGGCTGATCATCGCCGACGAGCCAACCACTGCTTTGGACGTGACGATTCAAGCCCAGATCCTGGACCTGATGAAGGCGTTAACCACTGAGTTTGGCGTGGCGCTGATAGTGATCACCCACAACCTGGGAGTGGTCGCCCGCTATGCCGACCGGGTCAACATCATGTACGCCGGAAAAGTGATCGAACGGGGAGAAGCAAGAGAGATTTACGCCAACCCCCGCCACCCGTACACGATTGGGTTGCTGCGGTCGGTCCCACGTCTGGACCTTCCCCGCCGGGCCAAGCTTGACCCGATCGAGGGCCAGCCGCCCGACTTGATAAACCTACCCCCCGGCTGCGCATTCCGCGAGCGGTGCCGCTGGGCGATCGATAAATGCGCCACCGACACACCGGAACTAATCGACATAAGGGACGGCCACCTGTCTGCTTGCTTCCGTGCCGATGAACTAGGCCCGGATGTGGTTAAATTGCTGGACACTCCTCTTGCTGAGTAAAACCTCCAACCGGAGATAGGACTTAACATGACAACCATGCCCGAAGCCGCGGCCTCTAACGCCGCAACGCAGAACGATGACATTCTTCTTGAGGTGAAGAACCTCAAGATGTACTTCCCGGTAGGTGGCGGGTTTTTATCCCGGAAACCTGTCGGTTACGTGAAAGCGGTCGACGATGTTAGCTTCACTGTCAAACGTGGCGAGACCTTGGGTCTCGTGGGTGAAAGCGGTTGCGGTAAGACCACCACCGGCCGTTGCATCCTACAGCTATATAAGCCCACGGCCGGCCAGGTCATCTTCGACGGCCAAGACCTGACCGAGCTAAACTCCAAGAGAATGCGCGCCATCCGCCGCGAGATGCAGGTGATCTTCCAGGACCCATACAGCTCACTGAATCCACGGATGACCGCCGGCAACATCATCGGAGAACCTCTGATCGTCCACGGTCTCGTAAGCGGCAAACAGGAGTACCGAGAAAAGGTCTCAGAACTGTTGACGAATGTGGGTCTCAACCCCTACATGGCAGACCGCTTCCCCCACGAGTTCAGCGGTGGACAACGTCAGCGCATCGGCGTGGCCCGGGCGTTGTCGGTCAGCCCCAGCTTCATCGTAGCCGACGAACCGGTTTCCGCACTTGACGTGTCGATTCAAGCGCAGATCATCAACTTGCTGGAAGACCTTCAAGAACAGTTCAATCTGACCTACCTATTCATCGCCCATGACCTGTCTGTGGTCCGCCACATCAGCGACCGTGTCGGCGTGATGTACCTAGGTCATTTGGTGGAGATGGCCGACCGGAACGAGATCTACCGGAACCCGCTCCATCCGTACACCAAGGCCCTGCTCTCCGCAGTGCCTATCCCAGACCCTGTGTTGGATGCTGAGCGTGAGCGTGTCATGCTATCCGGGGAGGTACCCAGCCCCCTGAACCCACCCAGCGGCTGCGTGTTCCACCCCCGCTGCCCCGTGGCCAATAACGAATGCTCCCGCGTTTTCCCCGAACTACGCGAAGTTGAGTCTAAACACGACGTTGCTTGTATCCTTGCTACAGGTTACGGAAACTATTAAACAGATTCCCTAGGGTCAAAGTAAAAAAGAGAGGCTGTCTCGAGACAGCCTCTCTTTTTGCCCGCGCCACGGAGTTGTTCGCCGTTCGTGGGCTAGACTGCGTTGTAGCTGAAAATCGCCCATGTTACCATTGGACTAGTATGGAACCGAGCCTGATAAGAAACTTCTGCATCATCGCCCACATCGACCACGGAAAATCAACCCTGGCCGACCGTTTTTTGGAAATCACGGACACCGTCCGTCCCGGCGAGATGAAAGAGCAGTTCCTGGACAGCATGGACCTGGAACGGGAAAGAGGCATCACCATCAAGGGGAAGGCTGTGACGATGTCGCATACCGCCCCGGATGGCGTCACATATCAGTTCAACCTCATTGACACTCCGGGCCACGTGGACTTCAGCTACGAGGTTTCCCGGGCCCTGGCTGCCTGCGAAGGCGCGTTGCTGGTGGTCGATGCCAGCCAAGGGATCGAAGCCCAGACCATCGCCAACACGCTGCTGGCCATGGAGTATGATCTTGAACTGATTCCGGTCTTGAACAAGGTGGACCTGCCCCAGGCTGAACCGGAACGGGTCGCTGCCGAGATTCAGCAGGCATTCGGGTTTCGGGCAGACGAGATCCTCTACGTTTCAGCCAAAGAGGGCACCGGCGCCAAAGAGATACTGGACGCCGTTGTGGATCGGATCCCGGCGCCCGATGGCGATGTCAACGCGCCACCTCGGAGCTTGGTTTTCGACTCTGAATACAACTCGTTCAAAGGGATCATCGCCCACGTACGGGTCAAAGATGGAAGTATCACCAAACATGACCGGATCAAGGTCATGTCTTCTGGGAAGATGGCCGAGATCGTTGAAGTGGGTGTTTTCGCTCCTGGCCCCACGCCAACGGAATCCCTGGAAACAGGCCAGGTAGGCTATGTCGCCACAGGGTTCAAAGAAGTGAAGGATTGCACGGTAGGCGACACTCTGACCGTGGACCGCTTTCCCGCCGTTGATCCGCTACCAGGATATTTTCCACTCAAATCAATGGTGTTCGCTGGGTTGTACCCTTCTGACGGCGAGGAGTACAACAACCTTCGGAACGCCTTGGAAAAGCTGCAGCTCAACGATGCGTCACTGGAGATGGAGCCGGAAAGCAGCACCGCGCTGGGCTTCGGCTTCCGGTGCGGGTTCCTTGGCCTGATGCACCTGGAGATCGTTCAGGAGCGCTTGGAACGCGAATACGACCTGGACCTCATCATAACCGCCCCCAGCGTGGCATATCAGGTGGAATTGACCAACGGACACACGATAATCGTGGACAGTCCGGCCAAGCTGCCGCCGCCCAATGAAGTCTCTCAGATACTAGAGCCGATGTTGGACCTGACCATCGTGGCGCCCAACCGCCACGTGGGCGTTCTGATGGAGCTGATGCACTCACGGCGGTCAGAATTTAAACGCATGGAATACATGCAGGGCGCCGGCACCCGCCGGGACGGCAAGGACGAGCCTGGGGACGAGTCCCGGGTGGTCATGGAATATACCATTCCCTTGGTGGAACTGCTGGCGGATTTCTACAACCAATTGAAGTCGAAGACACAGGGATACGCTTCGCTGGACTACTCTTTCTCCGGCTACCGCGCCGCGCCACTGGTCAAGGTGGAGATATTGGTGAACCATTACTCGGTGGAAGCCCTATCGATGATCTTGCACCGGGACGCCGCCGTGGTCCAAGGCCGGAAGATCGTGGACAAATTGCGGTCCACCATCCCACGGCAGATGTTCGAAGTACCCATACAGGCGTCCATCGGCAGCCGGATCATCGCCCGTGAGACAGTGCGCGCCTTGCGAAAAGACGTTCTGGCCAAGTGTTATGGCGGCGACATCACCCGGAAGCGCAAATTGCTGGAGAAGCAAAAAGAGGGCAAGAAGCGCCGAAAGATGGTGGGTTCGGTTGAGATTCCCCAGGAAGCTTTCCTAAGCATCCTGGAGGTTGGCAGCAGCTAACCTCCAGGATGCTCAACAAAATCGGTCCCTTAGATCGCCAACGCGTCCCGTAATTCCTGTAGCTGGGCCAAATGGTCCTTTATGTGTACGTTCAGCGTACGCTCGAGGACGGCGTCAAGGGTGCGCTCTTCATCCACTTCCCTGGTCCTCTGATGCATCAAGACTTTCTTCGTTTCCAGGTCGGCATCGGAGATGCCTGACAGCGAATCTTCCAAGCTCTGAAAGAACGTTTCGATATCGGCGTTCAACCGGTCTAGGTCGTATGCGGCCCGTTCCGGGGTTACGTTGGTCAGATCGCTCCAGAGTTCGTACTCACTGATCTCGCCGGATATTATTCCTTTGATCAATCCGTGTGCGCCGCCGGGAGGCGTGTCCAATACGTGGTACACCAACTCACGCGCCGACCATTCTTCGGAGTCTTGCTTCCAGTCCAGGCAGTAATCCATCCCTTCCAAGACTGCCAATAACTCGCTCTTGATGTTGCGGACCGATTCTATGTGCGCCTGCTTGCCAGTGACCAAAGGGATCCTCCTTAAATGAAAACGGCCGTCGAATCATGTTGACGGTCAGCTCTTATCTTGAAACTCTCGCAGCATCGCCGCTGCTTCTTTTGAGGTGTCTTCCCGATTCAACGCGAAGGCCAACGACGCCCGTAAGAGGCCCATGGGCGTGCCCCCATCGAACCTCACACCGGCGAATTCGTAGGCAAACAACTCATGCTCTTTTAGCAGGACCAGCAGACCGTCGGTCAGCTGGATCTCGCCCTTTGCGCCCGGCGGAGTGTTCTCCAGGGCCTCGAATATCTGCGGCGGTAAGATATAACGGCCGACTATCGTTAGGTTGGACGGGGCCTGGTCCCTCGGCGGTTTCTCCACCAGGCCATGGATCTTGTGGACACGCTCCGACACCTGAGTTGCGTCCACCACACCGTAGTTGTGGACCACCTCCCAAGGCACAACTTCCACCGCTATCACCCCGGCATTTCGCTCACTAGACACCTGCACCATCTGGCTGATGGCCCCCGGGGTATGGGCAATGATGTCGTCGGGCAGGATCACCACGAAAGGCTCGTTGCCCACCGCGTCTTTCGCCATGAGCACGGCGTGGCCGAGGCCCAAGGCTTCGTGCTGCAGAACGAAACTGACCTTCGCCAGGCCGGCGGCTTCCACCACCTTCGCCAAAAGGTCCGTCTCCCCGCTGGCTTCTAAACGTTGCTCCAAGTCCGGTTTAGGCTGAAAGTAGCCGCTGATCGATTCCTTACCCGGAGACGTGACGATAATCACCTCTTCCACCCCGGCCTCGGCGGCCTCGGCGATGACATATTGCAGTAGAGGCCGGTCGATGATGGGCAGGAGCTCTTTGGGGACAGACATGGTCACCGGCAAGAACCGGGTTCCCAGGCCTGCGGCAGGGATGACTGCTTTACGTATCTGCATGTCGAATATCGATAAAGGTCTTCGGTAGGAACGGGACTCATCTTAGCACCGGGGCCGGCGGCCGGTCATGGGAACAAGAATGTGTGTCCCCCTTGACTCCCCAGCACTCCCAATCCTACCATGTTACCGAGGCCGTACTAGACGGGGAGCCAGCGGTGCCCTGTATCCGCAATCCGCTATAGCGGGGTTGAATCCCTCCCCTCGGCTAGGCCAAAGGTCCCATATCGCGGGCGATGATATAGAGGGTTGGGTCCTGCGCGACGTAGACTTGTGAACCCCGCCAGATCCGGAAGGAAGCAACGGTAAACAGGACCCTGCGGGCGCCGCGGGAGTGCCTGGCCTGAGTCATCGTTCACGACATGACCGATGGTCTATGACAACGGGAGGTGTGCGGTCTTATTGATTTCCTCGAATCTCTCTTCCCCAGTACGCCGGATAAGGCCGTGCCTGAATCAGGTTTTCTTCAAACCGTGAGCACTTTCGATGGTCATTCGGGCGACCCCTTGAGCGACCAGCCACGGGGCCCGGTCGGCGGCCGCACCACCACACGAAAATCTCTGGGCCAGCATTTTTTGACCGACAGCCGGATAGCGGGCCGGATACTGGACGCCGCCGACCTTTCGCCGGACGACTTGATCGTTGAGATTGGGCCGGGCCGCGGAGTCCTGACCAAGCGGTTGGTGGACCGGGTGAAACGAGTGGTGGCGGTAGAACTGGACCCGGAACTTGCCGCGGCGCTGCCAGAACGCCTGGATTATCCGGCCAACCTGACCTATGTGGTGGCCGACGCACGGGTCGTCGACCTGGCTGAACTGATCGCCCCTGAGACCTCGTACAAGGTTGTAGCAAACCTTCCATATTACGCCGCAAACCCAATCATTAGGCGCTTGCTGGAATCGCAGCCGAAACCTGAAGTGCTGGTCGTGATGGTGCAGCAAGAGGTGGCCAAGAATATGGTCGCCGCTCCTGGTGAGATGGGCATCTTGTCGGTGGCGACCCAGTTTTACGCCAAGGCCAAGGTGGTCTGCTCCGTGCCGCCGAGGTCGTTCAGACCCGCTCCCAAGGTTACATCAGCCATTGTTCGTCTCGATGTCCTGCCGTCCCCGGCCGCCGATGTGGCCAGCGAAGAAGATTTCTTCAAGGTGGTCCGTGCCGGGTTCGCCGCCCCTCGCAAGCAGCTCCGCAATTCCTTGAGCCAAGGACTGCGCATCGAACCGGTCGCCGGTGGCCGGATTCTGGCGGAAGCTGGTGTTGACGCCACCCGCAGACCCCAAACGCTGGACATAGACGAGTGGGCAGGTATCTACCAGGTCTGGACCAGATCGTCCCATCATCAGGAAGGGGAAGGCTAGACCGTGGAAGTACCGGCCTACGCCAAGTTGAATCTGACCTTTGAGGTCCTGGGCCGCCGCGATGACGGTTTTCATCAGGTGACAACGATCATGCAGACCATCGGTCTGTCCGATATGTTGCGGATCGAGCCTGACTCGGAGCTAAAGGTAGAGTGCGAATACCCGGGATTGTCCGGCGAACAGAACCTGGTCTGGCAGGCGGCCGTTGCCCTGGCCAAGGCGGGCAATATCGAACCCGCGGCCCGGATCTCCATCGAGAAACACATCCCGGTGTCCATGGGCCTGGGAGGCGGAAGCAGCGACGCCGCGGCGGCGTTATTGGGTCTGAATGCCATTTGGGGCCTGGGACTATCGGTAGACGAATTGGCCGTCATCGCAGCAGGTCTTGGTTCTGATGTCTCGTTCTTCCTATGGGGTGGCACGGCGCTGGCCCAAGGAAAGGGCGAACAGATAACGAGCCTATCGCCCCTGCCTCCACTGGCCGTCACGCTGGTATTCCCAGACCTGCAGATCTCCAACAAGACGGCGGCCATGTACTCACGGCTGACCATGGGCCAGTTCAGCGACGGGGGCGTGACGCGCCAGATGATACAAATCCTAACCGCTGGTCAGTTCGTAAGAGAGTCTGTCAGAGGTCTGGTGTTCAACGCCTTCTCCGAGGTGGCTGCCCGGTCGTACCCCCAATTACTGGAAATGTGCAGCCAGGTGGCGGACCAGGGAGGGCCTGTACTGCACCTTTGCGGCGCGGGTCCGGCTCTCTTCACGTTGCCATCCAGCGAAGAGGAGCACCAGAGGATAGCAGAGCTATTGCAACGGCACAGCGCCGGGGTTTACCTTGTAAGCACGGTCCCGCCGGAAAAGTGCGGTATGGGATCATTACCGGCGGGCGCTCGATAGACCGCCCGACTTCAATACGGCGAAGGTTCGATTAATGGGCATACTGGCTAGCATATCGATCGGGATAAATCCTAACCTGATCGATTTCGCGAATTTCACTCTTTCCTGGCACGGTGTCATGACCTTTGTGGCTGTGGCGACTGCAGTCTGGCTGGTTTCCCGTGCGGGCGCCAAAGAAGGGATGAACGTCGATTCCATCTACTCCGTGGCCGTCTGGGCCATAATCGGCGGAGTGGTTGGCGCCAGGGTCCTTCACGTGATCGACTTCTGGGATGAAGTCTACCGGGACGACTTCATCAGCGTGTTTTCGGTCTGGTCGGGCGGCATCGCGATCTACGGCGCCATCATCGGCGGGTTTATCGGCGGCGCGCTCTATATCATGATTCGCAATTCAGAGTGGTTTCTGTCGATGTGGCGGACTGTTTTCCCATTCATGGGCGAGGCCCACCGCGCCAACCTGCCGGGGATCGGCCGCTTGGCCGACATTACCGTACCCGGCCTGTTGATCGCACAGGCCATCGGACGGATAGGCGACGTCATAAATGGAGAGCACCTCTCCAAAGTAACCGAGCTGCCTTGGGGTTTTATATACACACATGCCAACAGCCCTGGAATCTTCCGGCCGCCAACCCACCCGGCGGTGGCCTACGAACTGCTCTTTGACCTGGTCCTGCTGGCTGCTATCTGGCCACTCCGCGACCGGCTGCGCCCCAATGGGATGTTCTTCACCCTCTATCTGGCGACCTATTCCATAGGCCGGTTCTTCCTCAGCTTCATGAGGGAAGAATTCAACGAGTACTTCGGCGCCCTGAACGAAGCCCAAGTGGTGGCGATACTGGTGGTTATATTCACTGTTCCACTGCTCGTTTGGAAGGCCCAACTGGTGCGCCCCTCAACCAACCGGGCCTAACGTTCACTCCGGCAGAGGCAACCGCCACCGCCCAATTGTCATTCCGGTCCTTCCGTGGAAGGAGAGGAATCTCGTTGCCGCTGGGCCGACACGGAACAAGAACAAAGAGTCCCATCGTTAAACTCGGGGTGACAAGGGGGCTTGGGGCCACAGGGCGAGGGGTTGGGTTTGCCGGACTGAGAGGCTAATCGTCAGATCGCTTGAAATCCAACAACCGTAGAGCGATGGCGCCTTTGCCACGGAACGAGTCGTTCATTACGGTGAAGGCCAGGTCGGCGAATTCAGTGTTGGGCTGCCATTTGTCCGCTTGATTGAAGGCCAACGCCGTGAATTGGGCTCCGTTGGTCTCAACCCTTAGCCTAAGATGCTGCTGTTCCCGGCCCATGTGAAACGTCTCCAGAACTTTGACGCCCATGCTGGCGAACACCGGCCTGGGGTTGCCGGGGCCGTAGGGTTCCAAGTCGTTGATCCACCGGACCATCGTCCCGTCCAATTCATCGAGGCTGATGATGGCGTCGATCTCCACCGTCCGGACCAGGCCTTGGGTCTCCAGAAACTCGGCGGTGTAGGCCTCCAGACGGGATTTAAGCTGGGGGATGTCCTTGGTGGCGACTGTAAGGCCTGCAGCCTGGGAATGGCCGCCAAATCGCACCAGAAGGTCTTCGCA
>Ga0066368_10000560_pt1 | contig 10401 bp, 12 predicted proteins | sample Knorr_S7_td_NADW_FD_71215 | JGI IMG/M metagenome (GOLD analysis project Ga0066368, IMG submission 71215) | Marine microbial communities from Southern Atlantic Ocean transect - Knorr_S7_td_NADW_ad_2505m_LV_A | ecosystem: Environmental > Aquatic > Marine > Oceanic | place: Southern Atlantic ocean... | reverse complement strand
GTGAGGCTGCACGCGCGCATAGCAGAGTCGCTGGAGGCGATGTACGGTGACGATGCCGAATTGCATGCTGCGGAACTGGCCTTCCACTTCGAGCAGGCTCAATCCATGGTCGGCACCGACAAGCTGGTTCGCTACTCCATGGTCGCAGGTCAGAAGGCGCTGGACAACTATGCCTTCGAGGAGGGACGGGCGCACTTCGAACTTGCCCGCAACTTATTGACCGACGATACTGACGGGCGCACGAAGGCAGAGGTACTCTTTGGATACGCGCAGGCCAGGTCGGCGCTGCCCTCGGAAGGGGATTTCCAGCGCTTGTTGGATCTGATGGGCGAAGCGTACCAGGCCTTTCAGTCGGTCGGTGACTACCAAGGGGCCGTCTCAGTCGCCGCAAAACTCACCATCAATGTCATCCGGTATTCGTCGGGCGCAGACGTCCTACTGCGGGACAGCCTTCAACATGCGGCCGAAAACAGTGCGGAAAGGGCCAGAATCCTGGCTCTTTTTGGAGATGTCACATATTTACAGGCGGGCTCGGAAGAAGAAGCCAGCCAGGCGCTGGATGAATCTCTGAAGTTGGCGGGCCATCTCAATGATAAACCTGTCCAGGCATTGGTACTCAGGGTGCAATCGGAGGTGTCGTCCAGAAATCTCAATTTCGACGATGCCCGATCGAAGAGCGAACAAGCGATAAATCTGGCGGCTCAAGTGGGCGACGGCAACTCTGCAGCCCTGGCCTTCGAAACCGCAGCCAACCTTAATTGGACCACATGCGATCTTGAGGCTGCTTCCCGTCTCCAAACCCTGAAAGGTCGACTCATAGCGGGTGGACTGCGATTTTCTATCGATGTCCCCGACATGGGTCAGTTTTACGCCAATTGGTTTGAAGGGAACCCTTCAGAGGTGCACAGCTTCTTCGTTCACGCCCGTGAAAACAACCTGCCCTTTCCCCAGACCCTGGAGGCCCTTTACTTACTGGAACTGGGGGAGGTGGAAAAAGGCAGAGAGCAGCTGGACAACGTCGTCAACTACGCAGACACTGAAGAGAACCCGGTCCTGGGCCATTTCGTCCAGGGCATGGCCTGGGGATCATTTCTGCTGGGAACTCCCCAATACGCTAATATCGCAAGGCGTATGCTCCCCCATGCCCAGCGCAGCGACATGTACGGGAACACGGAACTGGTCACGATTCCCGTGGCGGAAGCTATTATCGCGGTCGTCCTCGGCGATGAGGAACTTGCGGCGCAGGCTGACGAAAAACTACGAGAGGTCCCTCAGTTGGTTTCCTTTATGCATACGACTTCAAGGGTGAAGGGCCTCGTTGCCAGAATGATCGGGAACGGGGGAAAGGCAAGACACCACTTCCAGGATGCTATAGATTTTTGCGAGAGCAGAGGCATGAAACCCGAACTCGCCTGGTCCTACTCAGACATGTCGGAACTGGTGGATGAGATCGACGACGATGCTGAGGCCAGCCAGCAGCTGGTCGAGAACGCTCTGGCCATTGCCAACGATATTGGCATGAAACCTCTCATCAACCGGATTCTGGCGAGGCGGGAGATCTTGAAGGCGTGACTACGGTAATCTGTATGGTAGAGGCACCATGAAGTGGTCGCCAAAGTGACAGGAGAAAGGCAGTTGGACTTCAGACAGATATTGAAACTTCAGTTCGACGAATATGAAAGTGAGACGAAAAGATTGGTCCAAGGGCTGACGGACGAAGAGCGCAGGTTCATGCCTTCCGGGGACTCCCACCACATAGACTTTGCCCTGTGGCATGCCACACGGGCAGAGGACGTCTTGCTAAACCTCGGCGCGCGGGAGCAGGACCAAACGTGGACTAACGAAGGTTGGTCAGACAGGTTCGGAATTCCGGCGGAAGACCTGGGATTGGGATACAGTGCCGAGCAAGTCAGGGGAATGCCGCCGACCCCCATTGACCTCCTGTTAGCGTATTACGACGCCGTCAGAAAAGTGACTCTGGAGTATGTCGCGACTGTGGACCCGGACGAGCTAGACGAGCGGTGCCCGTTTGAGCCCTTGCACACACAACTGCCGGGGATCACGAAGGGGGGTGTGCTGGCCCACATGGTGGTGGAACCGGCACAGCATCTTGGACAAATCGGTTACATCCGGGGCATTGTACGCGGGTTAAACGGCTAGTTGAGGGATGCTGGTTCCCCGAAAAACATCCGAATCTTCGATATAAAAAGGAACATCAATCATGGTCACAGACTCAACCTCCGGCGTCCTATCGACGGAAATGCTAGAGCGTTTCCAGGAACGTGCACCGACATACGACAGGGATAATACGTTCTTTCACGAAGATTTTGACGAGTTGCGAGAAGCCGGGTATCTCTACGCGGCAATACCCAAGGAACTGGGTGGTCTTGGCATGAACTTGGCGCAGGTGGCGGCAAGTCAACGTCGTCTTAGTTCCTACGCGCCCGCAACCGCCCTCGGGGTCAACATGCACTTTTACTGGACCGGTGTCGCCGCCGACCTCTGGCGATCCGGAGACAAGTCCCTGGAGTGGATGTTAACCGAAACCATGAACGGTCATGTGTTCGCGGCTGGGCATGCCGAGCAGGGCACGGATTTGCCGCTGTTTACTTCCACAACAATTGCGGAGCGCGTCGAAGGCGGTTATCGCTTCACAGGGCACAAGTCTTTCGGCAGCATGACCCCGGTATGGACATACCTGGGGTTGCACGGGATGGATAACAGTGACCCAGAGGCTCCCAAGATCATCCACGCATTCATGCCTCGTGGGACCGAAGGCTACGAAATCAACGAAGTGTGGGACACTTTGGGAATGCGCGCGACGCAGAGTCACGATACGATACTAGACGGCGCATTCGTGCCTGACAGGTACATAGGTCGCGTGGTACCAGCCGGCGCTGCTGGTCTTGATATGTTCACGCTGGGCATCTTCGCCTGGGCGTTGATCACCTTCGGCAATGTCTACTACGGTATCGCCCAACGGGTCTTGGAGATAACCATCGAAGGGGTCAAAGGGAAATCTTCCATTGCACTGACTCGCTCGATGGCGCACCACCCCGAAGTCCAACACGCAATCGCGGAGATGGTCATGGAGATGGAAGCCATATCACCGCAACTAGACACAGTCGCCGAGGACTGGTCGAATGGCGTCGATCATGGGCATGCGTGGGTGATAAAACTTGTAGGAGCAAAATACCGTGCCGTCGAAGGCGCTTGGAAGGTTGTGGACGCGGCCCTTGATGTCACGGGCGGCTCCGGTATCTTCAAGAAATCGCCCATCGAACGGCTCTGGCGTGACGCTCGCCTTGGCAAGATTCATCCAGGAAACTATGCGCTGAGTCATGAGTTCGTGGCAAAGGTAGCTCTCGGTATAGACCCAGACGAACCACCACGCTGGGGTTGAACTAACCTCCGGAGAGTAGGGTCTGTGTGATGGCGGCGGGGTAAGAAAGTTCAACAGGCCGGACTTCAACATGGACCGTTTGACAGCACTCAACTTGGCATGGACTCGTGGACGTGGTGGTCGGGCGCCTACGGGGATCGGGCCGGGTTGCGGGCATATCATGCGCTCGCGCCATACCCCATGGGAATCCTTTTCGTCGGGGTCCCCTCCACCCGACATCACAGTGCCTTCAGGGACAACGTGCCTCGGAGCCCTTCAACTTCAGGGGCCGAGGCCATCGGGCCGAGTCCGCGCAGTGTCCGAGGACAGGGACCCACCATGGCGACCGTGGACATGCGCGGGATCCGAAGACAATCAACACCAGGAGGCTACAGAATGAGCAACAAGACGGTCGGAGGGGACCAGACGCGGCCACCAGGTTCCGGGTAAATCGGTAAGGCGTTCACGTTCCACCAGGTCAGACGTTCCATATACTTGGCGGTGGCGACAGGGAACCTCAGCGCACCCTCGAACTGTCCGGTGGTCATCAACCACGGGGACGTGCTGATCGCAGGCTCCAACTGGCTCTCCAGCGATAGCAGTCGCTCTTGGATACTCCAAGCTCTGCTAGAACCTTGCGCTTGGAACCTGTAGTCGCCTCCACCGTCTCCAGAACTTGAACCTTCGCATCGGCGCTCATGCGATGATATGGCCTTTGTCTAGACTCGGCGCCGATGTTTTTTTCAGACGGTGAAGATCAAGCGACAAGTCGGCCTCCAGATCTTTAAGATCGGCGCTTTCCCGCCTGGGAGCGGTGATATCCTGGCGAGTGACATCGCGGGTTGTGTCCCGACTCGGACGCTGTTTGCTTGCCTCCATGAACTCTTTGGTCCACGAGTAGAAGTTGTTGGGCTTGATGCCTTCACGCCGACACAGCTTGTTGACTGTGACCTCACATCGGAAACCTTCAAGGACTATGTGGATCTTCTCTTCTGCGGTGTATTTCCTGCGAGTCGTTGATCTGACCTGCCGAACGAACCGCTTGGTGTCCTAGATCCGTTCTTCGGCAGCCTGATTGTGGTCTTGGGTGTTTTGATGCACTGTTGCTCCTTCCCAGAGGTCATCTTATGCTTCTGTCAGGAGCTCGTTCTACCTACAAATAGTCTCCATTAATTCCAGATCCGAAAGTGTCCCACTATCGCCGAAGTTCTACACGGATACGCTGTTGGAACTTGCGGACAGAGCCATCGGCGCAGTGCATTTCAGTTGGTTCAGGCGCAAAAACCCCAACCCCGTTCTAACGGTAGTCAGAGCGCACCCACCAAGTTTCGTGTCCGGTGGCGATGAGACTTTGATGTCAGTCATGGGGCAGGGGTTTGTCAGCGATTCGGAGGTCACTTATCGCGGCAAAGCGTTCCCTGCCACGTTGGTCAGCCCTGACCAACTGAACGTTAGAATAACGAAATCGGACATTGCCACGACGGATGCCAATGCCGAGCTTGTGGTCGTAAACCCGCCTCCTGGCGGTTGGACTTCTCCTAATCCATCGCATGTTCCTGTGAATCCGAAACCTTCCGAGAGAGACGGTTCCCGCTCTTGTCGTGGGCCGAGGCGTCTGGATGGCATGATCTCCGCAACGCTGTTCCATGTGCGTTTCATCTATGAATCGATAATCGGTTAAGATACCTTTGCTGCGTTTAGGATCGGCCAGGCGGCTTTCAGAGGGTCGTAAATGATCTTCGCAACTCAAGAAAGGGATACACATGAAATTCGGCGTATCGGTAGCCAGCTACTCCACGACATGGGACAACATCCGCGCATCTATTGAGACAATGGAGGCGGGGCGTTGGGGCAGTCTGTGGGTGCCGGACCACTTCATACCGCCCTCAGCGTGGAAGGGAGCTGAGGACCAACCCATGCACGAAGCCTTCACGCTGATCGCGGCGGCGGCAGGCATGACGGACAAGCTCCGCCTGGGGCATATGGTGGCAGGCAACACCTACCGCAATCCGGGGCTCGTGGCAAAGATGGCTACGACCATCGACCAGGTTTCCCACGGCAGGTTCACACTGAGTATCGGAGCCGCGTGGTTCAAACGCGAACACGAAGCCTACGGCTGGGAATACCCATCGTTGAAAGAGCGGTCAGACCGATTCGAGGAAGCATGCGCTCTGATTCGCGCCCTGTTCACCTCGGATTCGCCAGTCGATTTTCAAGGCCAATACTACAATCTTGATGGCGCGCCACTATCGCCTGGATCGTTCCAAAAGCCTCACATACCGATCATGGTCGGAGGAATGGGCGAAAGGCGAACACTACGCACTCTGGCAAAGTATGGGGACGTATGGAACCTGGATGGATTTTCAGTAGGCAGCGAGAATGCCCGGAGTCACGGCGGCATGTCCCTGGAATTGTACAGGCATAAGATAGACGTGATAAATCGGCATTGTGAAGATGTAGGACGCGATCCTGGAGAGATCAAATATACTGTTTCCATGCCGACGAAACTTTCTAACGATGAGGCCGAAGTGGCTCAATTCATCGAGCAGGTGGGGCCGGGCACGGTTGCCGGGAACGCCGAATACATCGTTGATCGCGTTGGCGAATTCATCGACGCGGGTGTCGACGAGATCATGTTCTCCCCTCGCCCCAGCGATTCCGAAGCTATTCAACGCCTCGACGAGGAGGTCGTTGCGGCCTTCGATTAGCCATTATTGGCTAGCTGGATTCATCAAGATTTGCCAAGCACAGACGCTCGTGTTGAACGTCGCTGCTTGACACACGACGAGCGACAAACGCGCTGGCATCCTACATTTTGCGGTGCCATTTTGCGTGAGAAATTTGCTCTTTTTGGGTCTAAGGAATGGCCTATCTATCGACGATGAGCAAGCTGTATACTTTCAACTTCCACCAATCGTCCAAAGGGGGCATTTTGTTGAGTTCTGAGCAAAAAGTCTGGTCCTTGAGCGACCGCTGGAATCGCGAGAATGGCTACCGTCAGGTGCTGTCGATCGCCTTTCCGCTCGTCCTGAGCATGGGCTCGGTGGCGATCATGCTATTCGTCGACCGGATGTTTCTGACATGGCATTCAGCAGAGGCCGTCGCGGCTTCGATGCCGGCAGGTATGCTCAATTTCGCGCTGATGACTCTGTTTATGGGGACAGCCGGTTACACGAGCACATTTGTCGCGCAATATCACGGGGCAGGGCGTCACGATCGCATCGGACCAACCGTTTGGCAGGGCATCTACATAGCGATGATCGGCGGGGTGGCGCTTCTCGCCCTTGCGCCATTCGCGGGCATTTTCTTCCGATTTATAGGGCACGACGTCGCTATCCGTGAGAACGAGATTGTGTACTTCCGCTTGCTGTGTCTCGGGGCCATGCCATTCGTCGCATCTGCTGCTGTAGCGGGCTTCTTCTCCGGGCGTGGCAGAGCGTGGCCCGTAATGTGGGTGAATGTTCTTGCGACCTCCATTAACGCGCTCATGGACTACGTCTTGATTTTCGGCCACTGGGGCTTCCCGGAGCTTGGGATTAAAGGAGCCGCAATAGCCACTGTCATCTCGTCGAGCGTGGGGTTCATCGTCTACCTTGCGTTGCTTTCGAAGCGCGCGAACAATACCCAATATCGCACCATTTCAGGGTGGCGTTTCGACCAAGCTTTGTTCAGGCGCCTCGTGCGGTTTGGACTCCCCAACGGACTCCAGTTCTTCATCGACATGATTGGGTTCACCGTCTTCATTCTATTCATGGGACGCTTGGGGACAGTGCCGTTGGCGGCAATCAACATTGCCATGAATATCAATATACTCGCCTTCCTGCCCATGATAGGTGTTGGCATAGCGATCTCCGTGTTAGTTGGGCAATCCCTCGGAAGGGATAGGCCCGACCTTGCGGAGAGGAGCGTCTACGCCGGGGCGCACATATGCTTCATATACATGGCGACCGCGGCGGCGCTGTACTGGTTTGTACCAGGCGTTTTTCTGAGTATATTTTTTGCCCAGGCGGATGCGGAGAGCTTTGACGAAATTCGGCCAATCGCCATCGCCGCGCTTCGCTTCGTGGCTGTCTTTTCTCTGTTCGACACGCTGAACATCGTCTTTTCGTCGGCCCTCAAAGGCGCCGGAGACACTCGGTACATCATGTTCATGGCCTTGCTGGTCTCAGGGGTAGTATTGGTGATACCAAGCTACGTTGCGATGGTGTTGCTCGACGCTGACATAGCAGTGGGCTGGGGCATCCTGACGGTCTACATCATCGTCCTCGGATTCGCATTCCTTTTCCGCTATCTGGGAGGACAATGGAAGACCATGCGAGTCATCGAAGAGAGCGGTCCCACTTCCACAGAAGCGCCTCTAGAACAGGCTGGGGTGGACTGAGCAGTTGCCTGAGACATCTGACGCCGCAGCAGCGCTGTGATTGGCAATCGAGCGCTGGGCGGTATAAAATCGCACCGTCAGAAGTGGGCTAGACGGCAGTTTCAGGAGCATGCGATCAGGGGCGGAATATCGAACATTCCCCGATATTTGCCCCAAGGTGTTCGACGAGCAAGGGCGCTAGCGGCATTTGGTGGGGATAAAGCCAGAGGAGAAAAGGATTGGTCCGACTAAGCCAGTTGCCAGAAGTTTCCCGAACGAACCTGCTTAAACTTGATTGCCCCGAATTCGATACGACCCCTTGGGTCGAAGGGCCTCCCCTCGCGCAGCGACGAGTCGCCATCATATCGACTGCTGGCCTGCACCTGCGCGATGACCGCCCTTTCGCGCTTGGGACTGGCAGGGCCACGGTTCCAGGTGATTTCAGGGTCATTCCGAGGGACACCGAGGCCAAGAACCTGCTGATGAGCCACATATCGACCAATTACGACCGCAGCGGCTTCCAGAAGGACTGGAACGTCGTCTTCCCTCTCGACCGCCTGAACGAACTGGCGCAGCAGGGCGTTATTGGTAGTGTCGCTGATTTCCACTACTCGTTCATGGGCGCCACCCCTCCCCAGCTAATGGAGACTGCCGCTCGCACTCTCGCGGGCCTCCTCAAGAAGGATAGCGTTACTGGTGTGCTGTTGATCCCCGTTTGACCTAACTGCACGCGCGCCGTAGGCGGGCTTGGACACTACATCGAAGAAGAGGGAGTGCCCACAACGCAGATCAGCCTGATTCGTGAGCACACCGAGAAGATAAAGCCACCTCGGGCTTTGTGGGTTCCCTTTGAATTGGGGCGTCCCCTTGGACCGCCTTATAATTCTGGTTTCCAGACTGGTGTGCTCACAGGCGCGCTTGACCTCCTTGAGGCACCCAGCGGGCCGGTTCTCGCGGATTTCCCGGAAGACGCACCGCCGGTAGAAGGGATCACGGGCGTGGAAGGTCCTGTGAGTGTCTCTATGCCGGACTTTGACGAGGGCGACACGGCGAAACTGACAGCGAAATTCCTTGAGGAAATCGACCTGATGCGCCCGTGGTACGACCAGTCGATGGAGAACCGCAAGCGAACCACTGTTGGCGTCAGCGGGAGGGCCCCTGAATCTATGGGTTCGTATATCGCAGAGTTTCTGGACGGCGGCATTCCTGAGTCGGAAAGCGACGCCAGCCCCGCCTCGCAGTTCAAGCTGGCCATTGATGACCTGAAGGCCTACTATTTCGAGGCGGCCACAGCCCAACCCGGTCAAGAGAAAGCGGACTCGGACACGCTCTCTGCGTGGTTCTATCGAGATACGGTAGCTGGAAACGTCCTGCACGCCGTCAAAGACGCGCACAAGGACACCGAAGACAGGACCATGCGCCTGATTACCAACATACTCCTCATCCCCAAAGCGCACGCCAGGACTTCGCCCGTCTAGGCCATCAGGTAGAGCGACCAGACAAATGTAAAAATGCTATCGAGGCTGTGACCACCGTCATAGTTCGGTGTGCTCGAGGGCCACTTCAAGGACCACAGTTTCTAGACGGTACCAAGAAGGGCCTGGATGTCTTTGATCCTCAAGGCTGCCCAGTCTCGCTCTAGCTCTCCAGCGGTAGCAGACGCTCTTGGATACTCCAAGCTCTGCCAGAACCTTGCGCTTGGAGCCTGGAGTCGCCTCTACCTTCTCCAGAACTTGGGCCTTCTCATCTGCGGTCATCTGCTGGCGCGGCCTTCGTCTAGTGTCGGTATCGACGTTTTTTCAGACGGTGAAGATCAAGGGACAAATCAGCCACCAGACCCTTAAGGTCTTCGCTTCCTCGCTTGAGAGCGTTCATCTCCTGGCGAGTGGCGTCACCGGTCGTGTCACGGCTCAGACGCTGCTTGCCTGCCTCCATGAACTCTTTGGTCTACGAGTAGAAGTTATTGGGTTTGATGCCTTCGCGCCGGCACAGTTCGTTGACCGTGACCTCGCGACGAAAGCCCCTCCAGGGCTATGTGGATCTTCTCTTCTGTGGTGTATTTCCTGCGATTGGCTGACCGAACCTGCCGAGCGAACCGCCGGGTGTCTTTGCTCCGTTCTTCAGCAGACTGATTCTTGTCTTGGATGTTGTGAGTCACTTGTGCTCCTTCCCAGAGGCATAAGACGACCTCTGGGAAGGAGCTCCCTCTACCTACAAACAGTCTCCATTAAATCCAGGTCCGAAACTATTCCGGATTCGCTGAAGTTCTACAGCTTCAGCGATTACAATAGGTGAGAATGTTTGACAAGTCTTGCAACCAGTGACAACTATCATAGGAATGGGAGGAACGGAAATGCCTATTAGTGGAACCATGAATACCGGCCCGAGTTTGACCTTTGTCGACTGTGAGCTCGGCGCCAGTTCGGGCGGTGGTTCGGGCCAAGCGCATGCGCTTGGCCGCCGCGAGGTCGTCGTCAGTGGCAAGCGAGTCAAGACCGTGGACATGCATGCGCATTGCATCGTTCCGGAGGCGGCACAGTTGATCAATCACCCACTGGAAGCGCCGGGTCTTCAATGGTCCAATATCGACGACCGTCTGGCGCAGATGGATCAAACGGGCGTCGATGTCCAAGCGCTCAGCATCAATCCCTACTGGTAC
>Ga0066368_10000559_pt1 | contig 10404 bp, 7 predicted proteins | sample Knorr_S7_td_NADW_FD_71215 | JGI IMG/M metagenome (GOLD analysis project Ga0066368, IMG submission 71215) | Marine microbial communities from Southern Atlantic Ocean transect - Knorr_S7_td_NADW_ad_2505m_LV_A | ecosystem: Environmental > Aquatic > Marine > Oceanic | place: Southern Atlantic ocean... | reverse complement strand
TTTAAAAATTGCTGGCCAATACCATAAAAGAAATAATTTAATTTCATCTATAAATTTTTTATTTGTATATTTTGTTTTTTTCTTTAAAAAAAAATAAGAATTTTTTTGTAAATAAATTAAATTCTCAACTGCCAAATTGTATAATTTATGTTCACTAAAACCATCCTTCAAATATTTTGAATAAGTATTATTTCCAAAATCTTCTATTAGAAATAAGCCTTTTTTTTTATCATAATCTGTAACTTTGGGAACTGATAATCCTATTTTAAAAAATAATTTCGAGTTTTTAATATACTCAGTATTGTTTTCTTTTGATGGAGGAGAAGAGAAAAGAATAAATTTTTTATTCTTTTTTTTATGTTGAACGCGAAAAAATTTTCTAAAAGAAGCATCAGATTTTATTGTTTTCAAAGTACAATCTTCAAGACCGTTTTTAGCCAAAAAATTTCTTTTCATAAAAAAACGTTACTTATATTTTGATTAATTTTAATAAATTTAATTTATTCATATAGTTATTTCCAAATGTTTTTATAACTATTGTCCTTTTATCGAAATTTTTTAAATCATGAAAAAAAATAATTTCTATTCTATTTTTAATTAATTTTTCTATTTTTTCTGGCCACTCAATTAATGCTATTTTATCTTCAATTTCTTCAAAAAAACCAAGATTCTCGATTTCTTTAATATTTTTTAATCTATATAAATCAATATGACAAACTATATTCTTTTTACCACAATCATAATCTTGTATTAAATTATAAGTTGGACTTACAACAGTTTTGGGTTCTTTTTTTTTATTATAAATTGCTAACGATTTAATAAAAAAACGTGCAAAAGTTGTTTTTCCAGATCCTAAATTTCCCTTTAAAAAAAAAATATCTCCTTTATTCGATTTTAATGCTAATGCTTTAGCAAGCTGCTCTGTTTTTTCAATAGATGTAATAGAAATTTTATGAATATTAAATTACCTAATATCTATAGTAATCTGGTTTAAAAGGTCCTTGGGAATCTACATTTATATATTTTGCCTGTTTTTTTGTAAGTTTTGTTAATTTAGAACCTAATTTATCTAAATGTAACGACGCAACTTTTTCATCAAGTTTTTTTGGTAAAACATAAACGCTATTATTATAAGATCTAGATTTATTCCATAATTCTATTTGAGCTAATACTTGATTTGTAAAGGAAGTACTCATTACAAAACTAGGGTGTCCTGTTGCGTTTCCTAAATTTACTAATCTACCTTTAGATAAAACTATTAATTTTTTACCATCAGGAAATTCAACTTCGTCTACCTGCGGTTTAATTTCATCCCATTTATAATTTTTTAAAGCATTGACCTGAATTTCACTGTCAAAATGCCCAATATTGCAAACAATGGCTCTATCTTTCATTTTTCTCATATGTTCAATAGTGATAACATCAACATTTCCTGTAGCTGTGCAAAAAATATCTGCTTTTGATGCGACTTCCTCAAGTTGAACAACTTCATATCCTTCCATCGATGCCTGCAAAGCACAAATTGGGTCAATTTCCGTAATCATCACTCTTGCTCCAGAATTACGTAAACTTGCTGCGGATCCTTTGCCAACATCTCCATAGCCGCAAACTACTGCTATTTTTCCTGAAAGCATTACATCTGTTGCTCTTTTAATTCCATCAACTAAACTTTCCCTGCATCCATATAAATTATCAAATTTTGATTTAGTCACACTATCGTTAACATTTATAGCTGGAATTAGTAATTTTTTATTCTTTTCCATTTCATATAATCGATGAACGCCGGTTGTTGTTTCTTCTGACACGCCTTTAACAGTTTTTAACAAATTTTTATATTTTTGATGCATTACTTTTGTTAAATCGCCACCGTCGTCTAACAATAAATTTGGTTCCCATTTTTTTGGTCCTTTAATTGTTTGATCTATACACCACCAAAATTCTTTTTCTGTCATACCTTTCCATGCAAAAACTGGAATTCCCTTTTTTGCTATAGCTGCTGCAGCATGATCTTGTGTAGAAAAAATATTACATGAACTCCAACGAACCTGTGCTCCTAATTCTAACAGTGTTTCAATTAATACGGCTGTTTGTATAGTCATATGTAAACAGCCAATAATATTTGCTCCTTTTAAAGGTTTTTTATTTTTATATTCTTTTCTTAATGCCATTAATCCTGGCATTTCGGTTTGGGCGATATTTATTTCTTTGCGTCCCCAAGGGGCAAGTTTTATATCTTTTACTTTATAGTCGTTCATGATAAATAGAATTTACTAAAAAAAAGCACATAATCAATCTTTATTATATTGTAATTTATTAGATTTTTTTAAGTATTATTGTAAATCTTGCTCCGCTATCCTGCCCATTCTTATTAATTTTATTCTGAGCTGTTATAGATCCATTATGTACTTCAATGATTTGCTTAGATATACTCAATCCTAAACCTGAATGTTCTCCGAATTTTTCACCTTTTGGTCTTTCTGTATAAAATCTATCAAATATCTTCTCGCTATTTTGCTTTGGTAATCCTGGACCAAAATCATCTACATAAATAGTAATTAAATTTTTGTTTCCTTTTAAATAAATTTCAATTTTTTTATTTTTTTTATTAAACGATAATGCATTGTCAAATATATTTGTAAATACTTGTGATAACCTTTGCTGGTTACCAAGAATTCTATATTTTATATTTTTCTCAAATTTAAATAAAATTAATTTATTGTTCTTATTATAAAAATTTATAATATTCTTAATAATTGTTTTAATATCAATATTTTTCATGTTTTCTCTAGATAGTTCTGCGTCCAATCTTGAAGCATTAGATATATCTGTTACCAACCTATCTAACCTTTTTACATCATGGACAATTATTTTAGAAAGTTTGTCTAACTGTTTTTTATTTTTAGTTTTACTTGCGATTTCAACTGCGCTTTTTAAAGATGTTAATGGATTTTTGATTTCATGAGAAACATCAGCAGCAAACTTTTCTATTGCATCCATTCGTTCTAAAAGAGAATTCAACATATTTTTTAAAGAAATAGCCAAATCATTTATTTCATCATTTCTATCTGAGAATTGAGGAACAATTATCTTTTTTCCCCTTGACGGATCTATTTCTTTTGCTACTGCTGCTAATTTTCTTATAGGTCTAATAATACTGTCAGATAAGTATATAGTTACACAAATAGTTAAGAATAATGCTAGAAAAAAAACTTTAAATACTTCGAATCTAAAATTTTGAAGTTTTGTTTCAACATTTTCACTATTTACTGTTAATAAAATAGCTCCAGATATTTTTCGATAGGATTGAACTGGCAATGCCAAGCTAAATAGTTTTGTTCCACTTTCTAATTGTCTTAAATTTTTTGTCTCTTCACCATATAAGGCTTTTAAAACTTCTTCATAATCCTCTGCTTGCTGTAAAACATTTTCTTCATAGATAGGGAGATTGCTAGCTTTTGCTATTATAGCCGTTATATAAGTATAGATTTTCTCAAAAGAAATTCTAAAAAAATTCTTTTTTTTAACATCAGGTAATTGCATTTCTTTAATTTTAGTCCGAAAACCTATTGTTCTTTTTGAGTCGGCTAGTAAATCTCCTTGATATGAAAATAGTCTAATTCTTACCCGACTTTTTTCAAGTAAATGTACAATTGTAGTTTGAGCTTCAGGAGTCATAATGATTTGTGCTCTATAATTATCTGCTATTGCAATGCTTCGACCTATTGCTTGTGATAGTATTCTTCCTTCATCTTCAAGTTTTTGATATTCATTCTCTATAAGAGTTTGTTGATATTTATCAATTGAAAAAAAGCCTCCAAGCAAAAAGAAAAGTGCCAGGATATTTAATGTTAACAATCTTAATAGAAGGGGAGAAATTTTAATTCTTTTTCTGAACATTTTTTTGTTTAATAAATTTACTTATTCAGAAAATTTATATCCTACACCGTAAATTGTATGAATTGAATTAAATTTATTATCAAAAATTTTAATTTTTTTTCTTATTCTCTTTAAATGATGGTCAATAGCTCGATCATCTTCATCTTTTGATTCGTCACCAAAAGCTGCCATCATTAATTGTTCTCTTGACTTAACTACTCCAGGATTCTCAATTAAAGATCGAATTATTAAAAATTCAGTTACAGTTAAATGGATAGTTTGATTTTTCCATTTGCATATATGTTTGTCTTTATCTAAAAAAAAATTTCCTTTAACTGTAGTATTTGTTTTTCCCAAAACTTTGTCCTGATTTAAAATAAGTTCTTGTCTCTTAATTAAAACTCTTATTCTTTCAATCAAAATTTTTTGGGAGAAAGGTTTTGTTATATAATCATCTGCTCCAAGCTTAAATCCTAACAATTGATCTATTTCTGTATCTTTAGAAGTTAGAAAAATAACAGGTATGTCAGAACTGTCTCTTAATTTCTTTAATAAATCAATTCCATTTAATCTTGGCATTTTAATATCAAGTACAGCTATATCAGGAGATTCTGCGAGAATACCTTTTAAACCTTTTTCTCCATCCGTAAATGTTTTTACAAAAAAACCTTCTGATTCTAAAGCCATAGAAACAGAAGTTAAAATATTTTGGTCATCGTCAACTAAAAAAATTTTTTTTTTCATAATTAAAAAAAAACTAATGAGCTTCTGCCCAATTATTACCTTTGCCTACATCAACAACTAAAGGAACATTAAGTATCACATCGGGCAAAATAGCTTTCTCCATAATATTAGTAATTTCCTTAGTAAGATAGGTAATTTCTGATTCAGGCATTTCAAACAATAATTCATCATGAACTTGTAATATAAGTTTTGATTTAACTTTATTTTTGTTAAAAAATTTATAAATTTTAATCATTGCTTTTTTTATAATATCTGCAGCTGAGCCTTGTATCGGTGCGTTTATTGCTGCTCTAATAGCAAAGTTTCTAAAATTAGGATTTTTATTATTAATACCAGCAATAAAACATTTTCTACCAAAAATTGTTTTAACAAAACCATTCTTTTTACAAAAATTTGTTGTTTCATCAATATAATCTAAAATACCTTTATATTTTTTAAAATATTCTTTTAAAAAGAAATCTGCATCAGATCTAGTAATATTTAATTGTTTAGAAAGTCCAAAGGCACTAATCCCATATATTATTCCATAATTTATAGTTTTTGCTTTTCTCCTCAAATTATTATCAATTTTATCAATTGGTTTGTTAAAAATTTGTGATGCAGTTTCTTTATGAATATCTAAATTTAAATCAAATGCTTTTTTTAACTCATTGACTTTACCTATGTGTGCCAAAAGCCTTAATTCAATTTGTGAATAATCTAAGGAAACAAGTTTATATCCTTTCTCAGAAATAAAGGCATTTCTAATTTTTTTTCCTTCTTCTGTTCTAATAGGGATATTTTGTAAATTTGGATTCGTTGATGACAATCTGCCTGTGCTAGTAGATGCCATCGAATAAGATGTATGAATTCTTGATGTTTCGGTATTTATTTCTTGAGTTAATGATTCGGTATATGTATTTTTTAATTTTGATATTTGTCTCCATTCTAAAAGAAACTTTGCTATTTCATGACCTTGATAAGACAAATTTTCTAAAATTTCAGAACTGGTGCTATAAGCTCCACTTTTTCCTTTTTTTCCTCCTTGTATTCCCATTTTATCAAATAAAACTTCTCCTAATTGTTTTGTTGAAGCAATATTAAATTCAAATTTAGAATATTTAAAAATTTCTTTTTGGATAGAAAAAATTTTTTTCAAAAAAATTGAACTTAATTTCTTCAACTTTTTTACATCAATTTTAATTCCATTTCTTTCCATATTTACTAAAACATCTACAAGTGGTTTCTCAATATTTTCATAAACATTCACTAATTTTTCTTCTACTATTCTTTTTTTAAGAATGTGGTAAAGTTTTAAAGTAATATCTGCATCTTCTGCTGCATATTTATATGCTTCTTCTATGCTAAGCTGGTCAAATGTTTTTTCTTTTTTACCCACACCTACTACATCTTTATATTTAATAGTATCGTAATCTAAATATATTTTTGCTAAATCATCTAGATTGTGTTTAAATTTTCCAGCATCCAAGACATATGATAAAAGCATAGTATCTTCAATTGGATGAACATCTATATTAAAATTGGCAAGAACTATTTTATCATATTTAATATTATGGCCAATTTTCATAATTGAAGTATCTTCAAGCAAATTTTTCAAAATTAAATATACTTCTTTAAAATTTATATTAATTGTTTTTTCGTTTTTATTTACTTTGTGCTCTAAAGGCAAATAATAAGATTTATCTTCTTCAAAACAAAATGACATTCCAACTAATTTAGCTAAATTTGCATTTAAAGAATTAGTTTCTGTATCAATAACAACTAACTTTTGTCTTTGGATTCCTTTTATTATTTTTTTTAAATGATCTACAGATTCTATAATTTGATATTTTTTTTCATTTTTTTTTTGTTTTTTATTTATATTTTCTTTGGGATTTTTTTTGTTAAATTTTGCAATTAAATTTTTAAATCCATGTTTTTCAAAAAATTCCAAACCTTTTTTTTGATTTATGCCTTTAAACAGTTGAAAGGTATATGATTTTATTGGAACATCTTTCTTTAAAGTTGCTAATTTTTTACTTATTAAAGCATTATCTTGTTCATCAATTAAAGCTTGTTTTCTTTTGGGTTGTTTTATTTTATCTACTTGAGAAAATAAATTATTTAAATTTCCAAAGGTATTAATTAATTCAGCAGCAGTTTTTATACCTATTCCTGAAACACCTGGTATATTGTCTACGCTATCACCGGCAAGAGCTTGGACGTCTACTACTTTGGAAGGATCTACACCAAATTTTTCTTTTACTTCATTTGTACCTATATAATTGTTTCTCATTGAATCGTACATTTTAGTTTTTTTATTAACAAGTTGCATTAGATCTTTATCTGAAGATATAATTGTAACGGCTATTCCTTGTTTCTCAGCTTTTGATGCATAAGTTGCTATAATATCGTCAGCTTCGTATCCATCCATTTCTATTTGTGGCAAATCCAAAGCTTTTGTTGCTTCTCTTATAATAGTAAATTGGGGTATAAGTTCTTCAGGTAGTTCAACTCTATTACTTTTATAGGATTTATAAATATCATTCCTAAAAGTTTTTCGTTTTGTGTCAAAAACAACAATTAATTGATCTGGTTTAAATGTATCTACAATATTAATAATCATATTGCAGTAACCTAATACTGCATTAATTGGTGTTCCTTCAGGATTTGTTAAAGGAGGTAAAGCATAAAATGCACGAAATATAAGTCCTGAACCGTCAATTAAAAATAAGTTTTTCAATTTTAAATAATTATATACTAATTTAAAAAAGAAGTTATTGATATTATGAATAAAAAAATAACTAAAGTTAAAAGTGAAAAAAAGTTATGTATGCAATTTATATAAAAAATTTAAATAAAAGTTTTGAATCAAAAAAAACAAAAGAAAAAATTACTGCACTAAATAATATAAATTTAAAAATTCCTCAAGGATCATTATTCGCAATTTTAGGATTAAACGGAGCAGGGAAATCTACATTAATAAATATTCTAGCAGGTTTAACAATAAAAAATTCTGGTTCTGTAAAAATTAATGGTTATGACATAGATAAAAATAGAAAGGAAGCTAGTTGTCAAATTGGAATTGTTCCGCAAGAAATAAATTTTGATCCTTTCTTTACACCAAAAGAAATATTGGATGTTCAATCAGGCCTTTATGGTATTAGGAAAAAAAATAGAATAACAAAAAAAATTTTAGAAGATTTAGATTTATTAGACAAAGCTAATGCTTATTCTAGAAGTTTATCAGGAGGAATGAAAAGAAGATTAATGATTGCAAAAGCTTTGATACATCAGCCTACTGTTTTGGTTCTAGATGAACCGACAGCAGGTGTTGATGTTAATCTTCGTAGACAATTATGGAAATACATTATTAAATTAAATAAAATGGGTACTACTATTTTATTAACAACACATTACATCGAAGAAGCTGAAAAACTCTGTGATAGAATATCTATCATAAATAAAGGGAAATTAATAATAGCTGAAACAAAAGTAAAAATTATGAATAGATTTAAAAAAACAAAATTAGAAGACATTTTCATTAAACTTACAAAAACTTAATTGAATTTAGTATTGTTTTAGCATCTTTTTGATATTTATCAAAAAATTCCATACTTGAAGCAATAAAATAGGCTAAATATAGTTTTTTATCTTTAATACACGCTATAACAAAACCTTTATAAATTAAACCTAATTCATTTTGTCCTTCAATATCAAATGTTAATCCATCAATATTATCTATTTTATAATTTTTAAAATTGCTAGAGTTTATCTTTACTAATCTCTTTGACCACAAAATACAATTTTCAAAAAATTCCTTTATTTCAAATTTATTCATATTCGAATTATAAGTAGGTCTTTTTTCGCTTTCTCGACTAAAAAAACTATTGTGGTCATATAAAGATTCATTGTCACCAATTGGTCTAAAAAAAACTATTCTTTCTAACGAGTAGCCGTTAACAGTCCAAAAAATAAAATTATATTCTTTTTGTTGAAACTGACTCCAGATTGAATTATTTTCTATGGAATAAATTTTATCTATCTCAATCCTTCCAGGTTCAACCAATATAAACATTTTATTAGCCTGGCATGATGATAGGAAAAGAATTAAAACTATAAATAAAATATTATTAATTTTTTTCATTTATTTTATATAAGATTTAACAATTTCAACATCTTTTGCATTTGGTGCAAGAGTAACATATTTTTCTAAATTTTTTCTTGCTTCATCTTTTTTCTCTTCTTTTAATAATAAAAGTCCTAACTCTCTATATACGTCAGGAAAATTATCATTTTCTTCGATAGATTCTTTATACAATTCTATTGCTTTTTCATTATTTTTCTCCTCTTTTTTTAGTCGATAAATTTCTCCTTGATAAAATTTTAGAAGGTGGGAATCTTCTTTATTATCAAAAAAATTAGAAAAAATAAAACTTGTTTGTTCTATTTTGTTATTAGTTCTTATTTCATTTTTAATCCAATTCTTTGTATGTGGACTAATAATATTTTTTAGATTTTCTTTATTGTGATTCCTTTTTATATCTGAATACTTTTTAGTTTGCTCCTTTAAGTTTTTTATTCTTTCTTTGGGATTAGGATGAGAAGCAAAAAAAGCAGGGGGATTTTTATTTTCTCCTAATTCCATTTCTTTTATGATATTTTCCCATACTTTAGGTGCCTCATCAGGATCATAACCTGCTTTAATTAAAGAATCTAAACCTATTTCATCAGCTTCTCTTTCATTATCTCTACTATGTTTCGCCATAATACCAGCTTGTAATAATTGTGATATATTAAAAATATCTCCACCTCCTGGAACTCCTCCAACTGCCAAACCTATTGATAAAATAGCCATTAAATCTGTTCTAGTTTTAGCATCAAGCCAAGCTTTTAAAGAATGTCTTCTAATATAATGTCCTGCTTCATGCCCAATGACAGCAGCTAATTGCGCTTCGTTCCCAACACGCAATAATAATCCTGTCCATACAACCATCATTCCATTAGGAGCCATAAATGCATTAAAATATGGAATATCTTGAACGTAAACCCTAATATCTTGACAATACTCAGTTAAATTACACAAAATATCTTTTAAATATTTATCTAAATTTTTGTCTTTAAGCCTACTTCCTGATGTCTTAAGTTTTTCTTCATAATTATCCATTTGCATCCACAAACCAGCTTCTATAGATTCAATATTAGGTCTTTCTTCAGGTTCAATATTTTTAACATCTTTTGCTCCACCTAATGGTGTTTGACAACTATTTAAAATAAATATCAAAAAAATTAATAATAATTTTTTCATCCAGGAAATTGTTCAAAAAGTTTATCTAAAGTTTTTTCCGCACTTTCAAGATCTCTTACATCTCCAAATGATCTATAATAACCATTAAACCAAACAATGTTGCCGTTATTAAGATTAACCAAACTAGCAAAAGCTACCTGTCTTCCTCCTATAGGAATAATACCTGGAAACAAAACGGCTGTTAAAATACTATATATCATTCTTTGATCACTTGAATACTGATCCCTAAAATATAAAAAAAGTGCATAATCGCTATTATTTTTTGTATTTATTAATTTAGCATTTTTTCCAATTGACCAATTAAATTTTTCCTTTGTTGGCATTTTAAATTGCCCATATTCATTATTAATTATTTCATGACCTACTTGAGTATGTAACTTTATCAATTGACTCAATGACTCATTATCTAAATTTTTATTAAATTCTACTAATTTAGCATTTCGTTTTTTTAAAATATTTTCAAAACCTAAAATAATATTTTCTTTCGAGTTTTTTGT
>Ga0066368_10000549_pt1 | contig 10461 bp, 10 predicted proteins | sample Knorr_S7_td_NADW_FD_71215 | JGI IMG/M metagenome (GOLD analysis project Ga0066368, IMG submission 71215) | Marine microbial communities from Southern Atlantic Ocean transect - Knorr_S7_td_NADW_ad_2505m_LV_A | ecosystem: Environmental > Aquatic > Marine > Oceanic | place: Southern Atlantic ocean... | reverse complement strand
TGCCTTAGCGTTTTGACTACGCTGAGTCGTAATAAACCTGGTCCTTGATGCAAACGACGGAAAAAACCAAGAAACCCATCTACTTTGGCTGGTACGTATGTGCCGCCACCGTATTCATTGGATTCGTCTCTGTCGGCGCCCGCAACAGCTTCGGGGTATTCGTGATCCCGATGAGCGAGGAGTTCGGCTGGAGCCGGCTCACCGTTTCCATCGCCGCCGCTCTCGGCGTCTTTACCAATGGCCTGATTCAACCGTTCGTTGGTCAACTGTTTGACCGGACCGGCGGACGAAACGTAATCCTGGTCGGTTTGCTGGTTCTCGGCGTGTCAACGATTCTGCTTTCTTTGACCTTCCACGTCCTTTTTCTGGTGTTCATGTTTGGGTTCGTCGCTTCGATGGCCCAAGGAGGTCCCGCCCTTTCCAACACCGCCGCGCTAATGGCCCGGTGGTTCAAGCGCCGCCGGGCGACGGCCATCAGCATCAACTCCGCGGCCCTATCCCTGGGCGGCTTGATCATGGTCCCGTTCTCGATGTATATGCTTCAGGCGACGAGTTGGCGGACGGCTTGGATCGCCTTGGGAATCATCGTTCTGACATCGCTGCCTTTGGCCTATTTCTTCATCCGGGAAAGACCTTCGGACCTTGGCTTAAATCCGGACGGCGACCCCACGCCAGTCCCCACCACTAGCGAACCTAACCCCGTCCGTCGCGAGGTCAAAGGCCCGCTGGAAGTGGAAAATTGGCGGGAATCCTTCAAGTCCGCTCCCATATGGCAGATGGCGGGGTCCTATTTCGTATGTGGTACCACGACCTTCGTACTTTCGGTCCATTTCATACCATTCGCCATTGAAGACCGGGGGATCTCGGGCACAACAGCCGCGACGATATTCGGCTACATGATGGGCTTGAACATAATCGGAGCATTGGGGGCGGGTCTGCTTTCCGACAAGATCGGCGGCACCAAGAACTGGTTGGCGCTGGTGTATTTCATGAGGGGCTGCGCCTACGTATGTCTCCTCACCATCGATTCGGTGGCCGGACTCTGGATCTTCGCCACCATCGCCGGTTTCTCGTGGGTGGCGACCCTTCCACTAACATCCTCGCTCACCGCCGATGTATACGGGCTCAAGGCCATGGGAACGATCTCCGGCATCACATTCATGTTCCACCAGTTCGGCGGGTTCGGAAGCGTGCTTCTGGCCGGACTGCTCTTTGACATCACTGGGTCTTATGTATTGCCGTTCAGCATCGTCGCCGCGTTGTTGTTCCCGGCAGCGATATCGGCTTTCACCATCAAGGAGCGGAAGTATTCGATTCGGTACCAGACACCCGTCTCAACAGCGGCGGCCGGGGACTGACCGGCGGCGGCAATCGCGATTCGCCCACCAGGCTGACTTTGTCGATGCCGGTGGTGGTATGATTCTGCGATAAGTTCACGATTACGCTCGGAAATCTGTCACAGCGCCGCGTTCCTGTCCAATTAGTTCTTCATGCAAGCAGATCAAGAGACTAAGAAACCCATCTACTACGGCTGGTACGTCTGCGCCGCCACTCTATTCATAGGATTCGTGGCAGTAGGAGCCCGCAATAGCTTCGGCGTGTTCGTAGTTCCAATGAGCGACGAATTCGGCTGGAACCGGTTCACCATCTCGATAGCCGCCGGCCTGGGCGTCTTTGTAAACGGGATAAGCCAGCCTTTCTTCGGGCGAATCTTCGACCGGACTGGCGGCCGGAAGCTGATATTGGTCTCGCTGGTTGTACTGGGCACGTCGACCGCCATGCTGGCCCTCACCTTCCATATTCTTTTCCTGGTATTCATGTTCGGCGTGGTCTTGTCGATGGCTCAAAGCGGTCCTGGGCCCTCCAATACCGCCGCATTGATGGCCAGGTGGTTCAAACGCCGCCGAGCCACAGCGATCAGCATCAACTCCGCAGCCCTCTCGCTGGGCGGGATGATCATGGTTCCCCTATCGATGTACCTGCTCCAAGCCACCAGTTGGCGCGTTGCCTGGCTTGGGCTGGGAATCATTGTCCTATCCTCTCTGCCCTTGGCTCTATTGTTCCTACGTGAGCGACCCGAGCAAAAAGGCCTCTATCCAGACGGCGACCCCGCGCCCCCTGAGGATGGCCCAGGCGTAAATCGCGCTGAAGTTGTCGGGCCGCTTGAGGCAGAGCGGTGGCAAGACTCCTTTAGAACGGCGCCCATTTGGCAGATGGCGGGATCTTATTTCGTGTGCGGCACAACCACCTTTGTGATGTCCATACATTTCATTCCCTTCGCCATCGAGGATCGAGGAATATCGGGGACGGCCGCCGCAACGATCTTCGGGTACATGATGTTCTTGAATATCTTTGGCGCATTGGGCGCCGGCATCCTGTCCGACAAGTTGGGCGGCACCAAGAACTTGCTGGCATTCGCTTATGCCATGCGGGGCATCGCTTACCTGATGTTGCTCACCGTAGATTCCGTTTTAGGCTTATGGATCTTCGCGACGATCGCGGGATTTTCGTGGGTCGCGACACCGGTATTAACATCCTCGCTCACGGCGGATGTTTACGGCGTGAAGGCCTTGGGCACAATCTCTGGGATTACCTTTATGTTCCACCAATTCGGCGGGTTTGGCAGCGTGCTGCTAGCGGGTCTGCTTTTTGACATTACGGGCAGCTATACATTGCCATTTGCACTGGTTGGGGCGCTACTATTGCCGGCCGCGATATCTGCTTTCAGCATCAAAGAGCGCAAATACTCGGTGCGCTACCAGACACGGGTCCCCACCGCCGTAGCCGGAGGCTAACCGGCCGCCACGGTCTGTCTTCTTCGCCCACCAAGCTGACTTTGTCGATGCCGGCGGTGGTATGATTCCGCGACAGGTTCACGATTACACTCGGAAATCAGTCATAGCGCTGGGTCCCGTCCGAATAGTTCTTCATGCAAGCAGACCAAAAGACACATAAACCGCTTTACTACGGCTGGTACGTGTGTGCCGCCACCGTCTTCGTTGCCTTTGTAACCACCGGCGCCCGCAGTAGCTTCGGTATCTTCATCATCCCGTTGGAGGAGGAATTCGGCTGGTCCCGGTTCATGCTGTCGGCTGCCGTAGGCACCGGCTTCTTGATCAACGGCATCACCCAACCATTCGTCGGCCGGTTGTTCGATCGGTTCAGCGGCCGCAACGTCATCATGGCCGGGCTGGTCGTTGCGGGTCTGGCTACCGCATCTCTGAGCCTCACTTTTAGTTACCTTTACCTGTTCTTCGTGTTTGGCGTCCTGCTGTCCACCGCCATGAGCGGCGCAAACATCTCGAACACAATGGCGCTCCTGTCCAAGTGGTTCCGGCGCAGGCGGTCTACAGTGTTGGGCATAAACGTGGCCGGAGCGTCTCTGGGAGGGCTCGTGCTGGTGCCCTTCGGAATGTTTTTGCTTCAGGCGACAAGTTGGCGCGTGACTTGGCTCGCCCTTGGTCTGATGATTCTGTTGCTCGCCCTGCCCATGGTATATTTCTTCATCAAAGACGACCCCGCGGATATGGGCCTCCAACCTGACGGGGATACCGAAGAGAGGGCCAAAAGCGAAGCGTCCAGCCGGCAACGGGGACCGATCGAGGTCGAGGAATGGTCCCATTCGTTCCGTTCCTGGCCCATGTGGCAGATCTCCGGCGCGTATACCATCTGCGGCGTCACCACCGGCATGATCTCAGCCCACTTCGTGCCCTACGCCATCGGCCAAGGATTTTCCGGTACGCTGGCCGCCACCGCCTTCGGAGTCATGATGGCCCTGAACGTGTTGGGCGGATTAGGCGCCGGATTCCTCGGTGACCGGTTCGGGAGAAAGAACCTCTTGGCTGGGGTTTATGCTCTACGCGGCATCGCCTTCATACTTTTATTGGTGCTGCCGGGCGTGACTGGAGTTTGGATATTTGCGATCTTGGCGGGTTTTTCTTGGATCGCCAGCGTACCCTTGACCAGCTCTTTAACTGCAGATGTTTATGGCCTTCGGGCCCTGGCGACCATCTCGGGCATCTCCTTCCTCTGCCATCAGGTCGGTTCTTTCGTGAGTATCCTCGCCGCCGGCTTGCTGTTCGACATCACTGGTTCTTACACTGTGCCTTTCGCCATCGGCGGCGCCCTGCTGTTCCCGGCCGCGCTTTCGGCTTTCAGCGTCAAGGAACAAAAGTATTCTGCCCGCTACCAACAATTGGCCCCCACCGCCGCGGCTGGGGACTAGCGGTCAGCAATGGCGTGGTTATTCAGTTTCATCTTGGCCCACCAGGGCGACGCCGCTGATCCGGAGCTGCTTCGCTGGATCAAATTAAAGCTGGACCATATCTTTGGGTCCGGGCCTTGGGTAGTGGTGGCTATCATGGGATTCATCATCATGTCCATACCCGTCTTCATCATTGTCGTGTACTTTACGCAGTCCAAGCGACGGTCGGTCTACGCCCCGGCGGAACCGGACGAAGTCGCAGACACAAACGAGCAAGAGAGGGTCCCGTAAATGGGGCCGCAACTGCTCCAACGCCCATGCCTACATCGGGCACAGATCAGGGTTGCCACGGCCATCGAAAAATTGTAGACTAAGCTTCGCCGGAGCTTCCATCGTCCGTTGCGGAAACTCCCTCAAACGGACCTTCCGGACTCGTATGAATAATCGGTCCGGCCAACGCTCGGCCTAAAGATCAGATCGGAGGACAGACCAAATATATGTTTGACAAAAAATCGCTTGACGCCATGTTTAGTGAGCTTCGAGACGCCTATGAACTGGAGCCTGAATGGGAAGAGATTCAGCGGGACGCCCACCTCGGCATCGCACGGGCCGACGGCGGCGTGGACTTGGGCGACATCGACCCTCGCGTCGCTGAGGTGCTGAAGAAGCACAACCCCAGCTAGCCCAACGACCCAAGCGATATAACCGACAACGGGCGGTCCGTGATGACGGATCGGCGGTTGACACTCTGCATCGCAGAATCCTAGCGTGTTACCAACAGGGACGGACCCTTAATGAGGGTCCGTTCCTTTTTATTTGGATACCCAACTGTTGGAGGTAACACGCCTTGCATTGCCGACGCTGCCAATCTCAACGATTGATCCCGCTGGAAAAGAAACAACAAGACGACAACGATGTTTTCCGCTGCCAGGAATGCGGCTACATCTTCAGCCCCGCCGCAAGTCCGCGGATAGGAACCGGTCAAGACACGAAAACGCGGACCACGGCAGTCCAGTCCGGTTATCCGGCCCAGAGCTAGGCCGGATGCAGGAACAGCCGGGCATCGCCCCGACACCACTGGAGTTTGCCTCAGACACGCTGGGAGTGAAGCTCTGGTCCAAACAACAAGAGGTACTGGGGTCCTTGGTGGAGCACCGCCGGGTGGCGGTTAAATCGGGAAACGGACTGGGCAAGGGCTTCTGCGCGGCGGTGGCGCTGCTCTGGTTCCTGCACACTCACCAAGACGCCGCTATCGTGCTGAGCACATGGCGCACCCGCCTTTCGCCAGGTACGCCATGGACCTGTCCGCGGAAAACGCCGACCAGTTCCAGGGATTCCACAGTCCAAACATGATGATCGTCGTCGATGAGGCGGAAGGCGTCAGCGACGAGATCTATGAAGCCATAGAAGCCGTGATGACTGCGGCCGACCCGCTCTTGCTGCGGATCGCCGACGATGGCCTCAGCGGGATAATCATGGTGGCCGGGATGCAAATAATTACCGGCGCCCCAGGTCTATCAGGTATGGTTGATGGACGGCGATAACACGGTTTTAGCCGAACAGATGAGGGTTGACCCCAGCGGATGGGGCGCTACGACCATCTATCTTGAAGACCCGCTCACCGACTTCGAATCCATTGAAGTAACTACTCAGAGGGAAGATGGACTGGGTTTGGCCCCCGGTATTCGGGTCCTAGAGGCCACGATCGGCGGAGACGCCGGATAGGACGACCCGCCGACTAGCTTAGAAACCGGCCATTGCACAATCAGACCAGCCCGCGCTGATAAACATCCAGCGCGGGCTGGTGCTTTGAACGGTCTTTCCCAGAGCTAAGCCAGGTACTGGTTGAACCAGCCCAGAGTGCGAGTCAGGTACTCCTCACGCATCCTGGGATGGCCCATCCGGGGAAACAGGTGGGAGCACCCCGGAAACCTAACGAATTCCACTTCTTTATTCAGCCTTTTCAACACAGTGAAGTATTCTTCGCTCTGCGAAATGGGGCACCGCGCGTCGGCATCGCCGTGAAGCAGCAGCACTGGGGTGTCCACATCGGCGGCGTAGGTGATGGGGGAACGCTCCAGCATCTTGTCCGCGGCATCAACGGATGACCCGCCCCACTGGGCTTCTCCGAAGCTGATTCCGATGTCCGACGTGCCATACATGCTGTGAAGGTTGATGCAGGGAGCGCCCACCACGGCGGCCTTGAACCGGTTGGTATGGCCAACCGCCCAACTGGTCATGTAACCCCCGTAGCTATAGCCGTGCACGCCCAACCGGTCTGCATCAACATAGGTACGCTGGACCACGTCATCCACCGCGGCCATCAAGTCTAGATAGTCCTCGCCGCCCCAATCGCCCAGCACCGCCATCATGAAGTCGGCGCCATAAGTAGACGAACCCCGTGGATTTACCGCCAATACCAGATATCCAGCCGTGGCCAATACCTGCTGGGCTGGCACAAAGGCGTCGTAAAACGCCCCGTTGGGTCCGCCGTGAATGTCCAACACCAACGGGTAGACCAAGCTTGCGTCAAATCCGGGAGGGAAGTACAACCTGCATTCAATCTCAAACCCAGACGCTCCGCCGGGTCTTTCTATCGAGAATTTCTCCATTCGGGCTGCTGGATGCGCCTCCATATAGGAGTCGTTGTGATTCGACAACCGCTTACTCGCACCCGTTGCCAAGTCGATCTGGTGAAGATCGCCGGGAGAATCGGGGAACGAGGCGGTCACCACCGCTTGTCCCGCTTTCCCATCTAAAGTCAGTCCGGTGGACAAGCAGGAACCGCCCCAGACCGTCTCGCTCGGTCCGCCCTCGGATGGAGCCTGGAAGAGGAACGACTCACCTTTGCGTTCTCCAAGGAAGATGATCCGCCCGTCGTCCGCCCACCACAGCGCCGCAGGGCGCATAACCGGCGGGAATCCCAGATAGGGCTTGATGCTATCGCCGGTTAGTCTGCGGGGGTCTTTCCCGTCCTCCAGAACGTATAGCCATCCCTGCCACAGCACCATGCCTTCCGGAGCATCCGACCCGACGACCGCCAATCGCCGCCCTTCAGGAGACCAGGTGAGGGCGCCAACGCTGAAGAGTCCTTCGGACATCAACTTGGGCTCGCCTCCCGCCGCGGGCACGGTGTATACCTCGCTCAGGGCCAGGAAGTCCCGGTCGTCCCGGCGGCCCGACATAAAGGCGATCTGAGAGCCGTCAGGGGACCAGACCGGAGCAGTATCGTCCCAATCGCCGTCGGTTATCTGCCTGCTTTCCAAACTCTCCACGTCAAGCACCGACAGATGGAAATGGGAGTCGCCGCGCCAGCCTAGGGTGTCATAGCGGTAGCGTACCCGCCGCACCACCGTAACTTGCGGCAGATCTTCCGGGCCGTCCTGAGGATTTTCTTCAGGATCGACGTCTCCACAGACCACCATCGTCTTGCCGTCGGGCGACCAGGCGTAGTCGAAAACGCCTTTGGCTGCATGGGTCAACTGATTGGCATCGCCGCCGTCCGCTGCCATCGACCATATTTGGGCCGGGTTTCCGTCCACCGACCGCAAGAAAGCCAGTTGGCTGCCTTCCGGAGAGAACTTGGGCGCCGAGTCCTTCTCCCCATCGGTTAACTCTTTGCACGACCCGCTTCCCAGGTCCATCAACATTATCCGTGAACGGGCGCCCAGACTTTCTTCGTCGACCCAGCCCAGCGTGTAGGCCAGCAAGGTCCCACCCGGGGACAATGCCGGGTCGCCGACCGTTTTGAGATGGTAGATCAGTTCCGGTGTGATTGGTTCTGGCATTACGCACCTTGGAAGAGGCTGGCCTGAAGTCGTGTCCGATTCTAGCATAGGGGCGTGTCCGAGCACCGGTTATATAATGGCCATGCTTTCGGACCCCGAGGCCCAACCGGGAAAAGCCGTAGGAGGAGCCCATGCAGCGTGATCTGATCGGTTACGGGAAGAATGTCCCCCAGATAGAATGGCCTGGCGGCGCCCGCATCGCCGTGTCATTGGTGGTCAATTACGAGGAGGGGGCCGAATACTCAACCATGGACGGCGACGCCCACCACGAGACCAACGGAGAGGTGCCTTCTCCCGTTCCGCCCCAAGACCGGGACCTGAACAACGAATCGTTCTTCGAGTACGGGAGCCGCGTCGGCGTCTGGCGGCTGCTGGACATGTTCCAGCGCCACCAGGTCAGCTCCACTTTCTTCTGCTGCGCCTTGGCGCTGGAGCGCAACCCCGAGGTCGCCCGGGAGATCACCGCCCAAGGCCACGAGGTCTGCGGCCACGGCTACCGCTGGGAGGAATATCACCTGAAGGACATCGACGCCGAGAGGGAAGCCATCGCCAAGACAGTGGCTTCGCTGGAACGCACCACCGGCGAGCGCCCAGTGGGTTGGTTCACGCGCTACGGACCCAGTCTGAACACCAGAGACCTAGTGGTGGATGAAGGGGGTTTCATCTACGACAGCGCCGGCCTGAATGACGATCTGCCATATTATGTCGAGGCGCGGGGCAAGCCTTGGCTGGTAGTGCCATACAGCATGGAGACCAACGATGCCCGGTTCTGGCGCGGCGGGTTGGTCAGCATCAATGATTTCTACGAGTACCTGCAAGAGACCTTTGATTGCCTCTACCAAGAGGGAGAAACCCGGCCCAAGATGATGTCCGTGGGTCTCCATTGCCGTATCGCAGGCCGCCCGGCCCGGTCACGGGCGGTGGAGCGGTTCCTGAACTACACCAAGGGCTTCCCCGGGGTCTGGTTCGCCCGGCGGGATGAGATTGCCCGTTGGTGGCTGGAGCACTACCCACCGGGCACGCTGCAAGCCTGATCTAGCCGCAGGCGCCGCCCCCTGACAGACTTATAATGACTTCCGCGCCCGGTAGCTTATCCCCATGATTCCAAAATCAAACCCGGCAGTTTGTTGCGGAGCATCACGGTAGATGTCGCCGCGCCAGACGATCTCGAAATCCTCAAATCCAGCCTTTGAAAGCTTGCCCGCCAGCTCTGCTTCCAGCAGAGCGCCGGCGATTCAACCCGTCCAGAGGTCGATGTTCCTCTTGGCGCTTTCCGGAATGGGTTTGTCCACTAAGATATCGGCGATCTGCAGACGCCCGCCGGGTTTCAGGATCCGGTTCATCTCCGTGAAAATCTCGTCTTTGTCCGGGGCCAGGTTGATAGCTCCATTGGAGATGACAACGTCAGCCCATCCGTCTTCCACCGGAAGCTCTTCGAAAAGACCCTGATGGAAAGAGGCATTTTTAACGCCCGTGGCTTCAGCGTTCTTCTTAGCTTTGTCGGCCATTTCCTGAGTCATATCGACCCCGATTATCTCGCCGTCGGGTCCCGCCATCTTGGCGGCTATGATGCAGTCCAGACCGGCGCCGCATCCCGCGTCAACAACCTTCTCGGCGGGGTTGATGTCCCCCAACATGAACGGGTTTCCGGTGCCGGCAAAGGACTCTATCGTCCCTTCCGGCAATCCCTCTAGCCAATGGTCTTGGTACTCCAACAAGGCGGTTAGCCGCCTGCCGGTGTGGAAATGAAAGCCCAATTCCGGGTTCTGCGCCACCTGGCAGTATTCCCGGGAAACTTCACTGCGCAAGGTGTCTATGAATACCGCCGGCGGTTTGGAATCAGGGGAAAGAACGAATGGCTCAGGCTCCGGGGGATAGTAAACGTAGGTTTTTATGTCGCCGATATCGTCGTATTGCTCCTCGCCTTCCTCCACCTCCCATTCTGGTGGGGCCAAGTCCCGGTACGCTGGCTCCGTAAATAGCATGTACTCGGTAGCTTGGACCGAGTTTTTCATCAGCCGGTGAATCACGATGGGGCTGGTCCCGGTGAGCTCTTGGTGCTCTCCCAACCGGTAAAAGGCAGCCGTCCCGCTGTGAGCAACTACTTTGAGCTTCAACTGCTCGATGTTGACGCAAGCGTTGCAATTGCAGACCTTGTGAATCATCAGCTCGGCAAGCTTGTCGGAGAACGCCTGGAAGAAGGCCATCACATCGCTCGCCAGTGTTTTCGACACCTTTTCCCAAGGGTGTTTTGGATCGTCCTTCAAGACGTAAAGAAAGATGGCGTCGCCTTCGATCCTCACTAGGTTCAGAGGCACGACGACCCGGTCCATCAGCGTGGTGATGAGCTCCCGTATGACCATCTGGATGTGGGAGATCTCTTTTTCGTTGGCGAATATGAATTTGGTGTAGCCAGAGATATCTGCGATGAAAAAGACTGCTTCTCTTTCCGTGTCGTCTATTCCGGGG
>Ga0066368_10000538_pt1 | contig 10526 bp, 8 predicted proteins | sample Knorr_S7_td_NADW_FD_71215 | JGI IMG/M metagenome (GOLD analysis project Ga0066368, IMG submission 71215) | Marine microbial communities from Southern Atlantic Ocean transect - Knorr_S7_td_NADW_ad_2505m_LV_A | ecosystem: Environmental > Aquatic > Marine > Oceanic | place: Southern Atlantic ocean... | reverse complement strand
CGACATGACAAACGTCAACAAAAAGCTGAAAGAAAAACTAAAAGCTGAATGTGAAATTGTTGCTCCTGAGATCTCAGTTAAGCAAGTAGCAAGTGATGGCACCATCAAATACGCACTTTTACTTAAAGGTGGCCAAGAAGTAGAAGCTGTTTGGATCCCAGAAAAAGACCGTGCAACTTTATGTGTATCTTCACAAGTAGGTTGTGCCCTTGAATGTACGTTCTGCTCTACCGCACAACAAGGCTTTAACCGTAACTTAGCGGTGTCTGAGATCATTGGTCAAGTTTGGCGTGTAGCGAAAGACATTGGTTTAGACGGCGACAGCACCAAGCGCCCTGTAACTAACGTGGTAATGATGGGTATGGGTGAGCCACTACTCAACCTTAAAAACGTCGTACCCGCAATGGAACTTATGATGGACGACTGGGGTTTTGGTTTATCAAAACGTCGCGTTACATTAAGTACTTCAGGTGTAGTGCCTGCTCTTGATTTATTAAAAGAGAAAATTGACGTAGCACTGGCTATTTCACTTCACGCGCCAAACAATGAGCTGCGTGATGTACTAGTACCAATTAATAAAAAGTACCCTATTGAAGAGTTTTTAGCAGCATGTCGTCGTTATATTGATGGCTCTAAAGCTAACAAAGATGTGACTATCGAATACGTTATGCTACAAGGTGTGAACGACAGCACAGATCAAGCACACGAATTGGTTAAAACATTAAAAGGAACACCTTCAAAAGTGAACCTGATCCCGTTTAACCCATTCCCAGGTAACGAATATGGCCGTTCAAGCAACAGCCGAATTGACCGTTTCTCTAAAGTACTACAAGCTGCGGGTATCACCTGTATTGTTCGCCGTACTCGTGGTGATGATATTGATGCTGCCTGTGGTCAATTAGTGGGTGACGTTGTTGACCGTACAAAACGTTTAGCGAAAAAGAAAATGCGCGAAGATAACGCAATTGCGGTAAATGTTCACCAAGCATAAGCGACATATTTAAAGACAAGCCTTTGTGACAAACTCGTTATTTTTAAAATAATAGATGCAACACAAAGGCTTTTCGGTAAGATAGGCATACGGAATCAAAGAAGAGATTAGGTAATGCGTTCTATACTTGCCATTACTGTTAGTGCATTCGCATTAACAGGGTGTGTTACAGAAAACAGCTACGACGGAAGCGACAGACCCGTTGTAGAAAAAAAGATTAATAATACTGGTGCTGCTCGTACTCGTATCGCCCTTGCGTTACAGTACTTAAAAACGGGCAACAACTCGCAAGCAAAATATAATCTAGAACGTGCCGCAGAATTTGCACCTGACCTTCCTGAAGTCCACTACTCTTTAGCCTATTACTATCAACAGGTTGATGAACCTGATCTCGCTGATAAAGCCTATCAACGCGCTTTAAAAATCGCCCCGAATGATCCAAACACCTTAAACAATTATGGTGTCTTTTTATGTGGCATTGGCAAATACGACCGTGCAGCAGAAGAGCTTCTTAAGGCAATTGCCGTTCCTAGCTATATCCGTGTAGCTGAAAGTTACGAAAACTTAGCCTTATGCGCGATTGAATTTGATGACTTTGAAAACGCAGAAAAATACCTAAAATCAGCGCTAAACCACAGCTCGCAGCGCCCTTCTTCAATGATTAGCCTTGCCGGTTTGTATTACGCGAAAAGCGACCTTCATAAAGCTGAAGACGTGATTGAAAAATACGAATCTACCGGTCGCGTGACCCCTCGCGCACTTATGCTTAGCTACCTTATTCAGCAACGTATGGGCCATATCGAAAAAGCCGAAACAACCGCAGGTATTATTTTACAAACCTACCCAGGTTCAGTAGAAGCAAGGGCTATTTCATCAGGGCAAACTAAACGCTCAGAATTTGAAGTTCTGCGTGAAAAATATCGTCAAGCGCAGCTTGAAGAGTTGAAAATATCAAGTGATAACAGCACGGTTAGCAAAGATCAGCCAAAAATTCGTATCGTGAAAAGAAAGGCACCTGCTAAACAAACCGTTGTTGCTGAGGCGTCAGTGGCTACTGCACAGCAGAGCCCTGTACAGACAACACAGGTTCAACCTTCACAAGTAGAGCCAACACTCACTCAAGCAGAGCAAGAACCAGAAATCGTAGCGCAAAGCAATAAGCAGGTGACAGCTGAGGTAAACTCAGACAGCGAAGAGAAACCAGCAACAGAGTCACTCGCCTCTGTGCAACCACGCGAAACAACGCCTAACACGCTCACTGAGCAAACAACTGACGAAGGTTTCCAAACGGTTAGCTCTCGTAAAGTTGAACAGGCCGCTGTTATTGCAAAGCAGCAAACAGACGCGCAAACACCAGCGCAAAGTAATGATGAAGTGACCATAGTGTCATTTGGTGCACCGCAAACGCCAAGCGTTCAACAACAAACGCCAGCAAACTCGCAAAATACCAAAAATGATGCCAGCACTGTGGTGTTTTACGAAGCAGAAAAAGACGAAAACGTATTTAATGGCAGTCAAACAACGGCGTCAACCGCAAATAGCACTGACTTTAGCGTGACAAACGAGCCGCTTAACTTACCCATGCTGAACGCAAATGTACCGGCGCTGAATATCCCGTATCATATTATTGAAAATGGTGAAAACCTCTTTAGCATTTCGGTGCGATACAATGTTAAACTACAGAAGATTTTGCTGTGGAATGGCTTAAAAGAATCGGATCGTGTACAAAACGGTACTCGCATTTATTTGAACGATCCGAACATTTATCACGACATCAATGATGGCGACACACTTTATAGCATAGCCACACAGCATAGCGTATTGATCGATCAGTTAATGCGCTGGAACAAATTGAGCCCAGATGTCGCCCTAGAACCTGGGCATAGACTCTTATTGGTAGATCCAGACTCATACGCATTATGAATGAAGAAAACAATTTAGAACAACCACAAGAAACGCTCGGCCAAGCGCTAAAAAAGCGCCGCGAAGACGCTGGAAAGAGCCTTGAGCAACTTGCTGGTGCATTAAAATTATCCGTTTTACAGTTACAACGATTAGAAAACGACGAGCACGAATTACTTGGCCCTACGACCTTTGTAAAAGGTTATATCAGAAGCTATTGCCGTGAGCTGAAAATCGATAGCCAAGCCATGCTTGCATTATTGCCAGAGCACGTTGAGCCTGCAAAAAAATCTAAAATGCAGAGCTTTTCTCGCCGTACAGAAAAAGAAGCACATGACAGCCGCTTAATGCTGTTTAGCTACTTCATTTTAGCGGTGATCATTGGCTCGTCAGTATTTTGGTGGTGGCAAAATAGCAACCAGAATATCGAACAGCCCGTAACGACTGCGATGCCAAATCAGCTTGAAAGCATTGAGATTTCACCTGATTTAGCTTTAGAAGCGCCTGCTGAAGAAACCATTCAACCACTCGCTGACGACGAGCAAGAAATCGTTCAGCCAGAAGCTGATGTGCCAACAAGCAACAACGAAGCACAAAACCAAGTTGCTGCTCAGCCAGAAACTGAAAAGGCTGATCCTGAGCACAGCGAAGTGGTGATGCACTTCAATGAAGATAGCTGGGTAGAAATTCACGATGGCAACGGCGATCGCATCGCATTCGGTGTTAAAAAAGCAGGTTACGTTATGACAGTAACCGGCCCACAGCCTTTTAGTGTGGTACTTGGAAAACACCAAGTGGTTGATATTACTTTTCAAGGTCAAGCCGTCGATACTTCACATCTTGCCAAAAATCGTTTAGCTAAATTTACTTTACCGTTATCAGAGTAACCGCAATGTTTTCAGAATCTCCTATTAAACGTAGAAAATCGACCCGTATTAACGTAGGTAATGTGCCAATTGGTGATGGTGCACCGATTGCCGTTCAGTCGATGACTAACACCAACACCCTAGATATCGATGCAACGGTTGCACAAATTCAAGCTATTCAAGATGCTGGCGCCGACATTGTGCGTGTATCAGTACCCACCATGGAAGCTGCTGAAGCATTTAAAAGCATTAAAGAACAGGTCACTATCCCGTTGGTAACGGATATTCACTTTGATTACCGTATTGCATTAAAAGTGGCTCAGTATGGTGCGGATTGTTTGCGTATTAACCCTGGTAACATCGGCAGCGAAGAGCGTATTCGTGCCGTTGTAGACTCAGCACGCGAGCACAATATTCCTATTCGTATTGGTGTTAATGGCGGTTCATTAGAGCGTGATTTACAAGAAAAATACGGTGAGCCAACGCCAGAAGCTTTACTTGAATCAGCTATGCGTCACGTTGAGATCTTACAACGTTTAGACTTTGATCAATTTAAAGTCTCTGTTAAAGCGTCAGATGTATTTTTAGCGGTCGGTGCGTATCGTTTACTTGCGAAAGAAATCGACCAGCCACTGCATTTAGGTATTACCGAAGCAGGCGGTATGCGCTCAGGTTCAGTTAAATCAGCTGTTGGCTTAGGTATGCTACTTGCCGAAGGCATTGGTGACACACTGCGCGTATCACTTGCAGCCGATCCGGTACAAGAGATCAAAGTGGGTTTTGATATTTTAAAATCATTACGCATTCGCTCACGCGGCATTAACTTTATTGCCTGCCCGAGCTGCTCACGCCAAGAGTTTGATGTGGTAAGCACCATGAACCAACTTGAAGAGCGCCTCGAAGACGTGGTTGAACCTATGTCAGTGTCGGTAATTGGTTGTGTGGTAAATGGTCCGGGCGAAGCACTTGTAAGTGATATTGGCCTTGCTGGTGCAAACCGTCGCTCAGGCTTATACATCAATGGCGAGCGCCAAAAAGCACGTATCGATAACGATAACATTGTCGACCAACTTGAAGGCTATGTGCGTGACTTTATCGCTAAGAAAGAGAAAGAAACGCCAATCGACATCAAAATCGTTGAATAATTCGCATATACTCGGCAAACCCTCAGGTTTGCCGTTTACCTTTAGAACCCAAACGGTATAATAGCGGGTCAATTTTTAGTTTTTCTTGAGGCGCGATTTTTTCAGCGCAAGTACAGTATTTAGGATTTATCAGTGGCAAAACAAATTCAGGCAGTTCGTGGTATGAACGATTGTCTGCCAGGCGATACGCAAATTTGGCAGAAAGTAGAAGACATTTTACGTGAAACAGTTTCATCGTTTGGTTATCAAGAAATTCGTTTTCCAATTGTTGAATCAACCGACCTATTCAAGCGCTCTATCGGTGAAGTAACCGATATCGTAGAAAAAGAGATGTACACCTTTGCTGACCGTAATGGCGATAACTTAACACTTCGCCCTGAAGGTACGGCAGTCTGTGTGCGTGCAGGTAATGAAAACGGTTTACTGTATAACCAAGAACAACGTTTATGGTACATGGGCCCGATGTTCCGTCACGAGCGTCCGCAAAAAGGCCGTTACCGTCAATTCCACCAATTTGGTTTAGAAACATTCGGCATTGCCACTGCTGATATTGATGCAGAAGTTATTTTGCTGACAGCCCAATTATGGAAAGAGTTTGGTATCAGTGAGCACGTTCGTCTGGAGCTTAATTCATTGGGTTCAAATGAAGCGCGTGCAGACTATCGTGATGCACTTGTTGCTTACTTAGAGCAACACGTCGATGTACTTGATGAAGACTCTAAGCGTCGTATGCACACCAATCCTTTACGTGTGTTAGATAGCAAAAACCCTGATGTACAAGCCATTTTAACTGATGCGCCTAAACTATCTGAGCACTTAGACGCTGAATCAAAAGAACATTTTGAAAATTTATGTGAACGTTTAGACGCTGCTGGCGTCGAATACACGGTAAATGAAAAGCTTGTACGTGGCCTTGACTATTACAACCGCACCGTTTTTGAGTGGGTTACTGATAGCCTAGGCGCACAAGGAACCGTTTGTGCCGGTGGTCGTTATGATGGTCTAGTTGAACAACTAGGCGGTAAAGCAACACCAGCGGTAGGTTTTGCAATGGGTCTTGAGCGTTTAGTGTTATTACTTCAAGCACTCGAATGTGTAGGTGACATCCGCCGTAGTGCTGATGTATATTTGGCAGCCATGGGCGATAAAGCCAGCATTCAAGCGCCTATCATTGCCGCTCAATTACGTAAAGATGTTGCGGGTCTTCGTGTTATGGTGCACGCAGGCGGTGGCAACTTTAAAAAGCAATTAAAACGCGCAGATAAAAGCGATGCTCTTGTAGCGGTTATTATCGGCGAAGATGAATTAGAACAAGGCGTTGTGACAATTAAGTACTTACGTGAACGTAAAGAACAAGTCACCTTAAAACTAGAAGAAGCGAAAACGCTACTAGCTGAGCTTATTTAAGCCCAGCTAGCAACAGAGGTAAGCATGGAAATTTATTCAACAGAAGAACAACAAGAAGAAGCGATCAAACGCTTTTTCCGTGAAAATGGTTTAGCACTTGCAATTGGTATTGTTGCAGGTTTAGGTGGTTTATATGGTTGGAAAGCTTATAACCAAAACCAAATCACCACAGCTGAGAAAGCATCTGACTCTTTCACACAACTTGTTGAAAGCGGTGCCGTGCTAGAAAAAGCGGATACGTTTATCAAAGATAATAGCGAGTCAAGCTACAGCACGCTAACAGCATTTGTAGCGGCAAAAGAAGCCGTTGAAAAGAATGACCTTGATGCAGCAAGCGAAAAGCTTAACTGGATCATCACCAACGAGCAAAACCCTGAGCTTAAAGCAACGGCAACAACGCGCCTTGCTCGTGTTCACCTTGCGCAAAAGCAATATGAGCAAGCGCTAACAACGCTAAATGCCCAGCTTCCAGCATCATTTGCTGCTGCAGTCGCTGAATTAAAAGGCGATGTTTATGCTGCACAAGGCGACAAAGACCAAGCACGCAGCCAATACCAAGCTGCGGCTGATAATGGCGGCCTTGAAAACAACCCGTTATTACAAATTAAACTTGATGACTTAGCACAAACTAGCCCAGCGGCGTAAGGGGTTAAGATGAAGAAGTTAACAGCGGCAACACTTGCTCTGTGTATCGCAACCCTGACTGGGTGTTCGTCAAGTGATGACGAAGATGAACTGGTACTGCCTGAAATTGTTAATCAATTTGAGACAGAAGTAGTTTGGCAAGAATCAATTGGTGATGGTGTTCAGCATTATTTCTCGCGCTTAACACCGGCTATTCATAACGATGTTGTGTATGTAGCAAACCGCGAAGGTGAAGTTGAAGCCCTATCGCTTGAAAATGGCGATACTCTGTGGGAAACCGATGTTCGTGAAAACCCAGCCTTTTGGCCTTGGGAAACCACAGAAAGTGCCAAGTTATCGGGTGGTATTTTACAAGCTTACGGCAAGATTTTTGTTGGTTCTGAGCATGGTTATTTAACTGCACTAGACCGTGAAACAGGTGAGATTGTTTGGCGCAAAACTATGCCAGGCGAAGTGCTTGCTAAACCTGCTGCAGGCGACGGCTTAATTTTTGTAAACCTAGGCTCAGGTAAATTATTAGCTTTACACCCAGATACAGGTGAAGAGCGTTGGAGCTTTGAACAAGAAGTGCCACCACTGACGTTACGTGGTCAAAGTTCACCAACCGTAGCAAATGGTGGTGTATTACTAGGCCTTGAAACAGGCAAACTAAGCGTATTAATTTCAGAAAATGGTTACTCTGCGTGGAGTGCTGAAATTGCTTCTCCAAAAGGTGCCTCTGAGTTTGAACGTTTAGTAGATGTGGATACACAAGCATTAATTAGTGGTCCATATGCGTATGCAATCGCCTATAATGGTAACTTAGCAGCCGTTGATATTCGTTCAGGTAATGTTGTTTGGAAACGTGAGTACAGCAGCTACCGAGATTTATCGATGGATAGCCAGTCTATCTATGTTGTTGATAGCGATGGTGTTATTTACGGTCTAGATAAAACATCAGGCATTGAGCGTTGGAGCCAACCGGCACTACGCGGCTGGTACTTAACAGGCCCAACTGTGGCTGGTAAATATTTAGCACTGGGTGACCAAGAAGGTAACCTACACTGGTTAGACAAAGAAACGGGCGAGCTTGTATCGCGCGAAGACTTTGACAGCTCAGGTTTCTTTATTGAGCCTGTTGTTGCCGGTGACAAATTAATTTTATACACCCGAGATGGTGAAGTTAGCGCGGTTAAAATTCCAAACTAACTTACTAATAGTAAACGTTATTTTTCTAAGGCTTCGCTTGGCGAAGCCTTTTGTTGTTTTTTTAAGAGGTAGTTTATGCTTCCCGTGATCGCTCTTGTTGGGCGACCCAATGTGGGCAAATCCACATTATTTAACCGTTTAACACGTACTCGTGACGCCCTCGTAGCCGACTTTCCTGGCTTAACACGAGATAGAAAATATGGCCAAGCAGATTACGAAGGCTATGAATTTATCGTGGTAGACACGGGTGGTATTGACGGTTCTGAGCAAGGTATCGAAACCGAAATGGCTGAGCAATCGCTACTCGCGATTGAAGAAGCCGATATCGTATTATTTTTAGTTGATGCCCGCGCAGGTATGACTGCCGCTGACCAAGCAATTGCTAACCACCTTCGTAAACAACAGAAGAAATGCTTTGTTGTAGCAAACAAAGTGGATGGTATTGATGCAGACTCATACTGCGCAGAATTCTTCCAGTTAAGCTTAGGTGACGTGCATCACATTGCTGCGGCGCATGGCCGTGGTATCACGCAATTACTTGAAACAACCTTACAGCCAGTTATTGCTGAACTTGCCGGTGAAAGTGAAGAGCTTGAAGAAAGTGATGACGAACTGGTTGATCTTTACAGTGAAGATGAAGAAGGTGAAGACAGCGAACAAGCCTTTGCAGATAAGCCTGTAAAACTTGCTATCATCGGTCGCCCTAACGTTGGTAAGTCAACACTTACAAACCGTATCTTAGGTGAAGAACGTGTAATCGTTTACGATATGCCGGGTACAACTCGTGACTCTATCTATATCCCGATGACACGCAACGACAAAGAATACATTCTTATTGATACTGCGGGTGTTCGTAAGCGTAAGAAAGTAAGCGATGTTGTTGAGAAGTTCTCAGTTATTAAAACATTACAAGCCATTGAAGATGCCAACGTGGTACTTTTAGTGGTTGATGCACGCGAAGGTATTTCTGATCAAGACTTAAGCCTATTAGGTTTTGCTTTAAATGCGGGTCGTTCATTGGTTGTTGCTGTTAACAAGTGGGATGGCCTTGATGATTACGTTAAAGAACGTATTAAGTCAGAGCTTGACCGTCGTTTAGGTTTCATCGATTTCGCACGTTTACACTTTATCTCTGCTTTACACGGCACCGGTGTGGGTCATTTATTTGAGTCAGTAGACGAAGCGTACGAATCAGCAACTAAACGTATTAGCACAGCGATGCTACGTCGTATCATGGATATGGCACAAGCCGATCACCAACCGCCACTTGTTCGCGGTCGTCGTGTAAAACTTAAATATGCTCACGCAGGTGGCTATAACCCACCACGTATCGTGATCCACGGTAACCAAGTTCATGACTTACCTGATAGCTATAAACGCTACTTAATGAACTATTATCGTAAAGCATTAAATATCATGGGTACGCCGATCAAAATTGAATTTAGAGAAGGCGATAATCCATATGCAGGCCGCTCAAACAAGGTGACCTTATCACAAAAACGTAAAATCCGTGCGTTTGCGAAAGAAAACCGCAACAAGTCGTAGTTGCCACGTAAGCTTTAAGTATTAAAAAAAACCTTGTAAGTATGACTTACAAGGTTTTTTTATTGCTAAAACTATGCTTTATTTAATAAACGAATAATAAATAGAGTTGCATAAATGGCATTTTTAAGTCAGGTTATTTACGTCGATAACGTAGAAGAAGTACTCGACTTTTACTATCAAGCATTTGGATTTAATACCAATCATATCAGTGACGATGCCGAATACGGTGAACTTGTTACAGGATCCGTTAAACTTGCTTTTGCGACCCACCCGCATGCGCAATCATATTTTAAGCAAGGGTATATTCGTGCCCACCCTAAGCAACCTGCACTTGGTTTTGAGCTAAGATTCAGTTGCCATAATTTAGTCGAAAGTTACGATAAAGCCGTGCTTGCTGGTGCTGAGCCATTGTGCCCGCCAACTAAAAAAGATTCTCAACATTATGCGTATGTTCGCGCTATTGAGGGCACTTTAGTGTGTTTAGTAGAAGATTAGCTTTTCGTAAAATCAGCCTTTAGTAAGGTCCGTTTTTGTAAGGTCAGTGTGCAGTTCGAGGGTTAATTCACGTAGTAACTCGATTCGCTCCATACTCATGTTTGAGCGCGCCATTAACTTGGCTGTTAATTCTTCAGCATCAATTTTAAGCTGCATGCCCTGCTCTGTTAACGAGATTACTTTTTTACGCTCATCTTCATTTGATACCTGACGCGTCAATAAACCTTTTGCTTCAAGGCGTTTAACTATCGGTGTTAAGGTGCCTGAATCGAGGTGCGTGTCATGAGAAAGCGCTTTTAAACTCACTTGGTTATTATACCAAAGCGAATGCATCACAATATA
>Ga0066368_10000537_pt1 | contig 10530 bp, 9 predicted proteins | sample Knorr_S7_td_NADW_FD_71215 | JGI IMG/M metagenome (GOLD analysis project Ga0066368, IMG submission 71215) | Marine microbial communities from Southern Atlantic Ocean transect - Knorr_S7_td_NADW_ad_2505m_LV_A | ecosystem: Environmental > Aquatic > Marine > Oceanic | place: Southern Atlantic ocean... | reverse complement strand
AGCCGCGCCAGTGCGTTCACGGTGCTCGGGTCACAGGACGAACCCGGACTCACGAGTTACGTTGAGGCGGTGCGGACGATCACCTCAGGCGAGATAGACGTTAATCCGATCATTTCGCATCGCATCAACATTGCCGAAATCGACCGTGCCTTCGACATCGCAACTGAACGGGTCGACAGAGCCGTAAAAATCGGCATAACGTTCGACGGGCAATAAAAACTCCCGGCTAACCCGGCAGGTCGGACAACGGCTGAGCCGTGTGGTGGTCCTTGCGAGTCATCACTTCACGCGTATAAAACTCGTCGGACCAGCCGATCAGGTTCTTCACCGCTTCGTCGAACAGCAACCTGCCCTTCTCGGGAGTCGCCAGTAACGCATCTCCGCACACACCTGATTCGGTGTACTCACTGGTCCACGACGTGACCGCCACCGGCCCCGCTGCCCACAGGTCGACCCACTGGTAGGGCGAGTTGTGCTCGTGAAACTTGATCCCCTCGTTCACAGCCTGGTCCATCTGGATAAGATCGGCGTTCATGTGCAGCGCCATCGAGGTTTCGGCCTCGCCTGAGTGCGCACATCCACCGGGGAAACCGGACTCTCGCCAGGTCTTCATGAACTCCGGGTCGACAGCAGTGAGGTTCCACCACGACGTGAGCGCAATATTTGCATCGGTCTCGATGTTCGCCCTCCGACAGGCCAGGTCGAGTGCCGGCATGTTCGAGCCGTGCCCGTTGATAACGATGATCCGACTGAAGCCGTGATAGGCCAGCGACTTCAAGATATCGACGATGTAGCGGATGAATGTCTCGTAATGGACCGTTACAGAGCCGGGGAAATCCATCACGTGCGTCGTGTAGCCATATGCGACCGGGGGCATGAACAGAAGCCGATCGGCATGCTGCTCGCAGGCGGCGCGGGCCACTTCGGTTGCAGTCCAGCGGTCCATCTTCACCGGCAGGTGCGGACCGTGCTGCTCCATCGTGCCGACCGGCAGTACGGGGATCAGCCCGGCCTCAACGGCCTGGTTCATTTCGGCCCATGTCAGGTCTTCGTACACCCATTTTCCATTGATTGCCATCACGTTCTCCATTCATATGTTCGAGCAGTATCTTGACTAAAGAGCGCCGTGATCTTCCGAACCCTTGCCATGTGCGACAACCGCTTCTTGGTCGATTTCGATGCCAAGGCCGGGGCCGTCAGGAATGGGGAGCATGCCGTCGTCGTCGAGCAGCATCGGCTCCGCCAGAATTCCACTTACATAGGGTGCCGGGTGCCAGTATTCGAGATACCGCCCATTCGGCATCGAGGCTGAAAGCTGCAGGTCGGCTGCCGCTCCCACCGCGGTGTTCCAGCCGTGCATCACGACCTGTACGTTATTGTCATACGCCCTCTGCCATATCTTCCGCGACTCCGAGAGACCTCCACAAATCGTCTGGTCGGGCTGCAGTATGTCGCAGGCCCTTTCACTGATGAACGGCTCGAAGTTCAGACGACCCCTGATCACTTCACCCGTCGCGATGCGCACAGTTGATACCTCGGTAAGCCGCTTGTAGCCGTCGATGTCGTCGGCACGGAGCGGCTCCTCGAACCACGAAACGTCGTAGTCCTTCAGCATCTTGGCTGCCTCGATTGCCCACTTCAGATCGCCGTGCCAGAACACATCGGAACCACCCGGGTCGACCATCAGTTCGGAACCGTCGCCAATCGTCTTTCTTGCCGTGCGTACAAGCTCCTCGTCGTATTTCAGGTCGCGTTCCCGTCCGAACGTCCCCCAGCCGAGCTTGAAAGCCCTGAAATTCTTCTCGAGTCCGGATTCGAGACTTCCCACCATCTCATCGACCGGCGATGAAAACAGCATCGATGCGTACGGCTTCAACTTCTCGACATATCGCCCGCCGAACAGCCGCGATATCGACAGCCCAGTGTGCTTACCAAGAATGTCCCAGAGGGCGTGATTGACTGCCCCGATGTAGCTGGTAACGCCCCCGCCGCGCCCGTACCAGAACGTCCACTGGTGCAGCCGTTCGGTAACAGCTTCAGGTTGCAGTGCGTCCTGGCCGATCAAGTGCGGCCAGAGCACCTTCATTACCGCCTCCGCCATTTCCCAACGAACACCTGTGCAACCCCATCCGGAAATGCCGCCTTCGGTGTCGATCCTGATGAGGGTCTGGTCGTAGCCCCACCAGCTCGGGTGAATTGGCTTGCCGACCCTGAGTTCGGGTCGTTGACTCACGAGCGGAAATACGGTGACGTTGGTGATTTTCATTGGTCTTTTACAGCTTCTATTTCGGATTCGAACGTCGTGCCCGAGCGATGTTGCGCCCGGTGGAAATCCGTGTCAATTCCGCAGACACGTTGAATTGGCATTGACATCCCCTCCACTGGTGAATGAAACTCCGGGTCGCAATATCAGGTCCAGCCCGAGAAGCCCAAATGAAAATATCGAAACTCACAGTCACGCCGGTCGCCACACACGATCAGCCCCTGCTCAACAGCACGGGAGTCCACGAGTCGTATCGAACTCGAACGGTAGTCCAGATCAAAACTGCCGACGGCTATACCGGAGTCGGCGAAACGTCGGGCAACGCCCTTGTAGAAGTCGAGGCGAACCGCAACTGGATCGAAGGATACGACCCACGGCAGATGACCCGGGCGCGCCTGCTCTGGAGTGGCACCCCCCGGGCATGGGCCGCTGTCGAGACCGCCATGCTCGATGCGGCATCCAAACAGGCCGGACTGCCCCTTTGCGACTACATTGGCGGCCGCGCACGGGACCGGGTCGAATGGGCGGCATATCTCTTCTATAAGTTTGCTGATGAAAACGGAGAGGGCGAGGTTGCCACCGGCGAAACTCTTGATCCCGAAAGTTTTGTGCGGCAGGCGGAAGAGTTTGTCGACAAATACGGATTCAAAGCCCTGAAGATTAAAGGCGGGTTCTTCCATCCCGATGTGGATATCGAAACGTTCCGCCTGCTCCGAAAACGGTTTCCGAAAGAAGATGGTTACGAGATTCGCATCGACCCGAATGCCGTGTGGTCTATCGAAACCTCAATCCGGGTGGCGAAGGCGATCGAGCAGTACGAGCCGCAGTATCTGGAAGACCCGACCGACTCAATTGCCGATCATGCCGAAGTGAAGAAACATACAGATATTCTCACGGCTTCGAACATGTGCGTTTCGGCGTTCGCCCATGTGAAGCCAAACACAAAGCTTGAAGGGATAGACATTATCCTGGGCGATCACCATGCCTGGGGCGGGATACTCGCCTATAAGGAAACTGGAGTCTTGTGCAGAGTCATGGGCTGGGGCCTCTCCGGCCACTCCAACAACTCGCTTGGCGTCTCTCAGGCGGCAATGTTGCACGCCTGTGCTGCAACCCCGGAACTGGCCTACCAGGCTGATACGCACTACCCGTGGACTGATACCGACGGCGACATCATCAAGGGTGGGAAACTCCAGTTCAAAGACGGTTTCATGGAAGTTCCGGATGCACCGGGACTCGGTGTCGAGATCGATGAAGACGCGCTTGCAGAGCGCCACGAAGCGCTACACCAGGGCAGACCGAGCAACCGAAGCGAAATGATTCTGTCGCTCGATCCCGACGCAAAGTCAAGAGACGGATCGTGGACCGGCTTTAACTTCCCCAATTACGCAAAGCCAAGATGGTAGTCTGCATTCGAAAATCACCGGATTCGGAAAAACATTTCGAAATGAGGGGGCCCTGGACGCCGAAATCGTAATTCTCAGGCTGTTGCATATAGTGCCGGGCGCAATATGGGTTGGTGCTGCTATTTTCCTGGCATGGGTCTTTCAACCAGCGATTGCCAAGACGGGACCACCTCACTCCGGCGCTGTCATGGCAAACATGGTCAAACCGATGGTTATACTGCTGCATTCAGCGGCTTGGCTGACAATGGTTTTCGGAGTCGTAATGGCTTTCCGCGTTCCCGGGCGCGATCCGTTGTTCGATTACCTCTGGTCGACCGATTGGGGAACGATGATCTGGCTTGGATTCCTGTTCGCCGTCGTCGGCTATATTCTCGGGACCGTTGCCGGCATCAACAGCAAGAAGATGATGGACCTCGGGAAGAGTCTCACCGGTCCTCCAACGCCTGAGCAAGGCGGTCAGATCACGACCTACCAGAAACGCGCGAATATGCTGGCAAAGGTCGCTTCTCTACCGGTACTCGCCGCTGTCGCCTTTATGGCCCTCTCCCAGCACGTCTAGACAGGATTAAATTGGACCTTCCGCTCGTAATTACCCGCCTCGTTCACATTATTGCCGGGTCATTCTGGGTAGGAGCGGCGATCTACCTTTCCGTCCTCCTGGAACCGAGGATCAGGTCTGGCTCGATTGATCTGGAGCGCCAGATTCTGCGGCGTACCAGCAGGCTCAACAGCCTCTGGATAACAAATGCCGCAGTGATCACCATCGTATCGGGATTCGTATTGATATCCATGACACCTGAACGGAGCATGACGGATCTGGGCGAATCCGGCTGGGGCGTGATGATTTTGATCGGGTTGCTGGCCGCACTCGCCGCCTTTTTTATCTCGGGATTTGCGGGCATGGCAACTGCAAAACTGCGGCGTGCATTCGAGTCAGTCGAAAACAGTCCGGACGCCACGATCAGCCCGGAATCGGAGCAGCAACTTGCGATGTTCCGCCGCAGGCTTTCCTCGCTGGGCTACCTGAACGCGGTGCTGGTGGTCGTCGCGGTGGGATCGATGGCCATAGCACGCTACGTTTGAGCGTCACCCCCGGGAGCATCTGGAGGCCCGGCTAAACGTAGAGGCTCAGTTGGCCTCCACCGAGCAGGAACAGGTCGGCCGGGTTGTCAGCTTTCCCGGCGGGTTCGAAGCTCGATATCAGCCGAAAGCCTTGTGGTGAATACCGGCTGCCAATTTCCAGTGCGGCCTGCGAAGCAAGGAAAATCTGCTCCGAACCCCAGAACTCTCGTTGCGAGCAGGGAAATGCAGTTGACGGCGAAATTTTCACCGCCAGCGGAACCTCGTCCACGCCGTACTCCTCCGCAACGAGTTTGCCGTGGCTCAAGGCCTCGACTTCGACCCTCACATCGACCCCGGCCGCATTTCGCGGGTCTCTGGAGGCTCCGTTGATCAGATCCGATGTGCCCGAAACAACGTGCACGTGAGCATGGACCTGGCTCTGGTGTGCCACCCGACCGAAGTTGGAAATCACCCGGTAGCCATCGTCGCCGCAGTGTTTATCGCCCATCTCTACAGCCAGTACCGCAGCATCCACAAGTACGTCTGAAGACCATAACTCCCACTGGGTCATGTGTCGCACCGGGACGATCAACAGCATCACGCGGGCCCATTTCAACTGGTTATGGAAGCAGGCGACCCTTGAACCGTCGCCCCCGGCTCCGCCATCAGGCCGGGCTTCCCAGCGTGCTTCGGCCTTACCCGAAACGATGGCGCAAAAGATGCAATCGCCCGATTCCGGCAGTTCAAGAGTCACTTGCGCGACGATTTCCTACGGGTACTCCGGGGTCGCGGTGTCGCACCGCGGTGCCGGAAGTCAGGTGCCATCATTTCCCGGTCAGCAACCACGCTCCCATCGCGCAGCCTCGACACGATCGCCTCTGAATATCGAGTCGTAATTTGAGCCTCCGAACCCCCTATCGTCTCAAGCGTGATACGGCTGGTGAACACGGTCGGCATCATCGCATCGTGCCGGTGGACAATGAGCTGGTACAGCTTTTCTTCCGCCCACGCTGTTGAGGCCTCGGCACCCAGATCGTCGAGGACGAGGACTTCCGCATCGCGCACCAACCCGAAGGTATGATCGAACGACTTGCTCCCTGACGGTCCGTATGAGCGACGCAGGTCGTCAAGCAGATCCGGCACGAACCTGAACAACACCTTGCGTCCCTGCTCAATGCACTCGCCAACGATTGCGGCGGCAAGGTGGGTTTTGCCCACTCCGGTCTTGCCCGCCAGGTACAGCCAGCCCGAAGGGTGTTCAGCGAAGACTTTTGCGGCGGCAAGAGCATCGGCGAGGGAGCGTTTATGCGCCGCGGTGCCCCCGGCACCGCCACGGGCCAGGAAGCTCGAGAAGGTCATCGACTCGGCCAGTCGCTCTCCCAGGCCTGAATCACGTTCATCGGGCGTTCCGCTCCCCGCATTTATTCGCACGACAGTCGAGAAATATGGATCGCCAAGCCGTGTGCGGAGCCGGTCGCTCAACTCTTCAAATCGAAGTCCGGTTGTTACCAAGGTTGGCAAACGGCGGTTATACCGGTGCGTGAGAATCTGATCCAGCTTTTCGTCCGCCCAGGGAGTGGAAGACTGCGCGCCCAGGTCGTCGAGTATCAAGACCGGCGCTTCGATGGCCTGGAGGAAAATCTGGTCGTACTGCGCGCCGACTGCCGGGTCGAAGGCCGATCGCAGATGATCGAGCAGGTCGGGTACAGAAACAAATCGGATCGGCTGCCCACCCTCGACCAGTGCGTTACCGACTGCCGCGGCCAGATGCGTTTTCCCGGTACCCGACGGCCCGCACAGCACCAGCCAGCCCTGCCTGTCGGTGGCAAACCTTTGGGCGGAGTGGTACGCCTGCCTGAAGCTCGACGGGTCCGAGTAGGTGTCGCGAGTCCCGAGTTCTATCGTGTCGAACGTCAGTCGTTCAAGCGGCCCCAGGTCCGAGTACTGCCTGATCCGGTCGGACGACGTGACGCCCCACACACGCTCCTGGCACTTGCACGGAACGACAGTCCGGGACGATGCCGGAGAATCTTCGCTTGGAGCAACCACGAACCAGCGCCTGTCGTCGCAGATGTCGCAGTGAATCTCAGCGCTAGTGAGCTCCTCTTGCTCGCCGTCGCTCGAGGTACTCCTCGTAGAGCTGCTCTGACCGATCCTCTTGAAGATCTCGTCGAGCGGTTCCATCCCCTTCATTTTCCAGCTCCTCGGGTCTGCCTTCTATCACCCATCGCCGTAAGATCGCAGCAATGTAGTTCCAACTCCGTACGTTCGCCCCGGCCGCCATGCGGATCGCCAGCATGACCTCGTCTTCTGGATGTTCTTCCAGTGCCGCATGAATATATTCGGCCACCATGGGCGTTACGGCAGCGATGTTCTGCTCGTAATACGTTATCGCACTCAACTTCTCGAGCGCAGCGTCCGTGTCAGGCCATGTTTCATTTTGTTTACCAGAAGCTGCGTCCCTGGCCCGTCCGTCGGGCCTGCTGCTCGCCGGGTCGATCCCCTGCCGCACAAGTGCACGCCGCACCGGCTCGGTATTCAGGTAGATACGCTCACCCACGGAACTGGCACCGGGGCCGGGTGAACTGTCCTGCGCCGCGAGGAGCAGAAGCACCCCTCGGTCTGACGCGTCCTCAAGCGCCGAATCGACCGCGGCTTCAAGCTCGTCCCCTGCCGCGCCCAGCATCGCCGCAACGGTGCGATCGGAATAGAGTTCGCCGCGGGTGATAGAGGAAGGCACCTTGCGCTGCCTGTGCAATGCGTGCACAACGCGGAGCACCACCTTGAGTTCGTTAAGCGAGTCGATCTCTTCTAGCAACGAAGCCAGGAGCGGGTTTGGAACCGGCGTGAACTGGACCCCACGAGGAAATCCGTCACTCATCGGGCCATACCGGAACCAGAAACGCCGGCCGCACCCGCAGCGTAAGTCGGTGCAGATCGGGGCTGGTACGAGAGTTCTTCAATAATTCCGATCCAGTCTCGAACCGTCATTTCCACTTCGTCCGTTGGGCCGTTCCTGTGTTTCGCGATAATCAACGTCGCGCGATCGCGTGGATACGGTTGCGTGGGATTCGACTTGTTCCATTCTTCTTCCGAGGTGAACTTTTCCTCCCGGTGGATGAACATCACCACGTCGGCATCCTGCTCGATCGATCCCGATTCACGCAGGTCGGACAGCATCGGTCGGTGGGAAGTGCGGTGCTCGACTGCGCGGCTCAACTGCGATATTGCCAGCACAGGAATGTGCAGATCCCGCGCCATGCCCTTCATTTGCCGGGATATTTCAGATACTTCCTGGGCCCGGTTGCCCTCCCGACTACCCGTGCCGCCGTTAATAAGCTGCATATAGTCGACTACAAGAAAGTCCAGACCGTGTGTCATCTGGAGACGCCGTGCCTTGCCACGCATCTCGGCGACGGTCTGAAATGGCGTGTCATCAACGTAAATCGTGAGATCGGACAGCAGACCGATCGAGTTGATCACCTGGTCTTCCTCGCTCGGCGTTTGGATCCGGTTGCGGATTTTCTGCATATTCACCCTGGACTGCGCTGCAAGCAGTCTCATGGCTATCTGCTCACGGCCCATCTCGAGCGAGAAAATGCCAACCTTGAACCCGGCTTTTGCGGCATGCAGAGTAAAGTTCAGTCCCATCATCGACTTGCCAACCGATGGCCGGGCTGCGAGAACGATCATGTCCGACCGCTGGAGACCCCCAACGAGCAGTTCGTCGAGCCGCTTGTAGCCGGTGACGATCGGCGACGTTGCCTGCTGGCCGTCGATCTGGTCGAGCGGCGACGATTGCTCAAGATATGGCGTGAACGATTCGGACAGCGGTGCAAAGTCGCGGGTCTGCGAACCCTGCCTGATGCTGAACAGCGCGTCTTCGGCCGCTGAGAGCGCCATATCGACATCGGGGTCGTCCCGGTAACCGATGTCGGCGATATCGGCGGCCGCAACAATAAGCCTCCGCATCGTGGCCGTGCGGTGCACGAGGTTCGCATAGTGTTTGATGTGGACAGAGGTCGGTGTGACCGAAATCAGGTGCGCCAGGTACGCCGCGCCGCCAACGTCCTCAAGGATCCCGCGATTTTCCAGTTCATGGGTGACCGTGACCTGGTTGATCGCCTCATCGCGCTGAAAGAGGTCGTGGCACGTCTCGAAACACTGGCGATTGATCTCGCGATAAAAATGATCAGCCGAAAGATAGCCCGCGATCTGGGTTATCGTATGGCCGTCAATCAGGATGGAGCCGAGTACTGATTCCTCGGCGTTAAGGTCGTGTGGGGGTAGTCGGTCGGCTTGCACGGGTACAGTGAAATATACAAGCAGGGCCGCTCGGAATAAAAGTGCGAATGACGGTCGATACCATCCGAAGTTATTCACAACTCTCCACAGCTTATCCCCACTCCAGTTCAAGTCGGGATGTTGCAGGAATGTCCAGCCTTTAAAAATCACCCGCCCGGGCAGCAACGCTCCGGGCGGGTGAGGGTTCAACCAACGGTCACAGGCCGTTTATTCAGACTTTTCGGCGGTTTCTTCAGCAGCCGATTCTTCCGAATCCTCTGGAGCCTCGGAATCAGACTCCGTGTCGTCATCATCTGACGAATCACTGGCTTCAGACTCTTCAGATTCCCCGGAAGCCTCGGCGTCGATCTTTGCCTCGGCAGCAGCCAGCACATCTTCAAACGAGGGGTCGAGTATGTTCTGATCCTCTTCCACGATCAGGGCAGAAACTTCTTCGAGTTGCTTGTTCAACTCGATTGAAGTATCGTCGGCCACAACTTCCACCAAGAGCGTCGCATTGACGCCTTCGACCAGCCTCGCCGGTATCTTGTAGTTGCCAACCGCACGGATCGGTGCCGGAATTTGAATCCCTTTGCGGTCGATATCGCGCCCGGTCATGATGGCAAGCTGGGCGGCGATCATCGTGTTGGTCACCGAACCGTAGAGCCGACCCGTCGGACCAGTGCGAACTTCGATTCGCACTTTCTCTTCTTTGAGGGCATCGGCAACTTCCTGCCATTCGCTGGCTTCCTGGAGTCGGCGATTGTCGGCCTGCTGACGCAATTTGGCTGCCCGTCGCAGCTCGTGCTCGGTTGCCTGAACGCCAAGGCCCTGCGGGATCAGGTAGTTCCTCGCGAAGCCGTTTTTGACTTCCTTCACGTCACCGGCCCGGGCCGTGGGACGTACATCCTGCAGAAATAGAATTTTCAATTGTTCATCACCTCGTGAATCCGGCGGTAGGTTTTGCGCTGAACAACAGCGAACCGGCATGCCGATCCAGTCCCGTTTTCGAAGAAGCGCCAATTACGACGATGCTCCGAACCACGCGACTGCCGCCACACTCACTTGCTAGTAACTGGGTTTGCAGTTGGCCGATGCGAAGAATTCGGAGCGGAAACACGCCCGGTTAATCACAGTCCAACAAAATACCCAGACAAATAAAGGTACATCAAGACAGCACACCGAGCCATAGGCTGCGGGCATCCGACCCGAACCAGCTTACTTGCCCGGTTGACTCAGCGGGCGGCTTCTCCGCTGCACATCGTCTTCTGAAGTGCCGTGGGCACATGTTCCAGGCAATTATCTGCCAGGACAAATCGCTCAGTCCATCGGGTCCACAGGCTCGGAATCCGAGAATCCGTCCTCCGGGTCTCCCGAATCACCTATGAATAGGTTCAGTGCAGCCGCCGCCGCGTCCGCGTTGTCTTTTGCCGGAAAATCACCGCAGTCTTCAGGTTCAATCAACATGGAATGCGGAAGCGATTCGTGCAACGAAACGGCGTCGCTGTGGGTCTG
>Ga0066368_10000528_pt1 | contig 10654 bp, 7 predicted proteins | sample Knorr_S7_td_NADW_FD_71215 | JGI IMG/M metagenome (GOLD analysis project Ga0066368, IMG submission 71215) | Marine microbial communities from Southern Atlantic Ocean transect - Knorr_S7_td_NADW_ad_2505m_LV_A | ecosystem: Environmental > Aquatic > Marine > Oceanic | place: Southern Atlantic ocean... | reverse complement strand
GCGTGCGCCACCGAGATTCTCTCCGCGGTCGCCCGTCGCGCGTATCGGCGTCCGGTGACCGACGACGACGTGGCCACGTTGCTCGCGTTCTACGAGGCGGGACGGCTGCAGGGGGGCTTCGAGAGCGGGATCCAGTTCGCGCTGGAGCGTTTGCTGGCGTCACCCGATCTCCTGCTGCGGATCGAGCGCGACCCGGTGGACGCCGAGCCGGGCACGGCCTATCCGATCAGCGATATCGAGCTGGCGTCGCGGCTCTCGTTCTTCCTCTGGAGCAGCCTGCCGGACGATGAGCTGCTTGCTCTCGCCGAGGCGGGCACGCTCGCCGAACCGGCGGTGCTCGCTCGGCAGGTGCGACGGATGCTTGCCGACGACCGCGCGGCAGCGCTTGTCGACAGCTTTGTCGGGCAGTGGCTGTATCTGCGGAACCTGGCGAGCGTCTACCCCACACCAAGCGAGTTCCGGGAGTTCGACGAGAACCTGCGTGAGGCGTTCCAGCAGGAGACCGAGCACTTCATCGACCACCAGCTGCGAGCCGATCGTTCGGTGCTCGAGCTGCTCAGCGCCGACTACACGTTCGTCAACGAGCGGCTGGCCCGGCACTACGGGATTGCCGACGTCTACGGCACTCGCTTCCGCCGGGTAAGCGTCGAGGGCGACCGGCAGGCCGGGTTGCTGGGACACGCCAGCCTGATGACGGTGACGTCGTACCCGAATCGCACCTCGCCGGTGCTGCGTGGCAAGTTCGTGCTCGAGAACCTGCTCGGGGCCCCGCCGCCCGAGCCGCCCCCCAACATTCCGGCGCTCGAGGAGACCGACGCCGACGGCAAGCCGCGCTCGTTGCGGGAAGCGATGGTGGAGCATCGCGAGAACCCGGCGTGTCGGGTGTGTCACGCGCCGATGGACCCGATCGGTTTCTCGCTCGAGAACTTCGACGCGGTCGGCGCGTGGCGGTCGACGTTCGCCGGTGAGCCGATCGACGCCTCGGGTGTCCTACCCGATGGGGCCGCGTTTGACGGGCCGACGGGGCTGCGCGACATGCTGCTCTCCCGTCCGGCCGACTTCGTCGGCACCGTCACCGAGAAGCTGATGACCTACGCGCTCGGGCGCGGGGTCGAGTACTACGACATGCCGACCATTCGACGGATCGTGCGAGAGGCCGAGACGGCCGACTATCGCTGGTCCGCGGTCATTCTTGGAATCATCGAAAGCGCTCCCTTCCAGATGCGGAGGACACAATCATGATCATTACCAACAGAGCACTCCCGCGGCGTACGGTTCTCCGCGGTCTTGGGGCGGCTGTGGCGCTGCCACTGCTCGACAGCATGGTTCCGGCCTTCGGAGCGGTGCGGGCGAGGGCGGCCGAGCCGGTGCGTCGGCTGGGGGTCGTCTATGTGCCCAACGGCATGGCGATGCGGCACTGGACCCCCGCGACCGAAGGGGCCGGGTTCGAGATGACCCGGCTGCTGCAGCCGATGGCGGCCCACCGTGACCGGATGCTCGTCTTGAGCAATCTGAACGGCGTGCCGAGCAACGCCGGTGTCCACGCCAGCGCGTCAACCCGGTTCCTGACCGGTGTGACCCCGGCGCGCACCGAAGCGAACCTCGCGGCGGACGTGTCGGTCGACCAGCTGGTCGCCCGCGAGCTGGGACAGCACACCCAGCTGAGCTCGCTCGAGCTCGCCCTCGACCCGCGCGACGTGGTCGGGTCCTGCGACGTCGGGTTCAGCTGTCTCTACACCAGCACCATCGCCTGGCGAGATGAGACAACGCCGCTGCCGATGGAGGCCAATCCGCGGGTGGTCTTCGAGCGGCTGTTCGGTGACACCGGTTCCACCGACCCGTCCATCCGCGTGGCGCGCGTCAGAAAGGACCGCAGTCTGCTCGACTCGGTCACCGACCGGATCGCGGAGCTTGGCCGCGATGTCAGCTCGGGCGACCGCGCGAAGCTCGACCAGTATCTGGACGCGGTGCGCGACGTCGAGCGTCGGATCCAGAGGGCCGAGGAGCAGAGCGGTCGAGAGTTGCCCGAGGTGCTGCAACCGGCCGGTATCCCGGCGTTGTACGAGGACCACGCGAAGCTGATGTTCGACCTGCAGGTGCTGGCGTATCAGACCGACCTGACCCGCGTGATCACGTTCATGCTGGGTCGGGAGCTGAGCGGCCGGACCTATGCCGAGATCGGCGTGCCCGACTCGCATCACCCGACCTCCCACCACCGCAACGACCCCGAGCTGTACGAGAAGATCGCGAAGATCAACGAGTTCCACACGTCGCTCTTTGGCTACTACCTGGACAAGTTGGCGTCGACCCAGGACGGTGACGGCTCGCTGCTCGACCACATGCTGCTTCTCTACGGCGCCGGCATGGCCGACAGCAACCGGCATCAGAACACCGGGTTGCCGCTGGTGCTGTTCGGGGCGGCCGGGGGGCAGGTGCAGGGCGGCCGGCACCTGACGTTCGCGGCGGGCACGCCGGCGACCAACCTGCATCTGACACTGCTCGACAAGATGGGGATCCCGGTCGAGACGATGAGCAACAGCACCGGGAAGCTGGACCTGTTGAGCGGGGTGTAGGGGCGAGCGTGCAGGGTTCCCGATTGCGTTGGACACTCGTGACGGCGATCGTCGCGGTGGGCGTCCTGCCGTGGGTCGTCGCGCGGCCATCGACGCAGACCGCTGGGGATGGGAGTCGGTTCGGACACACCAACTGGCCCTTCATTGGCGGAGATTGGACCAATTCCCGACATTCCACGCTGGACCAGATCAATCGCAGCAACGTGGCCACGCTCGGCGCAGCGTGGTCGCTTCCCTTTGACGGTGGTGCGTCGACCCGCGCGACCCCGGTCGTGAAGGACGGCGTGCTGTTCATCGGGTCGGGGACCCGGCTCTACGCGCGCGACGCCGCGACCGGTGAGGAGATCTGGACGGTGCAGCCTGATCAGGATGCGTCGTCGGACCTCGAGCGGGCCGGCATCGGCGACATCCTGAACGCCGGCCGGGGCATTCCGTCGCCGCCGGGTGTGGCGCTCGGAGGCGGCAAGGTGTTTGTCGGGCTGATGGATGGGCGGGTGGCCGCCTTCAGCCAGGACACGGGCGAGTTCGTCTGGGCGACACAGATTGGCTACGACCCGCCCCGCAAGGGACAGGCGGTTTCGGGGGCCCCCATCTACGTGGACGGCAAGGTGTTCACCGGGCTGGCGAACGGCGACTGGGCGTTTCGCGGCAAGGTGGTCGCCCTCGACGCCAACACCGGCGACGTCCTCTGGGACTTTTGGACCATTCCTGGACCGGGCGAGCCGGGTAGCGAGACCTGGCCGCAGGAGGGCCAGTACGGGGACGTCTGGAAGCAAGGCGGTGCCGGCGTGTGGCACGTCGCCAACGCCGACCCGGAGCTGGGTCTGGTCTATTACGTGACCGGCAACGCCGTGCCGATGTTCGGCGGCGAGGCGAGGAATGGCGACAACCTCTACACCGCATCGGTGCTGGCGTTCGACATGGAGAGCGGTGACCTGCGCTGGCACTATCAGGTCGTGCGTCACGATCTCTGGGACGCCGACATCGCGATCGCACCGCTGCTCTACGACACCGTGGTCGACGGCCGGGCGGTCAGGGGAATAGCGGCGCTGCGCGCCGACGGGTTCCTCTTCATGCTCGACCGGAAGACCGGCGAGCCGGTCTTCCCGGTCGAGAAGCGCCCGGTGCCGCAGGACCCCTACAACAACACCGCGGCCACCCAGCCATTCCCGATCGGCGCCGAGAGCCTGGTGCCCGACTGTGACTTCTGGCGCGACCGGGTCGCGCCGCCCTGGCAGCTCGAGTGCAGCAGCTTTGCGCCGCCGTACACCGACCGCGACAACGTGGTCGCCCCCGGCGTGCCGATCCCCGGGGTCCGCGTGACGTCCATGTCGTTCAGTCCCGACACCGGCTTCATCTATGCCCAGGGACGGGGCCACATCGGACGGGCGCGTCGGATCACCGACGACCCGTGGTTCCGCGGCGGGGCTCGGTCGTACACCCAGCTGCCCGACCCGGTCGGGATTGTCGCCGCCATCGACACCAGCACGAACCGGATCGCGTGGAAGCACGAGGTGACGCCGGTGCAGCTGGGCACCAGCGGCCCGCTCACAACGTCCGGCGGGTTGATGTTCCGTGGATCCGGGGACGGCAATGTTCAGGCCTACGACGCGCAGAGCGGCGAACGGCTGTGGCAGTTCCAGACCGGGGTGCGCGGCGCACGTGGACCAGCGGCGACCTACGAGGTGAACGGCGAGCAGTATGTCGCGCTGGCGATGGGGCCCGAGATGTGGGCGTTCACGCTGGGCGGGACCCTGCCAGAGGAAGCGGCGCCACCGATGGGTAGGGGGCCACGGACGCCGGGTCGTGCCACCAACGAGGTGATGACCTCGACCCTGGTGACGAGCGCCGAACGCGGCGTCGGTCTCCGCTATGCCGTGGACGAGCACGCGTTCAACCCGTCCCAGATCCGGGTGCCGGCCGGCACGGTCGTCAGCTTCGTCAACAGCGGAGCATTGACCCACACGATCTCGTCGAAGGACGCGTCGTGGACCACCGGCACCCTGAAGGAGGCCGAGACAGGCTACGTGCGGTTCGAGAACGTCGGCACCTTCACCTATGAGTGCGAGGAGCACCCGTGGGCCATGGGCCAGGTGTTCGTCGACCCATAGAGGTGTGGTGAAACGAGCGCTCCGGTGTCTCCCTCCCTCTGGGAGAGGGCCGGGGTGATGGAGCGCGGCACGGTGAAGACAAGGGACACAAGCATGTTAGCAAGCCGTGTGTGTTCGGCGATGGTGCTGTTCGCCGGTGTGGCGTTGGCCGCATCCGTGTCGGCCGCCGCCGTGGATCCGCCCCTCATCGAGGCGGTGAAGCGCCAGGACGCCGAGGCCGTGAAACGACTCCTGGGCGACGGGGTCGAGGTCGATGGGCGTCAGCCGGACGGGGCGACCGCGCTGCATTGGGCCGTGTATCGGGAGGACCTGGAGACGGTCGATCTGTTGCTCCGGGCTGGCGCGAGCGTCGATGCCGTCAACCGGCTGGGCGCCACACCGCTCTGGCTGGCGGCCGGCAACGGCGATGCGGCGGCGATTGCACGGCTGCTCGACGCCGGTGCGAATCCGAACGTCGCGCTGGTGGAAGGAGAGACCCCGGTGATGACCGCTGCCCGGTCCGGCACGGCCGAGGGGGTGCGCCTGCTGGTCGAGGCCGGGGCGGACGTGCATGCGAGGGAGACGTCGCGCGAGCAGACCGCGTTGATGTGGGCGGTCACCCAGGGGCAGCACCAGGCGGTGCAGGTCCTGCTCGATGCGGGCGCCGACGTGGAGGCCCGATCGAAGGTGCGCCCCCGGCTCGTGTACGACGTGTCCTCGAATGCCGCGGTGTTCGACCAGGGGGTGATCGAGAACCTCGGGGGGTTCACCCCGCTGCTGTTCGCCGCCCGGCACGGCGACGTCGAGTCCGCCCGGTTGCTGCTCGCCGCCGGCGCCGATGTCGACAACCCGGCGGCGAATGGGACGAGCCCGCTCGTCGTCGCGACCCACAGCGGCCACACGGCCTTCGCGGTGCTCTTGCTGGCGGAGGGTGCGGAGCCAGACGCCATCGGCGCGGGCTACACCGCGCTGCACGCGGCGGTGCTCCGGGGCGATCTGACGACGGTCGAGGCGCTGCTGGCCCGCGGCGCCGATCCGAACATCCGGCTCGAGAAGGGCACGCCGCTCAGACGGACCAGCGAGGACTGGGCGCTGAGGGCGTCGTATGTCAGCGCAACACCGTTCTGGCTCGCGGCCTCGTTTCGCGAGCCGGCGATCATGCGGGCGCTGGCGGCCGCCGGCGCCGACCCCACCTTGACAACAACGGAGGTCTGGCGCGGGGTCGTCGAGCGGGCGGGCGGTGTCGGTCCGGCGCGGGTCGTGGGCGGTTTCGTGACGCCCCTGATGGCGGCGTTGCGCGGGTCGAGTGATCGCGGGCGGTTCTTCCTATTCAACCCCGACCGCGTGGTGGAAGAGCAGCATGCGCTCGAGGCGGTCATGGTCGCGGTTGAGCTAGGTGCAGACCTCGAGGCCGCAGACTACAGCGGCACGGCTGTGCTGCACGACGCGGCCTCGCGCAACCTGCCGTCGGTCGTGCGGTTCCTCGCCGACCGTGGCGCGGTGCTCGATGTGAAGAACGGCCGTGGCCGCACGCCGCTCCAGCTGGCGGTTGCCGCGTCGAGGCGGCCGAGGATTGTGAATGTCGGCGCGGAGCGGAGCGGCGAGACGGCCGCCGACGTCCTGCGTGAGCTGGGGGCCAAAGAGTCATCCCGGTAGTCACAAGGATGCTCGGAGGAGTCAGGGGGAGGAGTCAGGAGAAGCCTGAGGGCTTCGCCGATTTCCTTCTTGAACATCGTCACGACACGGTCGACGGAGGCCGGATCCGATTCGACCACCGCTCCGCATCGCTGGCGGTCCTGGTTTCACTTCGCGACATGAAAGGACGGAAGATGCTGAACAGGGTTCTAGGGATGGTGACGATGGTCACGATGTTCCCGGCCGTGGCGCTTGCGCAGTCGAGCGTGGCCACTGATGTGACCAGAGCCGAGATCGATGCCGTATACGAGACCCTGGGGGGCAGTATCGACAAGCAGATCAAGGTGGTCGACGTCGGCAAGAGCACCAATGTCGCGGTCGGCATCCTCGAGCGCGGCGCGCTCGAGACCGAGGGGCAGGTAGGCGCCATCGTGCATCACGATGTCACCGAGGTGTACTACATCCTGGAGGGTGGCGGGACGCTCGTGACCGGTGGACCGCTGGAGGATACGGCGGAATTCCCGTCGGATAGCGTCGCCGTCACCGAGCTGATTGGCCCGAGCGGTAGGGGCACATTTCAAGGCGGGGTGAGCCGAGAGGTGTCGGCGGGGGACGTCGTTGTCATTCCCGGTGGTGTGCCGCACGGGTTCAGCCGCATTCCGGACCGCATCAAGTACCTCAGTATCCGGGTCGACCCGGACCAGGTGCTCCCGGCCGGCTACGTCAACCCGGTCATCGAGAAGTAAGGCCGCCATGCGCAGAACAGCAGAACTCCATTTCATCGTCGTCGCTGTTATGGCCGTCGGGTGTGCGTCGCCGGCGAGCGGGCCGGATGCGCCGCTGGAGGATGCCGTCGCCGAGGAGGCTCCTGTGGACCCGACCACTATCCGACCCTTCGAGATTGCCGTTCCGGATGCCGTGCTGGAGGATCTTCGGGCACGGCTCGCGCGGACCCGACTCCCCGATCAGCTCGAGGGCGCCGACTGGGACTACGGCACCGAGCTCGACTATCTGACGGAGTTCATCACCTACTGGCGTGACGAGTTCGACTGGCGGGAACAGGAGCGCCGGTTGAACGAGTTCGACCAATTCAAGACCGTTATTGATGATCTCGACATCCACTTCATTCACCAGCGCTCTCCTGAGCCCGACGCCGTGCCGCTCATCATCACGCATGGCTGGCCCGGCTCGATCGCCGAGTTCACCAAGATCATCGGGCCGTTGACCGACCCGGTGGCCCACGGGGGCGACGCCGAGGATGCGTTCCACGTCGTGGCGCCGTCGATGCCCGGGTATGGTTTTTCGGACAAGCCGCGGTCACCGGGGTTCGGTCCGGAGCAGATCGCAGAGGTGAACGCGGCGCTCATGGCGCGGCTCGGCTATGAGCGGTACGGCATCCAGGGCGGCGACTGGGGCAGCATCGTCAGCAGCCGGCACGCGTTCAATCATCCGGAGCAGGCCATCGGGTTACACCTCAACATGCTGGTCGGAGGACCGCCGCCCGGCGGCGACCCGACGGATGGCGTGCCACCGGAGGAGCTCGAGCGTTCGCAGGCGAGGCGGTCGTTCTACACCACCGCCGAGAGCGGCTACTCCCAGATTCAGGGCACCAAGCCGCAGACGCTTGGCTATGCCCTCAACGATTCACCGGCCGGCCAGGCCGCCTGGATCGTCGAAAAGTTCAGGGCCTGGTGCGATTGCAACGGCGACCCAGAATCGATCTTCACCAGGGACGAGATGCTCACCAACATCACCATCTACTGGGTGACGCAGACGGCGACGTCGTCGGCGCGTCTGTACTACGAGAGCAGTCGCGCGCCGACCTCCGGGCCGATGGGGCGCATCGAGGTGCCGACCGGCGCGGCCATCTTCCCGTACGAGCTCTTCATCACGCCGCGAAAGTGGGCCGAGGCGTCGTACAACATCACTCACTGGACCGAGATGCCGCGGGGCGGTCACTTCGCGGCGATGGAGCAGCCGGAGCTCTTCGTCGAGGATCTCCGGAGCTTCTTCAGACCGCTCCGGAGCGGCGAGTCCTGATGCGCGACGCCCTCCGATCGGTCACCCTGGTCGGCGCGGCGCTGGCGGTCGTTGTGGTCGTGGCCGCCTGTACCTCGGCCGAAGACGTGGCGCGGGGGGACGATTCTACCGCGGAAGACCCGACCGAGTCGGCCTCGCTCCCTGCACCGACGTTGCACCATCTCCACATCAACGCAATCGATCCGGCGCGGTCGCTCGAGTGGTGGCAGACGGTCTGGCCGGCCGGCGAGGTGACCGAGGTGGCGGGGTTTCCCGCCTTCGCCGCCGACGGGGTCTATCACCTCTACACACAGGTCGAGACACCGGCGCCGGGCGCGTTCGACCCGGCGCTGACTCGGGCGGAGCCGCAGAGCGCGTTCTGGACCACCGGTCCCAGTACCGACGGGCTGGCGTTCTACGAGCGGCTCACGGCGCTTGACCCCACCGCGGAGCGTTTCGCGTTTCTGCCGGTCTACACCGGTCCCGACGATGACGAGGGCGTGCCGCACTCCGGGCTCGCACCGTTCGGAGACCGGCTGTTGACGGTTGCCGAGCTCGAGGCGCTGGAGGGCACACCGCCCGAGCGGGGCCCCGACAGTCAGGACTTCGGGTATCTCGTCGACCCGGACGGCGTGCTGCTCGAGTTCAACGGCAACGCCGAGACCGCCGATCTCTTCTACGGTCACCTGCACTTCTGGCACGAGGCGCCGTGGTGCGCGGTGAACTGGTATATCGAGCATCTCGGTGCCGAGGGTATGCTTCGCGACCCGTGCGAGGTCGAGATCGGGCCGGTCAGCTATCCGACGTTCGTCCCGGCCGGTCAGCTCCGACAGCCGATTGGGGTCGTGCGCCTGGCGAACGCGGGGCTGGCCTGGTATACACGGCAGTGTCGCGATGGTCGATGTGGTCCGGACGGGGACCAGCCGCTCGTGCCGTCCCGAGGGCAGGTGATGGATCATGTGGGCTTCACCTACCCGGACCTCGACCTGGTCATCGCGCACCTCGAGGCGGCGGGGGTGCCGATTCTCGACGGACCGTATCCGTTCGGCGCCGGTCGGGCCGTGCTCATCGAGGATCTCGACGGACTCGCACTGGAGCTGATCGAAGTGGGTTAGCCCACCTCCGCCAAGGCTTCGGCGGACAAGGCCCTTCAGGGCCGTGGAGAACATGAACCATGCAATCAGACATCGCTCGACTGATGACCGCGTACGAGAACGGGCACGTAAGCCGACGCATCTTCCTGGGCTCGTTGGCCGCGCTGGCGGTGGCCGGTTGCAGCCCCGACGGCGGTATGAGTACACCCGAGACTTCCACGGATGCACCGGCGCCCTCCGCATCTCTGCAGACGGGGCCTCCGATTCCGGTGCAGGCCATCAATCACATGACACTCAGCGTGTCGGACCCGGCGCGTTCGCTGGAGTGGTACCAGGGGCTGTTCGGCATGCCGATCGCGGCACGTCAGGCCGAGACGGTGGTGCTCCGGGTCGGGGGTGGTCCCCAGTTCATGGCGCTGGGCGGCGGTGCGAGCGACAATCCACGCATCACCCATCTGTGTCTCGCGGTGGATGACTTCGACGACGAGCGGATCGTGCGGATTCTCGGCGAGAACGGTGTCGCGGCGTCGGGCGAGTCCGGCCCGATGCAGTCGCGCGTCAGGATGCGCGGGGAAGCGTTCGGCGGTGCACCTGCGGGTACACCCGAGCTCTACTTCGGAGATCCGGACGGGATCGTCATCCAGTTGCAGGACTCGAGCTACTGCGGTGGGGCCGGGCTACTGGGCGAGGGCTGTCTGGCGACACCGGAGCCGGCACCGAGCGAAGGTCTGCTCGCCGTGGGCGAGTTCAACCATTTCACGCTCTTCGTGACGGACCAGCAGCGATCCATCCAGTTCTATCAGGGGCTGTTCGGCATGCCGGTCGACACCTATCAGGGTGCCCTGCCGGTGCTCAGGGTCGGGTCGGGGAACCAGTTCTTGGCCCTGGCTGGTGCCGGCGGCGGTCCAACCGGCCCCATCATCCACCATGCCAGTCTGACCGTCGACGACTTCGACCCCGACCGTATCCTCGCGGTGCTCGAGGGCTACGGGGTCACGCCCCGAGGCGACGCGCAAGGTCCGGTAGGTCCGCTGACGTCCTATGTGACCATGCGGATGGAGGACCGCGGTGGCGCGCCGGGTGGCACACCCGAGCTGTATTTCACCGACCCGGATGGCATCCTGATCCAGCTCCAGGACGCGCGCTACTGTGGCGGCAACGGCTACCTTGGGGAAGAGTGCGGCACGGTGGAGAACCCTACCGGGCGCAACGGGTAGAGAAGACCGCCATGTTGACCACGCAG
>Ga0066368_10000527_pt1 | contig 10656 bp, 8 predicted proteins | sample Knorr_S7_td_NADW_FD_71215 | JGI IMG/M metagenome (GOLD analysis project Ga0066368, IMG submission 71215) | Marine microbial communities from Southern Atlantic Ocean transect - Knorr_S7_td_NADW_ad_2505m_LV_A | ecosystem: Environmental > Aquatic > Marine > Oceanic | place: Southern Atlantic ocean... | reverse complement strand
GGAATGATGACGACCGTATACATATTTGGACTAGTACTCAAGGAGCTTTTACTGTTCGAGCAGCAGTAGCTGAAGCCCTGGCAGTTCCAGTGTCACAAGTAAAAGCAACTCCTATGGAAATCGGAGGCGGTTTTGGAGGTAAAATTAACATTTATGAAGATCCCGTAGCGGCATTATTGTCGAAAAAGGTTGGACATCAGCCAGTTAAGATGGTGATGTCACGAGCGGAGGTTTTTGAGGGAACCGGGCCAACGCCAGGGTCTCATGTGACTGTGAAGATTGGCGTAAAAAACAACGGTAAAATTGTCGCTGCTAAAGCTGATTTAAGAATGGAAGCAGGGGCTTATCCTGGCTCTCCGGTTGCCGCAGGAGCAATGTGCGTATTCACAGCTTACGATATAGCTAATGTGACTATTGATGGGTACGACGTTGTAGTGAATAAGCCAAAGACCGCAGCTTATAGAGCTCCCGGAGCTCCTAATGCCGCTTTCGCTACTGAGCAAGTGATAGATGAATTGGCTGAAAAACTTAATGTCGATCCCTTGGAATTCAGGTTGCAAAATGCAGCAAAAGAAGGAACTCGGCGTGCTGACGGGCCCACTCATCCTAGAATTGGGTGTGTTGAGGTATTGGAGGCTATGAAAGACCATAATCACTATCAGTCGCCACTAACACCTGCAAAAAATGGTGGTAAAGTCGGCCGAGGAGTCGGCATAGGCTTCTGGTTTAACATTGGAATGCAATCAGCATGTAATATTACTGTTAATGCTGATGGAACAGTTAACCTTGTTGAAGGGTCTACCGACATTGGAGGATCCAGAGCATCTATTGCGATGCAGGCTGCAGAAGTGTTAGGTATTTCCTACGATAGCGTAAAGCCAACTGTGGTTGATACTGACTCTGTAGGATACACAGCTATTACTGGTGGCAGCAGAACTACTTTTGCTACGGGATGGGCGGCTTACGAAGCAGCCAACGATGTTAAGGCCCAATTAATTGATAGGGTGGCAACCATATGGGGAGTAGAACCTGATTCTGTTGAGATGCAGGAAGGGGTTATAAAATCTAAAACGGATACAGAACTCAACATGACGTTCAAGGACTTGTCTGCACAGCTAAATGATACAGGCGGACCAATAATCGGAAGAGGTGCAGTGGATCCAGCTGGTGCGGGCGGATCATTCTGTGGGCAAATTGTTGACGTAGAAGTCGACCCTGAAACGGGCAAAACTGAAGTATTAAGATTTACGGTCGTTCAGGATGCTGGCAAAGCGATTCATCCAAGTTACGTTGAAGGCCAGATGCAAGGTGGAAGCGTACAAGGAATTGGATGGGCCTTAAATGAAGAGTATCATTATTCTACGGACGGAAAAATGAACAACGCGACTTTCCTTGATTATAGAATGCCAACAAGTTTGGATCTTCCGATGATAGATACCGTTATAGTCGAGGTGGCTAATCCCGGACATCCATATGGAGTGAGAGGCGTAGGTGAGGCAAATATAGTTTCTCCTCAAGCATCTGTAGCTAACGGCATCAAGGCTGCTGTTGGTGTAAGAATGCAAAAAATGCCTATGAATCCGGCTACTATTATGGAAAAACTCTGGTCTAATTGAGACTAGAGTAAAAGTGTAATGAAATGGCCACCGTTTTTATACCGTCTTTGATGCAAGAATTGACTGATGGCCGGCAACAGATTGAGGTATCAGGATCAACTGTCAGGGAGATAATAAACATGTTGGAGGAAAGTCATCCAGGCATTAAAAATAGATTAATGGATGGCTTTAAACTCAAAGGTAACGTTACCGTAGCTGTTGATGGGGAAGTCAGCCCGATTGGAGTGTTGGCCAAAGTGCAAGAAAATAGCGAGGTGCACTTTTTGCCTGCTTTAGGTGGAGGCTGAAGGATAGAATCAAAAATTAAAATCGTATTTTAAAATAAACATTGTAGTTCGACCTGAAATATTAAGGAGAGTACAAAGTGACGACGGCATATGAACCAAATAAAGTTTTAGTCAACGAGGAATTTAAGGTTGTGGGTACAAGGCCAATACGACCTGATGGAGCGGATAAAGTTACAGGAAGAGCCCAGTATGGAGCTGATTATAACGCAGCTGACTTGCTTTATGCGAAAGTTTTAAGGAGTCCATATGCTCATGCAAAAATAAGATCGATAGATACCTCTAAAGCAGAATCTCTCGCAGGTGTTTTGGCAGTGGTAACAGGAGCGGATACGATTCCGCCTAAAGACGGTGAAAGTGCAGATTTTGGACTGGGGCCTCAGCCAATGAAATATCTAAGAGATAATGCAATTGCGACTGATAAGGTTTTATACCAGGGACACGCAGTAGCAGCCGTAGCGGCCCAGGATGTTCATACTGCCGAGGAAGCTATAAAGCTTATTGACGTTCAATATGATGTACTGGACCCTGTTCTTACTGCTCCTGAAGCAATGAAAAAAACAGCTCCGATCTTACACTCCGATCTGACGACAGATGAATTTGGAAACTCCAATGTAGCTGATCATTTTCAACACAAAATGGGCGATTTAGACAAAGGGTTTGCCGACGCAGATGTTGTTATTGAAAGGGAATTCAATACAGCGACCGTACATCAAGGTTATATTGAGCCATGTAATGTGACTGCTTTATGGAACGATGACGGTCGTATTCATGTTTGGTTAAGTACTCAAGGACCATTTCAATATAGAGATGCACTTGCTTTAGCTTTGGACATACCTCAATCTAGGATTAAAGTGACTCCGATGGAGATAGGGGGAGGTTTTGGAGGCAAATTCCCCTTATACCACGAACTTGCGGCGGTACTACTTTCCAGAAAAACTCGGCGACCAGTGAAAATTGTAATGAGCCGTCGGGAAGTATTTGAAGGTACTGGTCCAACATCCGGATCGAATATCAACGTGAAGATGGGAGCTAAAAAGGACGGCACAATTGTCGCTGCTAAAGCAGAATTAAGGTTTGAAGCCGGAGCGTATCCAGGTTCTCCAGTCGGAGCAGCTGGAATGACTTCATTTACATGCTATGACATTCCTAACGTTGTTGTAGATGGGTATGATGTCGTGGTTAATAAACCTAAAGCAGGAGCATACAGAGCTCCTGGAGCTCCAAATGCAGCTTTTGGTATTGAGCAAGTGGTGGATGAATTGAGTAAAAAGCTTGGCATTGATCCTGTGGAATTTAGGTTACAGAATTGTGCGAAGGAAGGTACTCGTCGTGCAGATGGACCAGTACATCCTAAAGTAGGAGGTATTGAAACACTAGAGGCCCTTAAAGATCATCATCATTATCAATCCCCTCTTACACCGGCAAAAAACGGAGGAAAAGTTGGTCGAGGAGTGGCCTTCGGATTTTGGTTTAATGCAGGCCTACAGTCGACTGTAACAATTAGTGTTAATGCTGATGGCACCGTTAATTTAGTGGAGGGTAGCCCAGATATTGGAGGATCACGAGCTTCCATTTCGATGCAAGCGGCTGAGGTTCTTGGGATTTCTGCGGATGAAGTAAAACCGTTGGTGGCTGATACAGACAGTATTGGATTTTCATTTGGTACAGGAGGGAGTAGAACGACCTTTGCAACAGGTTGGGCAGCGTATGAGGCGGCAAACGATGTTAAGGCTCAATTAATTGACAGGGCAGCAAATATCTGGGGAGTCGATCCAGAATCCGTTGAGATGCAGGATGGGATTGTGCGGTCTAAGACTGACACAGAACTCAGCATGACATTCAAGGACTTGTCTGCACAGTTAAATGACACTGGCGGACCAATAATTGGGAGAGGATCAGTCAACCCTGCTGGAGTCGGAGGAGCATTTGCTGCCAACATAATCGACATAGAAGTTGACCCTGAAACAGGCAAAGTGGATATTTTGAGATTCACAATGGTTCAGGATGCCGGGAAAGCGATTCATCCAAGTTATGTAGAAGGCCAGATGCAAGGCGCGAGTGTTCAAGGTATAGGATGGGCTTTAAATGAAGAATATTATTACTCGAAAGATGGAACTATGGATAATTCTAGTTTCTTAGATTATAGAATGCCGACAAGCCTAGATCTTCCTATGATCGATACAGTTATCGTTGAAGTAGCCAATCCAGGACATCCGTATGGAGCTAGGGGCGTTGGTGAAGTTAGTCTTATCCCACCCCAAGCTGGTATTGGTAACGCAATAGAAAATGCGGTTGGAGTTAGGTTTGAGTCGTTACCGATGAAGCCTAGCGTTATACTTGACGGAATAAATAACCAAAACAATTAATACATGACTGCAAGTTTATTTAAGGGCGTAATAACGCCATTATTAACGCCAATTGATCAATATGATCAAGTACATGAAAAATCCTTAAAAAATCTTGTTAAATATCAATTATCCGGTGGTGTGCATGGTCTGTGGGCTTCAGGTACATCCTCTGAATTTCCATCTCTAGATGAGAAAGAGCGCGTAAGGAGTATCCAAATTGTGGTTGATGAGGTTAATGGTGAAGTGCCTGTAATTGGAAATGTGACCATGCCTAGTACTCAACTTACAGTAGAACTGGCCAAACAAATCATGGGAAATGGAGTATCAGCAATTGCGGCGACACCTCCTTATTATTTTTCTCATACTCAAATTGAAATAGCTGATCATTATCGAGCTATCCGGCAGTCCGTGGACTTGCCATTATGGATATATAATATCCCGAGTATGCATAAAACTCCCGTAGCACCTTCGACTGTGGCAACATTAGCTAGCGAGAGCGTGATATCGGGTATTAAAGACAGTTCGGGAACTGGAGAATTACTTACAGAACTGCACATTTTGCGTGACCGCATGGGCTTTGGGTTATGCTCTACATTAGGCACATCACTAAGAGTTGGAGTAGCCACCGCGCTGGGGGCACAAGGCGTAATTCCAGCACTAGCTAATGTGGTTCCTGGACTGTTTGTTGATATCTGGAACTTTAGCAAAACTGGGGATATTAAAAAGATAAAATCCCTTAACGAAAAAGTCATGATTGCATTGCAACTGGGCTTGCTTGGTAAATCAGGCAGCAGTCAACAAGGATCAATTTTCTCAGGTTACAAAAAAGCTTTAGTCGAACTAGGAGTAATTGAATTTGATTACGTAACCAAACCATTTAAGGCTTTAACAGCCAGTGAAGCTTTAGAAATACCTTTAATATTGGATAAATTAAATATTTCAGCCGACTTGACATCGAAATAATAGTAAACAAGGAATAATCTGAATACATTTTGCTTGTACATAACATAAAATACAAATTGTTGTTAAACAAGTCAGAATCATGGAGCTTAAAATAATCATGACTGAGCAGAAGTACACTTTTACGAAATTTTCCAGTAATCCTTTTTATGAAGAGATTACAGACCGCCTTATTCAATTAGCTGATATCCAGGAAGGTGGTCGCATTATTGATCTGGCTTGCGGCACCGGTCTAGTTACGAAAAGGATTATGGCCCATTTGACCGATGCTAGAGACACAATGATTATTGGTGTCGATCACTCAGCAAGTGCACTTCGCGAAGCGGTAGTTGAATTAAAAGATGCTAAGAACTCCGCAGTTGTTTTCGTCGAAAGTCAGGTAGAACAGTTGTCAGAAGCAATAAAAGAAAAGGTAGATGCAGTTTTTTATTGCAATGCAATCCATTATGTACCAGATAAAGATACGCTGATTCAAGATATCGCGCAAACTATAAAACCTGGAGGAAAGTTTGTTTTTAATACATCATTTTATGATGGACCAGTCCCTGAAAGTACTTTGGCATTTTATCGAAAATGGATGTTTAAGGCACATCGTATATTAAATAAGGAATATGGATTGCGTGCGCAAAAATCAGAAAAAGTAGAATCCCGTAGACAGTTAAACGTTAAACAGTATAGAGAATTGGTTGAACGAAATGGTTTTCAAATTCTTAAAGAGAAAATTGATCCTGTGAAAGTTCCCCTTCAAGGATGGATAGATATATCAAAATTCTCTGATTTCATCGAGGGATCTATGCCTGGTGTTCCTTTTGACAAAGCTAGTGCGGCATTACGCAAGGCTGCACGACAAACTTTTGAAGAAATGAAAATCACTTATACCGTCCGCAATTGGCTTGACATAGTAGCAGTAAGGGTTTAATTCTGGCTTAACGTTAATATTTTCTTGGCTGGATCATTGTTGATTCGGCTCAAGAATTATCTTACAAGCGTTCCCGCTTTTTAATAAGTCAAAAGCATCAGTCACGTTATCCAATGGTAATCTATGTGTTATCAACGGACTTATATCAACTAGACCGGTTTCTAGTAAATGTCTAGTTTTATGCCATGTTTCAAAAATTTCTCTGCCGTTTAATGCTAGCACCGTTAGGTTTTTAAAGATCATATCTTCTGCAATATCAATAAGAACAGGTTTAGGAGGTATACCAAATAAATTAACATAACCTCCTCTTCTTACACCTTTAAAGGCGGCATCAATTGACGCAGTAGCTCCACTCATTTCAAGTACAATATCGACTCCATGGTCTCCTATCTTGGATAACCAACTTGCAGTTTCGGTTCCTGTTAGTTTTGATGGTTGAAAAACCTCGTCTGCCCCTACTTGTAAAGCTAGCGACAGCCTATAATTATTGATGTCTGCGGCGACTATTCTTGATGCACCCGATGCTTTAGCAATCGCTATCGAAAATAACCCGATAGGCCCACATCCTAATACTGCGATACTTTGTCCGGCTGGATCATGAGCTAATGATGATCTGACCGCGCCACCAAACGGTTCTTGTAATGCTGCTATGTCTGGTGGAAGCTTAGATTGATCAGTATGCCATAAAACTTTTTCAGGTATAGCAACATACTCTGCAAAGCAACCATCCCGATCTACCCCAATAATAGATGTCTGAGGGCACATGTGAGGTTTGCCTGACTGGCATTGAAAACAAGAACCACAAGTGATGTGACTTTCACACGAAACAAATTCTCCTAACAATGCCTGGTCTACATTACTTCCTGTTGCCACCACAGTACCAGCCATTTCATGTCCAAGCGTCATTGGGGGTTTAATACGTTTACTACTCCAAGAGTCCCATTCCCATATATGAAGATCTGTTCCACAAATACTCGCGGCATCAACCCTAACTAAGACCTCTTTATTTCCGATTTTAGGAACGGGAATTTCTATAAGATCAGCGCCTGGAGAGCTTGTGAGTTTCTGTAGCGCTTTCATTGTTTTTGGTACGGTATATTTCTTCATAAAAACTCAATTAATCGCTCAGATGCTTTAATTAAATAGACCTCATTATTTTATTGATTGGGACGAAGCTGAGGAAACAAGATAACTTCTCTTATCGATGTTTCGTTCAATAGAATCATTGTTAAACGGTCAATGCCCATACCAAGACCTGCAGTGGGCGGCATTCCTTGCTCAATAGCAATAAGGAAATCTTCATCTAGCCGATCAAATTCATTCTCGTTGTTTTCACCAGAAGAAGCTCTCATTGCCTCTTGGTTTTCAAATCGACTTCTTTGATCTACAGGGTCATTTAATTCAGTGAATGAATTACATATTTCCATACCAGAAATGAAACCTTCGAAGCGTTCAACCATCCTTTCATCAGAACGACATTTTTTGGCTAGAGGAGACATCTCTATTGGATAGTCGACAAGAAATGATGGCCTGATAAGGTTTGGTTCAACTGTATCTGAGATTAGTTTATCTAATAGGCCTGACCAGCCTGTTTGTTGCGATGAGTCGAGTTTTAATTCATCCATTCTCGCTTTTAAAGATTTTAAGTCTGTACATTCAATAAAATCTACGTTGGCATGTTCGATTAATTGTTCTCGCAAATTGAGTCGAGGCCATGGTTCATTCAAATCTATATCTGATCCGTTTATTTGAATTTCTGTTGTGTTTAATACTTCCTTTGCAATATGAGCCATCATGTTTTCTACCATTTTCATCATATCGTTATAATCTGACAGAGCCTCGTAGCATTCAAGCATAGTAAATTCAGGATTATGATTTAAATCAACGCCTTCATTTCTAAATACCCGTCCAATCTCATACACTTTTTCTAATCCACCTACGATCAAACGCTTTAAATATAACTCTGTAGCTATCCTCATATATAGATCACGGTGTAACTGGTTATGGTGAGTAACGAAAGGTTTAGCCATAGCGCCCGCTGCTATTGGCACCAATACTGGAGTTTCTACTTCAATGAATCCGTTGCCATCCAAAAATCTTCTCATTGAAGAAATAATACGCGGTCTGGTAATTGCTATTTGCCTTGCTGAATCGTTAGATATGAGGTCTAAGTGACGGTGCCGAAATCTTAGTTCAGTATCGGTCAGTCCATGCCATTTTTCAGGCAGAGGTCGAAGAGATTTGCATAAAATAACAATGTTATTTGCCTCAACAGATGGTTCTCCTCGTCTAGTTCTAATTACATCACCAGTAACTCCAATCCAATCCCCAATATCTATATCATCAATTAAATCATATTGTTCAGAAAGTAAATTTTTTCTAAGCAAAACTTGAATACGGCCAGATAAATCTTGTAAATCTACAAAAGTAACCTTCCCCATATTTCTAATATTCATCAACCGCCCAGCAATAGTAACCTCACCGGAGTCAGATGGAGTTTTTTGCGATTCCAGTGAGTCTAGCAGCGCAACAGCTTCTGAATTATTGTGTGTACGTTTGTAATTGTGAGGATAAGGATTTATACCTTTTTTATGCAATCTATCTAGTTTTTGTTTTCTAATATCAAAAATGCTGTTAGTTGATGTATTTTCGTCTTTAATGCTCATTATTGATTTACTAAAGGACCACTTAAGTTAATTAATCTAACATAAATAATAAATGAAAAGACTGAGTAAGGTGCGTTTAGGACACACGCTCAGCTTGATTATAGATTCTATCTGACCGTAGACTAGCCTGCAAAAATATTTTTCGACTTTGTCTAAAATTTGTACAAAAACTACTTTAAACAGAGATACCCCACTGCTAGTATCCACACTCAGTTGAATATGAGCTGATAAAAATTTAATGAAATGAATATCAACTAGTAACTAGATGAGCACACAGATATCTGGAGGAAGAGACCGAGGTCGTAGGCTTCATTCTATATCAGCTAAGATTAGACCTACTTCCCAAAAGCTTAGGTTGGCTATTTTTTCCATTTTGTCTGATTTGCCAAAATCACCCAGGGTCTTAGATTTGTATGCTGGCACAGGGGCATTTGGGCTTGAAGCGCTAAGCAGAGGGGCCATTCATGCAGACTTTGTGGAGGTCAATGCAAGGCTTTGCAAAATTATAAATATGAACATCAAATTGCTCGGATACCAAGACCGAGCTCGAGTAATCAAGGCGAAAGTAGACCAAGCCTTCGATTCATTATTAATGCAATACGAGGACAATTTCGGTGGCCACGACGGAGGATATGACTTGGTATTTTTGGACCCACCATATTTGGACAATCCATGGGAACACATATTAGGTAATCCTAGTTGGGGGTTGTTAATGAAGCCTGCTGGAGTGTTAGTGGCTGAACACAGTACAGATATGATACTACAAGGCGGTTATAATAAATTGGTTTCCAGGCAAACTCGAACATACGGCGATTCAGCCATATCTATTTTTGAACTGTTGGAGAATTAACTTGGTTACTGCAATATATCCCGGCACATTTGACCCAGTACACAATGGACACGTTGATGTAGCTGAAAGAGCTTCAAAATTATTCGATAAGTTAGTTATTGGAATTTATAATAGTCCACCAAAAAATTTGTTGTTTACTATGGACGAACGTGTTGAAATGTTTCGTAAAGCTATAGTGGATAAAAAGAATATAGAGGTCCTTCCTTTTAATGGATTGGCAGTAGACTTTGCCCTTAAAGTAAAGGCCGGTTTTATACTGCGAGGCCTTCGTGCTGGTATAGATTTTGAAGTTGAATTCGAAATGGCACACATGTGGCGCAATCTATACCCTGATATAGATGTAGTATGCGTGATGAGCGCTTTGGAACACCAATTCATACATTCTTCAAGAATAAAAGAAGTTGCCCAATTAGGAGGAGATGTGGAGAAATTAGTGCCTGTCGGAGTAGCTGATCTAATTTCTGAAAAACTGAATAGAAACTAAGGAGAGTAGAATGCAAAGTAACATACAGAACACACTCGGTAAATTAGAAGAAAATATAAGCAGCGCTAGTAAAATGCCTGGCATCGGCAATAAAGCCGTGGTTGATATTAAGAAATTGAAGTCAATCCATGATGAACTGGTTAATTCTATACCGGAAGAACTTTTGGAAGCATCGGAAGTTCTTAAGCAAAAGGAAAGCATTATTAATCAGGCATATCTGGAGGCGAAACGTACGAAGGGAATAGCGCAACAAGAATCCGCCTCTGTCAATGAAAAAGCTCGCAATGACTATGAACAGAAAATAAGTGATAGCGAGATTACTAAAGGCGCACAATCAAAGTCGGAAGACATAATATCTGAAGCCAATAAAAAGGCTAATGAAATCGTGGAAGAAGGTGAAGGTCAGGCAGACAAAATATTAGAAAAAGCACAAAACGCTGCGACACATCGTAAAGAAGGAGCAGACCAATATTCTAAAGAAGTGCTTTTCAATATCGAAGAGAGACTATCTCAAATTCTTGCTCAG
>Ga0066368_10000523_pt1 | contig 10671 bp, 12 predicted proteins | sample Knorr_S7_td_NADW_FD_71215 | JGI IMG/M metagenome (GOLD analysis project Ga0066368, IMG submission 71215) | Marine microbial communities from Southern Atlantic Ocean transect - Knorr_S7_td_NADW_ad_2505m_LV_A | ecosystem: Environmental > Aquatic > Marine > Oceanic | place: Southern Atlantic ocean... | reverse complement strand
TTTGTCTGCTGCGGCTTTGGCTTCTTCTGCAGCTTTTTTGTCTGCTGCGGCTTTGGCTTCTTCTGCAGCTTTTTTGTCTGTTGCGGCTTTGGCTTCAGCTTTTAATTTTGCTAATTCTTCCTGAGTTTGTTTTAGCTCTTGTGACAATCCTGAATCGGAAGAAGAATTCGCATCATCGGCAATATTTACATTTAGGCAACCTGTGCCTATTATTAATATAAAAATAATAGGCAAAGAAATTTTAAGAACAAATTTTTCCATTTAATATTTTCATTGTTATATTTTTCATAATAACTAGTAAAGGTTTTTAAAACAAGATTCAAGGTATTTTTTTATGTAAATTTTGAATTAATGTTTATAATTAATTATGCAAAATAATGACTCTATTAAAATGGTCATCTTAGATGACTACCAAAATTTTTTTGAAAAAATGAAGAATGATAATCGACTCCTATCAATTATTGATCTTAGTATTTTTAAAAACCATTTTGAAAATCCTTCTGATTTAATTGATAAAATAAAAGATTTTCATATAGTTGTTGGTATTCGTGAAAGAACGCGTTTCCCAGAAGCAGTAATTAGTAAGCTATTAAATCTTCGACTACTTATAACTACTGGCGCAAGAAATGCATCATTTGATTTGGAATCAGCTACTAAAAATAACATTGTTGTATCTGGAACTCCGGGGGCAGGAGAAGGACCTGTGGATTTGACCTGGGGATTGATAATAAGTTTAGTAAGAGGGATTCATACTGAAGATTCATTAGTACGGAAGGGAAAATGGGGGACTATGATTGGGCCAAGTTTAACTGGTAAAACTTTAGGATTGTTAGGCTTAGGCCATATTGGGAAATTGGTTGCAAAAATAGGAGCTGCTTTTGGGATGAATGTTATATCGTGGAGTGAAAATCTTACAAAAGAAATAGCTGCTGAATATGGAGTCACATATGTTGATAAAGAAACACTTTGTCGACAATCTGATGTATTGTCTATTCATACTAAATTAAGTGATCGAACCAGAGGTTTGATCGGGAGCCATGAAATAAATTTGATGAAGCCCACTTCATATATTGTTAATACATCCAGAGGCCCAATAATAGAAGAAGCTGCATTAATTAATGCACTTAATTCAAAAAAAATTGCAGGAGCTGGAATAGACACTTTTGATATAGAACCTTTACCAAAAGATCATCCTTTTCTATTTACGCCTAATACTTTAATAACTCCACATATTGGTTATGTTACCAATGAATCATATGAAGCATATTATGATGGAATAATAGAAAATGTGATTACTTTTTTAAATAACAGTCCTGTAAGAGTTTTAAATCCTGATGTGTTAAATAAAATTTATACTTAAATAATAATTAGGGGAATATATGCCACAAATAAGTTTAAATGGAATAAAAATAGATTATCAGGAATTTTCACATGAAAATAAAAAATCAGGAACAATAGTTTTTATGCATGGGCGCGGAGGAAATTTATTATCATGGTTTCAGCAAATCCCATATTTTTCAAAAAAGTATCATTGTATTGTTTATTCTCAGCGTGGTTTTGGACATTCTTATGATATCGATGATGGCCCGGGTTCATCAGAATTTGCTAAAGATTTAGAGCTGTTACTTGATTATTTAAAGATTGAGAAAGCCCATTTGGTAGCTCAATCAATGGGAGGTATATCTGCATTGGGATTTTCCGTAAAGCATCCTGCAAGAGTTTTAAGTATTATTTTTGCTGATACTACAGGGGGTATGGGAGAACCAAATTTAGAAAATGAAATCAATAAATGGAAAATGAAAAATTCAAGAACCAGAGGAAAATTAGAGGCAATATCAGAAATGTTTGAAAATACTAATCCTGTAATGGCTAATCTTTATTTACAAATTGGACTTACTAATTCTGAAATTTCATATGAAAAAATAAATTTACTTGGAGGACCTAAAGGAAAAGAATTAGACACCTTAAAGATGCCAGTTTTATTCTTGGTTGGACAAGATGATACCATAATGCCCCCGCATATAATTAAATTAGCTTCAGAATATATAAAAGGTTCTAAATTTTTGATTGTTCCAGGCTGTGGACATTCAGTATATTGGGAAAAACCACATGTTTTTAATTCAGAAGTTGATCGATTTATTTTTGAGTCTATCAGATAAACTATATTGATTTAGAAATTATCATCTGTCTAGGGTATTCTTAAGTCTTTTGATAATATCAGTGGTAGAAATACCTGGAGTATAAGGAACCTTATGGAAAATACCCATTTCAATGGGGACCTTATAACACAGTTGTAGTAAATCTTCTGAAAAATCGTCGCCGTGAACTACTATGTGAATATTGTGTTTATTGATCCATTCCAGATCAACAATCAGAGGCGCATCAGGTATCACTTCATTTACATAACGACAAGAAGCTACAGTAGCTATTCTTTCCTTCATGGTCATGATTGGTGGGCGTTTGTAATTTTTAACAACTTTGTCAGAATGGATCCCAACAATTAGATAATCACCAATTTCACTGGCCTGTTTTAAGAAATTTACGTGCCCATAATGAAATAAATCTGCTGTCATGTCAACATATATTCTTTTAATCATAACCTCCGAAAGGCGTTAAATAATTTATATTGTTTATGGAGAAGAGTAAGTTTGTTAATTTTCCTCTTTTAAAATGTATGTTCTTCCTGATGTTTTATTTTTGTCTGGTAAATAATAATAATTAGACCCTGGTTTCAAACTCTCCTCATAGAGTATTTCTTTTTCTTTCCCTTTTTCAATGATGACTGCGTACCAGTCTTTAATTAGCAAATCGAATTCTGCATATCCTTGGTGATTAGTTATACGCTTGCTAAGCCCTACAAGAGTTACGTTAGCTAGTTCAACAGGATTTTTTTCATGGTTAAGAATTTGAATTTTGGTAATGTATTTATTTGGGAAAAAGAACTTATGTATTCGAGTAAATATACCAGATTGTTCAGGAATTACAGATTCTGGTATCGAATTTATAATATCGTTTTCATAACCTGTTTTCTTTGGTGTTTTCCATTCAGATCCATATTTAAGTGATAAATATTTTTCAGGAGGGTTTGGTACGAAGAATGTAGTTCCAAGAAACGAGATGGGTTTCAAATCATCATAAAGTTCAACTGGGATTTTGACCGCAGGGTATTGATATATATTTCCTTGAAGTATCTTATAACAGGTCCAGTCAATTGATATTCCGTATTTGGAAAGTGATACAGAAATGTGAAACGAGGATTCAAATACTTCAGCTTTAAACCCATTTAATTTAAAATTATCAACAATTTTATAAATAGATTTTTCGTCAAGACCGTTCATTTCTATTATTGATCCAATATCTATATCATCGTCCCATGTTATAAGTTGCCCATCTCTGACTGCGCCTAAACAAGTACCGTGGCGAAGAAAAAAAATAACTTTGAGTTCATCCATTAATTCTTTAATCTCGAGGAGGCTTTTTTCTCCTTTTTGGATGTTCATAGGTATCATAATATTTTCAATTTGACATAACTAATTGTTTAATAGTTTATCTAAAGGGTCACGTATTGTCAGCATTAAAAGGGTAGGTTAGTTTTTATCCATAGATAATACATTGATTGACGTAATTAGGTTTGACGGCTTATACAAATACATTAAAATACATTATAAGAAACTTCGTAAATACAATTAAGGAGAGAAGAATGAATTATGACAGTAAGTTCACCACACATAATATTCCTGTAATTTCACGCCCAGATGGAATAAGTGAAAAAACAAAATATACTTTTTCCATTACTTACACTGATCAACATAGCATGGATTATGCAAAATTTGCTGAAACAACGAAAGATATTATTTCCAGAGAGGGAAATATATTGGCACCATATCCTGATCCTCAAGGATATCTCAATTTGAGAAATTTAATCAGTGAAAGATTAGCAGCATTAAGAGGTATAAAAGTTGACGCGGATTCAATTTTTTTAAGCTCTGGAGCTGGAGGTGCAATATCAAAATTAATTAATATCTTTCTTGAACCTAATGATACTGTATTAGTTGAAGAATTTAGTTATTCAGGAACCTTGGGAATGCTTTTAGCAAAGCAAGCAAATATAATACATGTAGATTCAGATAAAGATGGCATGCTTCCAGATAGTTTAGAAGAAAATTTAGCTAATCTTAAATCAGAAAATATCACTCCAAAATTTATGTATTTAATATCAGTTTTTCAAAATCCTACTGGGATAACTATCCCACTAGAAAGAAGAAAAGCAATAATAGAAATCGCTCAAAAATACAATGTGCCAATTATTGAAAATGAAAGTTATGCAGATTTTCGAATAGATGGTGATCCTTTACCACCAGCTATGTATGGTATGGATGACACTGATTCTGTCATGTATATTTCAGCCTATACAAAATTTCTAGGATGTGGCTTAAGAATTGGATATACAGTTGTCCCAGATATGGTTAAAGAACAATTAGCAAAAAGTGCATTTAATGGAATGCCGAGCCAACTGGCAGCTATGGCTGTATTTAATTTTTTAGATAAACATGGATATAAACATGGCTTAGAAGTTGAACAATCAATTATGAAAAAACGTGATGCTATGCTAAGTGCTTTAAAAGAAAATTTTCCTGAAACCTGTGAATGGAAAAAACCAAATGGAGGATTGATGATTTGGTTAAAACTACCCGAAGGTGCAAATTCATGGGATATACTTAGAAGTGCTGTTGACAGAGGAGTCAAGTATAATCCGGGCGGTGTATACAGAGCAGACAGAGAAAAAAACAATTACCTGAGATTAACCTACAGTTATAATACACCTAATGAAATTCATGAAGGTATCAAAATATTAGCAGATGTATTTGAAAAAGAAAAGTTAATATAATAATCAAAAATATGAAATTTATTGTAATTGTTAATCCATTCAGTGGTAAAAAACAGGGATTGGAAATATTCAATAAAATTAAACAAAAATTTGATTCGAAAAATATTGATTTAACATTAATTAGAACTGAATTCCCTGGGCATGCTGAAAGAATAATTAAAGAATGTAATTTTGAAAATTATAATGGTATTTTAATGATTGGCGGAGATGGAACATTTCATGAAATTGTAAATGGAATGTTTAATCGTAGAGATAAGAAAAAAATTCCTATAGGAATAATTCCTGGTGGCACAGGTAATTCGTTTATGTTAGATTTAGGAATTATTGATCCTAATGATGCAGTTGACAGGATACTTTTAAATAAAACTAGATTTGTAGATATTATAAAACTAGACATGGGACAAACAGTTAAATATTCAATAAATCTAGTTGGATGGGGAATGATTACAGATATTGGTCTAACTGCAGAAAATTTAAGATGGATGGGGAATGCGAGATATACTATTTCAGCTATCATTCATATATTTTTTAAGAATGATCGCAAAGCAAAATTTGAAGTTAATGGTAAAAGATCAGTAAATAATTATATGTTTGTAATTGGATGTAATTCGATTAACGTTGGGAAAGGAATGAGAATGGCACCAAAAGCTAAATTGGATGATGGCTTGATGGATATTATAGTAGTCGATAGCAATATATCCAGATTACGTTTATTGGCAGTTTTGCCCAAACTTTTCAAGGGAACACATATAGATGAGCCTGAGGTTCAATATTATCAATCCAAAAAATTTTCACTCATTCCTGATAATGATGATTCATTAATTATTGATGGAGAAATGATAGGTAAAACACCAATTGTAGCTGAAATAATCCCCGGTTCAGTAGAAATTTTTGCTTAAGTTTTTGAATTAATTAATTCAAATCCAATTCATAGATCTTTTTACTGCATTATTCCAGTTTTGGTAAAGTTTGTTAATTTTATCAGAGTTAAATTTAGGATTAAAATTTGTATTGGGATACTTTAGGTTTTTCAGGTGATTAATATCCCAAAATGAACATAACAACCCAGCAATATAAGCTGCTCCTAAAGCTGTTATTTCAGTATTATGTGGTCTTTCTATTTTAATTCCTAATATATCTGATTGAAATTGCATCAAATAATTATTATTTGATGCACCGCCATCTACTTTTAGCAACTTAATTTTGCTTTGAGAATCTTTTTCCATACTAAGCATTACATCTTTTGTTTGATAAGCTATTGAGTCCAGTGTTGCTTTTATAATGTCAGATTTGTTAGTGTCTCTGGTAATTCCAATTATTAATCCTGTTGCGTACATATCCCAATGAGGTGCTCCAAGTCCATTAAATGCAGGGACTACAAATAAATTACTTTTATCAGAAGATTTTAATGCATGCTCTTCAGATTCTTCTGATGAATTTATTATTCCCATTTCATCTCTGAGCCATTGAATTCCAGCACCTGCAATAAATATACTTCCTTCTAATGCATAGCAAATTTTCCCATTAATTCCCCAAGCAATAGTAGAAAGAAGGCCATTTTTACTTTTAATTATTTTTTCTTCGGTGTTCATTAACATAAAACATCCTGTCCCATAAGTATTTTTTGTGGATGTTTCATCAAAACATTTTTGACCAAATAAAGAAGCTTGCTGATCTCCTAATACTCCATATATGGGTATTTTATGGCCTTTATAATTAAAATTCCCAAAATTGGCAGAAGAATTAAGAACTTTAGGTAACATTGATTTTGGTATATCTAGTTCATTTAGGATATCTGAATCCCATTCCAATTTATTTATGTTATATAACATTGTCCTAGATGCATTAGAAAAGTCAGTGGCATGAGTTTGTTTGTCAGTTAAATTCCAAATTAACCAGGAATCTATTGTCCCAAATAATAATTTACCCGATTTTGCTCTTTCTTTTGCAGATTTAACATTATTTAAAATCCAAGATATTTTTGTAGCAGAAAAATAAGGGCCTATTAATAAACCAGTTTTATTTGAGATTTCTTTATCTAAATTTTTATTTTTTAAATCTTCACATATATCTGTAGTTCTTATATCTTGCCAGACAATTGCATTATATATAGGGATTCCTGTATCTTTATCCCAAACAACTGCTGTTTCTCTCTGATTGGTAATACCAATTGCAGCAATCTGACTGATTTCAATATTGTTTTCTGAAATGACTTGATCTATAACTTCTATTTGGGAATTTAATATTTCATTTGGATTATGTTCTACCCATCCATTATCGGGATATATTTGAGTCAATTCTTTTTGAACGATTCCAGATATTTTTCCATTTTGATCAATTAATAAAGCACGAGAACTTGTTGTTCCTTGATCAAGGGATAGGATAAATTTATTCATAATTATTTATTTCTTTGTAACTTTGATAGATTATGATCTTGTTATTATATGATAATACTAAATTATATAGATTATAAATTATTATTTATTTAGTTGAACGGAGGCTAATAATGGAAGCATTTTTTGAATTAAGAATTTATAAAATCTTTCCAGGTAAAATGAAAGAATGGCTGGATTTAATGGAAGGTACTATTATTCCTTTTCAGGTATCTAAGGGCATGGTAATTCATGGAAGTTTTGTAGATGATGATGATGATGAAACTTATATATGGATCAGGCGTTTTAGTAGTCTGAAATCTAAGGAAAAATTGTATAAAGATGTTTATGAAAGTGAAGAATGGTTGAATGAAATGGTTGATAAAGTTGGTGAATTGATTGACAGAAACCGTACTGTGGTAAGAAATTTGAAATCAACAGAATTATCAGTAATGAAATGATATTAGGAAAATTTTTGAGAGGTGAAAAATGAATAAATATATACCTAGTACTTCAAAATGGGTAGCAGATCAGGTCGAATTATATGAAGCAAGTGGTGGTACAGAAGGAACAACATTGAGAGGGCTTCCGGTTATTTTAGTAACAAATACTGGTTGGAAAACTGGTGCAACAAGAAAAACACCTTTAATGAAAGTGACGGATGGAAACCGTTATATTTTAATTGCATCACAGGGTGGAGCTCCTAAACATCCTCTTTGGTACCATAATCTTAAAGCTGATTCAAAAGTTGAAATTCGTGATGGTGTTAATGTTTATCCTATGGTGGCAAAAGAAATAAATAATACTAATGAAAGATCAAGGCTATGGAAACTTGCTGTTGAAGCATTTCCACCTTATCAGGAATATCAAAACAAGACAGAACGTACCATCCCGGTCTTTTTAGCAGAATAATTTATTTTGAACAAATATAAGGAGATTGTGTGTTTAATAAATGGGTGTTGTTAATTATTCCATTTTTAATTTTATTTGGAGCGTGTTCTAATGATACTATTCAGAAATCTGATTATGAAAAATTAGAAGTACAATTGAATAACTTAATGGAGCAGAATCAGGCATTGGCAGATGCTATAAAATATAATCGCGAATATGTAATAGAATTAGAAGCAGATTATACATTTAATATCTCAGATAATAAAAGAAAAATATTAGAATTGGAAAAAAAGATTTCTGAACTCAAATAAATATTGAAAAGATTTGTATTAAGGAGATTGATATGGTGCAATGGTTTAAAGGAAATATTCATACACATACTAATGAATCAGACGGGGATTCTGATCCAAAAACAGTTGTTAATTTTTATGTTGAATCAAATTACGATTTCCTTGTACTTTCTGATCATAATCACCTTACTGTTTTAGATTATGGTAATAATCATCCTGATATTGTAATGATCCCAGGAGAAGAAGTAACAATAAGAGAGCCATTTAATATTCATATGGGTGCAATTGGAATAAATTCTTATGTTGAACCTATTTATGGAAATGATTCAGTTGACACCATAAGAGCTAATACTAATGCTATTCACACAGCTGGAGGTATAGCAGTATTAAATCATCCAAATTTTAAATGGGCTTTAAATGATGAAATAATTAACAAAGTTAAAGAATTAAAGTTTTTCGAAGTTTTTAATGGAGATAAAGGAACTAATAATCTTGGAGGTGAAAATATCAAAAGCACAGAAGAGATATGGGACTCTTTGTTAACGAATGGCAAACTAATTTATGGTGTTGCTACTGATGATTCTCATCATTATAAAAATTTTAATAGTCTTTTATCAAATCCCGGAAGAGGGTGGATAATGGTTAAAGCTGAATCAAGAGTTCAGGCGGATATATTAGATAATTTTGCAAAAGGTAATTTTTATTCTTCAACAGGTGTATTTATTTCAGATATTTTAATAAATAAAAATGAAGTAAGTTTAGATATAGATACAAATCCTCAATATCACTATAAAACTCAATTTATAGGACAGTATGGAATCGTTTTACATGAAACTTGGGATTTGAATCCTACTTATAAAATCAAAGGGCAAGAAAAATATGTAAGAGTAGTTATAACTGGTTCGTCAGGACATAAAGCTTGGACGCAGCCAATTTTTATCAGTTAATTATTTGATTTATTAGTTATTTCTATTTTGTCCAGGATTTTGGGCGCCAGGTCTCATATTATTTTGCCCGGGGTTTTGTTGTGTTTGAGTATTTAATGTGTCATCAATAATTCCATTGTAGCATCCGATTATATAAGGAAATGTAAAGGTGGAATAATATCTGTATTCACCATCTTCATCTATTCTTCCATTGCATTTATCTAAACCTCCTGATCCTTCTATAAATTCATGTGCTTCCCATGCAGAGGTAGCGGTAGAAGTTTTTTGCCAACTGCTTTTAATATTATTACTTGGAGACATAATTGCAAAACCATCTAGTGAGTATCCTATAACTCGAGATATATTATCTGAAAGAATGCAATCAGGAACCGCATGATAATGATAATCACCTTGTGGTGCAGTGTGCCCGTTACAAAAATCTAATATTTGATCTAAAAAAGGATCTGCGTATCTCTGAGGTGGCCCTTCGTTTGCTCCATAATAAGGTAGCCCGTCAATAGCTATTGCTACAGTTCCAAGTAAGGGAATATCTGTTTTTTTGTCAGATAATTTTGGATTAAGAGGTATTTTCCAATTATGGTTTTGTTCTGATAAGGCATTTGGTGTAATACTCTTGAATTCGAAAGTTGGTATTCCATTGCTATAAATTTCCAGGTAATCGCCATTACAATTTATTTCAAGTTGAGGATCTTGGTATGTAGAATTAGAGGGATGTGGTTTAATATCTATAAATTTTTTTTTCTGTAAACATTCCCCAGTACTTTTTTGGAGATTTGTGCTGGTGATTGAAGTTGAGTTTAATATTTTAGTATCACTTTGCATACTTTTAATAGGATTACTATCACTTGTGTCTGGTTTAGTGTTTTCAGTATCTGTTGTATTTGTTTTTATTTTAGAATCTTTTTCCTTTTTTGGTAATTCTACTGGTAAATCTTTAGTGATTTTAATGTTATCTTTTTTTATATTAGATTCTGGATTATTTTTATAAATATAATTTAACAGTTCATCTAACTGAGTAGTCTGATTTTCTAATACACTATTAATTTTATTTATATCATCTTTATCTGAATTAATTTTTGTATATAAATTATCAATTCTGTTTTTAGTTAAATTTTGTTGGTTTGATAAATATCCAAATAGTGCAACCATGATTATTATTAATAGAATTATTATAGATCCATAAAAGTAATGTATGTTTTTCATATTAATCTTTCATTTTCTTAACACCATAAGTAATACTTATTAAGGAATTATAAAGACCAATAAATAATTGTTAAACCCTA
>Ga0066368_10000513_pt1 | contig 10721 bp, 10 predicted proteins | sample Knorr_S7_td_NADW_FD_71215 | JGI IMG/M metagenome (GOLD analysis project Ga0066368, IMG submission 71215) | Marine microbial communities from Southern Atlantic Ocean transect - Knorr_S7_td_NADW_ad_2505m_LV_A | ecosystem: Environmental > Aquatic > Marine > Oceanic | place: Southern Atlantic ocean... | reverse complement strand
TTTTTGGATCTATTAGCAAAAGACGTAATTGTGAAGGTGAATTTTCACTAATGAGACACGATACTATAGTGTTTAGGCACACGCTTTTACCACTTCCTGTTGCCCCAGCAACTAATAGATGAGGCATCTTTGCTAAATCCAAGACTACATTGTCTCCACCAGTACTTTTACCTAAAGCTATCGGTAGACCTCCAGTTTTAGATAATTTTCTGAAATTGTTGTCATCCATAACCGAACGAATAGTAACTAAAGAAGGATTCGAATTAGGCACTTCAATTCCAACAAGGGAAGTCCCTAGAACTGGGGATTCGATTCGAATAGACGATGTCTGTAGTGCGAGCGCCAAGTCTTTTTCACGCTGCATGATTGTGTCAACCTTGACACGTGTTTTCGATTCAACTTTTTTCCGAACTATTTTTCCAGACTCATCCAATATTGGCTTACCAGAGGCGTCAGTCACGTTTTCTTGTTTATATCGTCTTATCCAGCCCGGTTCAATTCCATACATAGTTACGGTTGGTCCCGGCCTTGTCATTTTGACTTCCACTTCAACGCCGTAATCATTTAAAGTTTGTTGTATTTTTTTTGATGTTTCAGCCATTTCTGCTGGAGATACTGTTTCGGTGGGAGTATTGACCATAATCGTACGTTTGGGCAAAACCCATAATTTATCCCATTTGTCTAATATTGGCAGACCCTTGACGAGCAAAGCTTGTTCAAGTTCATTTTCATTTCCAACTTCTTCATTCCACAAGAGATTGACCTTTCCGCCTTGCTCATCGACAAGATTTCCGCTTGTTTGCATATTAATTGCTGGTTCATCTGCAATAACAGAAGGTGATTCAATTCCTTGGGCTATTAAAGCCCCAGGTTGTTCGTCGCTATCAGCTTGTATGTCTTCCATTAAGTCCATTTGTGATTTAATTGACTCACTAGAATTGGAAATGGAGCCTGTTAACATTTCAGGGAACATATCTTTCGGTTTACTGATTGATATAGAAGAATAGATTTGTCCGAAAAGAAGTTTGATAAGTTTTGCTTTAGTAGCAAAACCTTTGTAGAGATATATAGACGATATTTGAGTTATTTTCCAAGAAACTAAGACCAGTTTTGAAATACCATAATAACTGGGCTTAGGAAACAAAATACTAATACAGCATAAAGATAGAACTATTGTCATAACTATAGCAAGTATAGAGTTATCGTTAGTGATTAATGATCCAATACGTCCTCCCAATGACACCTCTCCATCAAGCGTAAACATGCGTAAGGATGAATCGAATCCTGGATGAGAAATAGATAAAAGTGATATGGCGGCTATTACGGCAACCAGCATGGCATTCCATATGGCCAAATTCTGTGTGTTTAAAAAACTTTTGGTTCTATACAGGGTAATTAGAAAGACCAACAACCATAGTGCAACGGGCACAACACCGAAACCAAGCTGAAATAGTATTTCTGATTGAATGGAAAAATACCCAGTTGTGACAGTGTTATTGAATATAAATCCGATGATTATCACGAGAACAATAAGTGCCAAAACACAACCAGCGATATAGCCACCTTGGTGCCTCGGTAACAATTTGTTGAAATTGTAAGTCAGTTTGCCATTCATATTGCAGGCTTATGCATACCACGAATAGTGATAAATAAAAGGTTTACTATTGAAATCCTAATCTACTGGTTGCACTAAGACTAAAACCACTGGCCTTTTCCTGGTCTCTTTGTAGAGCATCTCAGTAACCAAACGGGTAACATCTTCTTTTATGTTGTACCAATCTAATACTGAACCCGTATGATTTTCCAGTGCAAAATGTACCACTTGTGAAGTTTTTTCTACTAGATCTTCAACTTCATTTAATTCTGGAAAGCCATATGCAACGATATTAGGTGCACTCAGAAAGTCTGCTGTTTGACTTTGTAAAGTTATACTTATTGCCACGAGCCCAGACTTAGATATGCGATTTCTGGACTGGAGTTGGAAATCAGAATCCTGCCAAGCCTTTTGCCCAGATATGAAAACAGGTTCCAGAGGTATGTAGTCTGTTATGCTTGCTTGTTTCGAATTGATGTCCGCCACATATCCGTTTTCTAAAATCAATATATTGTCAGGAGTGAGTCCAACGGTTTGCGCTAATTCAGCATTTGCAACCAAGTGACGGTATTCTCCATGAACCGGAATAAAAAACTTGGGACGAACTATGTTCAATAGGAGCTTTAATTCCTCTCGTGCAGCATGTCCATGCACGTGAACGTTAGCGTTACGGCTTGAGAAAACCGTCGCTCCAAGTCGCAATAAATCATCAATGGTTTTAGCCACCAGAGATTCATTCCCTGGAATTGGGGAGGATGACAGAATCACAGTATCGCCAGGAACTATGCTTATTTCCTTATGGTCGTCCCGAGACATTCTTACAAGCGCGCTTGTCGGTTCACCCTGTGTTCCAGTTGCTAATAGAATTATTTTGCTGCCTGGAAGTTTTATTGCTTGTTTAAGGGAAACAATTATTTCCGGTTCTGCGTGTAAGTACCCCATCTTAATAGCCATTTTAAGATTGTTGCGCATACTCTTTCCTACCACAGCCACTTTACGATTATGCTTATGTGCGCTATCCAGTACTATCTGCATCCTGGAAATTAATGATGCGAATGTAGCGACGATAACCCTTCCTTGTGCCTCGGCTATATTCAAGTCTATTGGGCCCTGTATAGTTGATTCAGAAGGCGTATATCCGTCTATTTCTGCATAGGTTGAGTCCGCAAATAGTATTAGCACGCCGTCTGCAGCTAATCGGGATAAAGTGGCAAAATCAGTTTTGTAACCATCTATCGGCGTATGATCTATTTTAAAGTCGCCTGTGTGTACAATCGCACCGGCTGGGGTTTGAATTGCTATTCCCATTGAATCAGGAATAGAATGGCATACTCTAAAAAATTCTATTTCTATTTTCCCAATCATAAAAGGAACATTAGGTTCCACAATATTCAATACACATTGTTGTAAAAGTCCGTGTTCGCGCAGTTTTACATTTATTAGCCCATTAGTTAGTCTTGACGAATAAACTGGGACATTCAGCTCGGACAATACATAAGGCAAGGCCCCAATATGATCTTCATGGCCATGAGTTAACAATATAGCCTTAACACGATCCTGATTTTGTATGAGATAACTAATATCTGAGATTACAAAGTCTACCCCTGGCATATCGCTACTGGGGAATAAGACTCCAGCGTCGATAACAATGATTTCATCGAAAATTTCGATGACCATCATATTTCGACCAATTTCCCCAAATCCTCCTAGCGGTACTATACGGATATTATGAAGTTCCTCCAATTGATATTAACCTGTAATCCGTCAGATAAGTCGTTGCTGTTTTATATTTTTAGATACTTTTTGTTGGGTATCGGAGGGCTCTTTAGGAGTTGAAGTGTGGTTTGTATTAAATTCTAAACTTAATTGCAAATCCTCTTGATCTTTAGAAGTTTTTGCATCGATATCTGAGTTAAAATTACTTATTAGTGATGAAATATTCTGGAAATCTTCTTGTAAAGCGGGTCTAAGGCGTGGGTTATGTAAAGTTGCTGCAGGATGGTACACTGGAAAAATTGTACGATTCTTCCATCTCCTAGGTTTTCCGCGTACTCGGCTAATTAATTCCCCGGGGAAAAAATTTCCTAATGAATGTCGTCCAAGAGTGACAATTATTTCTGGGTCTATAATAGACATTTGTTCTTCTAAATACTTCCAACAGCGATCAATTTCTTGTGGATTAGGATCACGGTTGTTTGGTGGCCTGCACTTTACTATGTTAGTTATATATACTTGTTCTCGGGTTAATCCAATACTCTGAAGCATTTCATTTAAGACTTTTCCTGCAGGCCCAACGAAGGGCTTGCCTTCTGCATCTTCACTCGCTCCGGGGGCTTCTCCAATGAACATAATTTTGGAATTTAAACTACCTTCTCCCGGCACTGCTTGTTTCCGGGTTTTAGATAGATCGCACTGTACACAGATCTTTATCTGAGTGACGAGAGACTCATATTTAGCATTTGTCATAACGGAATCATCTTATTTACCAAAATGGTATAACCTTTAACATCTGACACTTAAATGTTCCAAAAGCGGGTTAACGTATGTCATACATTTACGTTAGATCCAGGATGATTACTTAATTGAATTATGATGTCTTTAATTGTCGTCTACGCCGTGTTCTTTGAGAAAAACTATTGCTTCCTGAACAGTTGTAATTGACTCAGCGTCTTCATCAGAGATCTCGATAGTGACTGTATCGGAACTAAATTCTTCTTCAAAAGCCATGATCAGCTCAACTAAATCAAGCGAATCAGCATTTAAGTCATTTACAAATGATGATTCAGGTAAAACCTTTTCAGGCTCCAATCCTAATTTATCAGCCACAGTGGACTGAACCCTTTCAACTAGTGTTGCCATTAATTTCTCCTAAAATTGTCAAAAACAGATTATACCTTAACATCTCTAGCAAGTATTAGAGAGCCTAATACGCCATTGATAAATTTTGGTGATTTTTCAGCCCCGAAAATTCTGCCCAGATCTACTGCCTCATTAATAGCGACTTTGGGAGGAGTATCGCTATAACCAATAATCTCAGCTATAGCCACACGTAAAACATTCTTGTCTACACTTGGCATTTGATCCAATGGCCACGAAGGAGCAAATGTTGATATGATTCCATCTATCTGCTTCAGATTAACAGTAATCATATCCAATAACTGAACAGCATAAATTTCCGATTCTTTGCAAACGTCTTTGGAAGCGCAACGTACCTTGAGTGATTTTTTTATCGAGTGTTTTGAACTGTCGTGTTCAAATAGTACCTGCATTGCTATTTCTCTAGCTTTACTTCTTGCACTGTAAGGTTGAGCTCCATCGGTACGGGCTAATTTTCCACGATTAGGCTTTAAGTTCATCTTGTTAGTTAATAGTTAAGCTCTGGATTGAATTAAAATTACCAATCGATCTACTTTCAACCGACCTGTTTATTCTCTTTAACATTCCATGCAAAGCATTTCCAGGTCCAATTTCTACAAAACTTGTGACTCCTAGGGAAGTCATGTATTCAATAGATCGTTTCCATTGAACACACTCACATATTTGTGACACAAGTTCCCGTTTTAATTGATTTACTGTCTTAATTGGTTTGGCAGTTATGTTAGCTATTATTGGAACTTCTGGAGCTTTCAAATTGACTGAATCAACCGCTTCCTGTAGACCTTCACGGGCCGGCTCCATTAACTCAGAATGAAACGCTCCATTGACTTTTAACGGCATTGTTCGTCTGGCTCCTCTAGAGGAAGCCATGTCTAAAGCTTGCGCTACAGCAACAACTTCACCGCTGATCACAACTTGTTGATCTGTATTTATGTTAGATATGTATGTGCCTGTTTGTCGAGAAATTTCCTCAATAATGATTTCATCTAATCCAATGATCGCCGCCATCGTGCCGGGTTTTAGGTTACAGGCCTCCTGCATTAAGCGTCCTCGCTCTTGAACCAATTTTGCTGTACTGGCTATGTCTAGAGCTCCAGTAATTGCGAGAGCTGTATATTCGCCAAGACTGTGTCCGGCCACAAAACTTGGCTGAGGCATATCATTTTCACCCAACACCTCCTCCATAGCCTTAAATGTAGCAAGACTAACAGCCATAATTCCAGGTTGAGCGTTGCGTGTCTGCATCAACTCTGACTCTGGGCCATCAAATATTAATTTAGAAAGAGGTTGATTAAGAGCATCATCAATTTCATCAAAAACTAACCTAGCAGACGATGAATTCTTATACAGTTCTTTACCCATACCTACTGCTTGGCTGCCTTGACCCGGAAAAAGAAAAGCAAATTTTTTTTTACTAGCAATGTTTGTATTGATGGCACTCATATTCTTAAGGTTTAGTTACATTGAAATTTATACCGACTCTAAACCAGTTTCTACATCATTAACTATGACTTGTCTTCCGTTGTAGTAGCCACAAGCTGAACACATACGGTGTGGTTGTTTAGGTTCGTTACAATTTGAACAAAGCCCAAATGAAGGCTTGGTTATTCCGAAATGGGCAGCCCGTCCACCCCTACGATATTTTGTTTGTTTCTTTTTAGGAAGAGGTGCCACTAGATTCTCCAGAAATTAATGATGTGTTTTGCGGCATGGTCTTAAATGATAATGGGTGTTTAAGTTTAACGATTTGTTTCGATAAATTTTAGCCTAGGGTAAGGCTATACATCGATCGTCGAATTTTGTTTTTGGAAGCACAATGTCCTTGATTGAGGTTTAATCCACAATCTACGCAAATGTCCGCACAATCCTCGCTACAAATTGGATTTATTAGTATTTTCAGAGATACATGTTCCCGTATTGGTGGGAGAAGGTCAAGTATATTTTCATTTGATATGAATTGACTTTCATCTATTTCAGTTAACTTTAGATGTCTAGACAAAGGGTAATATTCTTCGTTTATTGTGAAACTAATGTGTCTAATATGAGGTTGCAGGCACATACTGCAAAAACAACTCGTTTCACAGTCAATTGGCGCTGTGGTCCAGATTCCAGCATCTGTTCTGAGCATTGTTACAGTTCCAGTTAAATATATTTCAAAACTGCTATCAAATATGGGGTCTTTTCTCAGGCTTTGTTCTGTCGGCAACATTAATTGTTCCGATAACTCAAAAGTTTTTACGGTGCCTTGATTACCTTTCATTATCTGGGAAACATTGAACTCCATTTTAAAACACCTTCGACACTGATTATCGATTATGTAACGTTTTAAAGCATATCGACAAAATACTGCAGTCCAGTTTACTTTGAACGGAAATCCATCCCCGAATCAAAGTTGATCTCTTCATTAGTACTCTACAGGATTGACATGTGTCTTGGCACCAACTACATTTTATTTGATCTTAATTATTGTTAGACACTTAGATGATCGTGCTTAAAACTAAACTTCTTATCAATTATGTGCTCTTAATGAAATACAAATTATCTACAAATTATGCTGCAGTTATTTTAGTTCTTTTAGTTTTGTTAACCAGTTGTAGCAGAGATAGCCACACTGAAAACACAGTTGAACCAAAAATTTACCAGGCTGAGTTAACGCCGGAAATCGCATTGGTGCCTACGGACACGTCAGTTTTGTCCATAGAAGACATCCACCTGTCTGATAAAGAGCTGGACGAACTAAAACAGCGACTTATTAGGTCAATAGGAGCGGAAAGCTTTCGTTATGTTCTACAAGCTAATATAACTACTGATGTTGCAGGTATACAAGTGGATGTTCCCATAGAAATATCTGGGGAGTTTGAACCGCCAGATAAATCAAAGTCAACAGCATCAATAAATATGGGATTTATTTCTACTAGTATTTCTATCGTTACAGCGGAGGGCCAATTGTTTTTCACTGATTCTTCAAGCGGAAAATGGACTACTTCAAAGGATACTCGGCAAATTTTTTCGAGCCCAAACACGCTGCTTCTTGATGTGCTGGAAGCATCTCAAACCATAGATAGTATTTCAAGAGAAAAATTTTCTAACAGATCCTTGTTACATTTACAAATCACAAATGTTGAATCTATATTTGGAAATACTGACCAAGATATTGAGGTGGATATTTGGGTTAATGAGGATGATTTACGGATATATAAGTTTAGTATAGATGGACCAATATATATTCCTGACATACAACGCTATTTGCCATCTCAAATCGCAGCTGGATCAGCAAGGATATCCGGTATTTATGAGTTTTTTGGCTTTTCAGACCCAGTTCATGTAGAAATACCTAAAATTGACAATTTTTTGGTCGATGGCCGATTGCCTGGCAGAAAAGTTTTTGAACAAGTGAATCTAGTAATAGATTTTGGAGTATCACACCCAGAGTATAAGTCTACACCTGCAACCTCTGGTTGGCATTATGGGCATCCAGATGCACCTGCAACTTGGGGTGTACACGATGAATTTATACCTGATGAAATTTTAATTCAAAATTTGGTCCAAGGTGGTATCGGGCTACATTATAATTGTAGTGAAGGTTGTACAGAGATAATAGATGCGTTTGTTGAAATATCACGGAGATATCCGAAAATAATTGTTTCACCATATGAGGGAATGGAAAAAACAATAGCTATCACATCCTGGTCATATATTGATGAAATGGATGACTTAGATGTTGAACGCATCGAATTGTTTATAAAGGCTCACCATAATTCTGAAAGGGCTCCCGAGTACTTCAAGCCGTAGCTGATATAGACGATATGTCTACTTTTTGCATGTTTTTCTTATGAATGAAGCTATTTCTTTGGTTGCTGTGCCCGGGCCAAAAATTTGGGCAACTCCCATTTCTTTCAGTATATGCCGGTCCTCTTCTGGTATTATTCCGCCAGCAATAATTAATATGTCATCCTTATTATTATTTGATAGACCGGTGATTATTTGGGAAAAAAGCTCTATATGTGCTCCGGACAAAATAGATAATCCAATTACGTCTACATCTTCATCGATAGCAGTTGCAACTATCATTTCAGGTGTTTGTCGAATTCCAGTGTATATAACTTCCATTCCAGAGTCTCGCAGTGATCTCGCTACGATTTTAGCGCCCCTATCATGTCCATCTAGCCCTGGCTTGGCAACTAACACTCGAATAGCTCTTTCAGTCATAAATTACCGCCTTGCACCTGAAGAGTCTACTAACTCTATAAGGATGCCTCCAGTTGACTTAGGGTGAATAAATGCGATGTCTCCTGAAAGTCCAGGGCGAGGGAGTTTATCAATTAGATTTATTCCAGAGCCTTCAAGCTTTTCTAAGTTGTCAGCTAGGTCATCTATCTCAAAACATATATGATGTACGCTCTCGCCTCGTTTTTCCAGGAATTTAGCAATGCTGCTAGTAGAATCCAGTGGTTGAATAAACTCTAATTGTGAACCACCTACTCGAACTAACGCCGCTCTAACTTTGTGATCAGTTAACTCAACAAATTCTGGTATAGTTACACCAAAAGTATCACTATAAAAACCTATTGATTTTTCTAAACTGAAAACCGCAAGAGCCACATGATTTAAATGCCGTGCGACACAGCCCGTTTTATTATAATTAACCAAAATTACCGCTCCTATATTAGTTTGTGGTAAAAAATAACTTAGCAATTAACAATCTAGTCCTCAAGAAGTTTTCTTGCTATGATTATGCGCTGAATTTCCGAAGTGCCTTCATAAATTTGAGTAACTTTTGCATCTCTATAGAGTCTTTCAGCAATATTTGGGGCAAAATAACCGGCCCCGCCATGTATTTGTAATGCTTTATCAGCTGATTCTACAGCGACTTTAGAAGCAAAAAGTTTAGCCATTGACGCTGTCGTCTCAAAAGGCAGTTGAGCGTCTAACAATGAGGCAGAACGATATGTTAGCAGCCTGGCCGCCTCAACTTCGGTAGCCATGTTAGCCAGCATAGTTTGAATAGCTTGGAAATCCGATATTGCACTACCAAACGCTGTACGTGTTTTAGAATAATTTATTGATGATTCAAGTGCCATTTGTGCTATTCCCACACTTTGGGCAGCAATTAATATTCTACCTATGTCGAGAATCCGCATAGTCATTTCAAATCCTGCGCCGGGTTTTCCAATTCTATTATCAAACGGAACAAAAACGTTGTTAAAATGCAATTCGCAAGTGGATGATGCCCGTATACCCATTTTCCCTTTTTGTGGCGTTATTGTTAAACCTGAAGCAGGAACTTCTATTATGAAAGATTCCATACCTTTAGAGCCAAGATTAGTATCTCGAGTAGCAATCACAATTATGATTCCAGCTTCCCGTCCGTTTGTTATAAAGTGCTTTGTGCCATTGATCAAAAAACCATTATCTATATCGGATACCGTTGTTTTTATGGCAACCGCATCACTTCCTGCATCTGGCTCGGAAAGAGCAAATGCACCTATAGTACTAGCATTAATAAGTCCAGGCAGATATGAACGTTTTTGTCCATCACTTCCAAACAAATCAATATATTTTGTACATAAAGATAGATGACTAGCAAATATTACCGCTGTAGATGCACATCCACGTGCAAGTTCTTCGGTTAATATGGCCAGTTGTGTTGTACTACCAGCCGTGCCGCCATAATTTGTGTCGATTGTCAACCCGAAGAAACCTAGTTCAGACAACTTTTTGATTATAGTGCTTGGAAACTCTTCATTAAGATCATAACTAGACGCGTTTGGCGCCAACTCACGGTCTACAAAATCCCTGATTGTTTTTCTGAGCAGGGTTTCACTTTCAGTTAAGTAGGGATCGCTCATTACATCTCTTCACACAAATTATTGCTTAGAATGGAGCAAATTCTTTTTGCTCGCCGAAAACTTCTCTAAGTGTATCTGATATCTCACCCACGGTAGCATATTTCTCAACTGCTTCGATCATTGCCGGCATTATATTATCGTTGCCACATGCCAAAAGCCTTAGATTCTCTAAGCATTTAGCGACTGATTCATTATCGCGCTCAGATTTTACCCGGCCTAGTCTTTCTAACTGAATACGTGTTTGATTTGGGTCGATACGTTGAATAGTGGATATTTCCGGATCTTCAGTTTGAAATGAATTTACACCCACTACAATTCTTTTGTTGCTTTCGACTTCTAGCTGAAATCGATACGCCGAATCATGGATTTCCTTAATTTGAAAACCTTGCTGCAATGCCTCT
>Ga0066368_10000510_pt1 | contig 10726 bp, 8 predicted proteins | sample Knorr_S7_td_NADW_FD_71215 | JGI IMG/M metagenome (GOLD analysis project Ga0066368, IMG submission 71215) | Marine microbial communities from Southern Atlantic Ocean transect - Knorr_S7_td_NADW_ad_2505m_LV_A | ecosystem: Environmental > Aquatic > Marine > Oceanic | place: Southern Atlantic ocean... | reverse complement strand
ACCGCCTCGAGCTCGGCCATCTTCGCCGTCAGGTCGCGGAACGAGAACCCGATGTGGTCGACGCCCGTCCCCTGACTGCCCCCCGTCGTCGATTGCGGGACGAAGATGACCTCTACGCCGTAGCAGTTCGCGGCGTCGCTGCGGTCGGCGAGCGGCGCGCAGCCCATGTGCTGGGCGTACCACGCGACCCCCTGCGACGGACTCGCCGCCGTGATGTGGACGTGGTGGTAGTCGGCCGCGCGGGCCAACCCCGGAGTCACGAGCGCCCCGGCGGCAACGACTGCGATAACGACTCGGTTCCAGGTCATGGTGATACGCCTCCAGCTAGTTCCGACGCTGCCTCGCGGCCTCCTCGGCGGCCTGCTGCTCTTCGAGACGAGCCCCGACGAGGGTGTTATACAGACCGTAGTTCCCTTTCCGACGAGCCGGTCCACGAGGGGCCTGAGCGAGACGGTCAAGACAGTTTCTCGGTGATAGTGTTTTCCACCCGCAAGAGTGGGCTGGCGTACTTGTGGATATAGGACCGGTGGGGCACGACGTCAAGGTCGAGGCCAGCGACGATCCGGACCGGAGAAAACTTTGCCCGCTCCACTGTCTCCGCGATCTGGCTCCAATGGTCCTCCACGACGATGGACACCTCAGGTCGGCCTGGAGCGAATCCGGGAAATCCGGTGAGGGTGACGTGGAACATTGGAATCCTTGGCCCACATTCAACCACAGAACACGACCATCGGCGCGCCCTATATTGCTTGCGAGCGCGGGAGACTCGCGCCACCCGGGGCTTACGGACTCCCGAGCTTCGGCCAGGGGACGCACTCAGCTGGTCGAAGAGCACCGCGCAGCGCGACCCGGCTCGCCACGCGCCGTCCAGAAACACTGGAACGATGGAATGCTATGATGCCCGACATCATGGAACTCATCGTCAGGCCGAAACGATTCATCGCCCTTCTCGGATTCGCGACTCTCGCAGCGTGTGCGGAGAGCCCAGCGCCTCCCAGCGAGCCCGCGAGCCTGGCCATCGTCGGGGCCCAGCTCATCGACGGCACCGGCGGGGATCCGGTCCCCGACTCGGTCATCGTCATTCGCGACGGTCGCGTGCAGGCCGCCGGTCCGCGAGACACCACCGCCGTGCCCCAGGGCGCGGAGATCATCGATGCGACCGGGAAGACGATCATCCCAGGATTGGTAGACCTGCATGCCCACTACGGGGGAGATCTGGCGGCGGCCGAGCGGGCGCTCAGGGCGCAGCTGTACTACGGCGTGACCACCACGCGGAGCATCGGGAGTGACGACCCCGCGAAGGTGGCCCTGATGCTCGAGGCCAACGCCGGTCGGCCGGACCTGCCACGGGCGTTCACCGCCGGCCGGGGCTTCTCGCACCCGAACGGCTTCAACGCGGGCACCGCGAACACCCCCGCCTCGGAAGAGGAGGCACGCGAGCTGGTTCGGGAGCAGGCCGCACTCGGCGCACACTTCGTCAAGATGTGGGTCAACGACGTGCCGGACCCTGGACTCAAGATCACGCCGGAAATCCGGGCGGCGATCGTCGACGAGGCGATCAAGAACGGCCTCATCCCTGTGGCCCACATCGACGAGGAAGCCGATGGCATGCAGTTGATCGAGGCCGGTCTCAAGGATTTCTTGCACAGCACCGTGCGGACCTTCGGCCCGGGGGCCGGCGTCCCGATGGACGACCCCGAGGTCTCCGACGAGTTCCTGCAACTGTGTCTCGACAACGGCTGCGCCTTCACGCCAACGCTGTCGGTCAGCCAGAACAACTGGCATTTCGCCGAGCATCCGGAACTGCTGGAAGACCCTGAGCTGCGGGCGGTGCTGAATCCGGCAGCCCTCGCCAGCTTCGACGACCCCGAGACACGGGCGAACATCGTCGGCAACCCTGGCTTCGAAGACCGCAAGGCGGCCTTCCGGCAGGTGCAGGCGTTCGTGAAGCAGATCTACGACGCCGGCATTCCGGTGGCGCTGGGCACCGACAGCGGTACCCGTAACGTGCCGATGGGCTGGGGGACACACCACGAGCTGGAGCTGTACGTGGAAGCCGGATTGACGCCGATGCAGGCGCTCGTCGCCGCCACCGCCACCGGCGCCAGCCTGATGCCACCGGTCGGGGAAGCCGACTTCGGGATGCTCGAAGCCGGCAAGAGCGCCGACCTGATCGTGCTCGACGCCGACCCACTGACCGACATCCGGAACACGCTCGAGATCGACCAAGTGATGCAGCGAGGCGAATGGGTGGAGCGCGACGGGCTGCTGCCGACGCCGTAGCCAGCACAGGCGGACCGACCACCGGTCTGGCTGTCCCGCTCGTACGGCGTGTCGAACAGTTGTTCAGGTTCTCCAACCAGCAACTCTGAGGCGGCCGCCCATCGTTAGCGTGCAGCGCGACCCAGGTATCGCTGAAAAATCTGTTCTACCAAATCGTCCACACCGGGGACAAATGCAACCACTACCACAGTTACAATCAGCGCGACAGCGATAAACCGGTAAAAATACTGCATAGCACGGCTCCTGTAGCAGCTAGTCCCGTGGCGCCGCCTCGAATACCCAGGCATCACCTGCCTCCACCGCCGCCCTGGTAGTCTGAGAAGGGTATTTGCTTCTGATGGCAGCGCTAATACCGTCCAGTACTTCACCCGACTCGATACGCACCAGTTGGCGTTCGTAGCGTTTGCCGTCGATACGAATCACCGCGCGGCCGTCGCGTTCGGCTTGGACCGGCCAACGTTTCCACAGTCGCCCGACTACCGTGCCCATGTAGCCGGACCAGACATAGAGTTTTCCATTGAATTCCGCAGTCCAAATTCGCCGCGACCGGGGAGGATCCAATAGTTGCATTTCGATGGTCGGTATTTCACTCACGAAACTCCAGTCTGGCTCCGAACCGGTGTGCAGTTCACCGGACTCCAGTGGGCCGCCGGAGAATACCCGATTGGGACCATCTGCAAACCGTTGCTTCCCAGCTGCAGTGACGACCGCGGTCACCGGTATCAGCAGCAAAGACAGCGCAATAAGTATTGTTCTTTTGACTATCTTCATAGCAATGTCTCGGAGGTCAGCATTTAACCGGAACTGGAAGCGGGACCATTATACGAGGGTACGGCAGGCGAGCGAGTTTCACGATTATTTCCACGAATAGCTGTAAAGGACCCCGAGCGCGAGGCACCTCGGCAGTCGCCGCGACTACTCGATCTCGATGAAGATCGGGTTCGAATAGAACCACAGGTCGACCCAGGGGTCCTCGCCGGGCGTGTCCATGCGAGGTTCAGTGTCCTGCGTGCTGGTCCCGCGCACCCGGATGTAGACGTCTCGGTCGATCGCCGGCAACGTCGTCGTCACGCTGTATCTGTCGCCGTCCCGGGTCCACTCCCGGCCCGTGAAGCGCGCGATCACCCCCGTCGTCGGGTTCCGGTCCACGGTCCGGTCGGACAGCGGCCCCTGGACTTCGCCGAGGATCAGGTCGACTCGATGCACCGTCGGGTTGTCCTCATGCGCGTTCGGCGTGTCCGGATCCCGGAAGCGGATCGTGATGTCGATGCGCTCCTGTTGGGCGACCTGCAACGTGCCGCCGATCTCGGCGCTGCCTCCAGACGCGATCGCGACGACGTCGAGCTCCGTCACGAGGTCCCCGGCCACGGCGAAGATTCTGCCGCTGCGTAGGCCGTCGAGCACATCCTCATAGGTCGGGTGCGCCCGCACGTAGGTCTTGTGGAACTCACCGGGCCAGAAATCAGACCCCCGCCGAACGGACTCGGTGTAGTGCACGTGGGAATCGGACGCCGCGACGACCCAGAAGCGCCGCCCCTCGCCGAGCAGCGCATCCCAAAGCCCCCCCACGATGGCCGTCATTTGGTCGAAGCCGCCCAGCGTGTGGGCGCCGGAAGTCCCGTAGCCGCCGCGAGCGCCGACCAGCTCTCCGGAGGCGTCGCGTCGTGGTGTGCCGTCGGCCGCGAGGGTTCCGGCCTGATGTCCCGGCGCGCCTTCCATGCCACGATAGACGTCCGGCGCCAGGTCGTTGTTTTCCCGGAGTTCCCAGGGCTCGTCGCGGCCGTACTGACCGATGCCGGTTGCCGACCGCGACGGATGATTGGCGAAGACCAGCGGGAGCCTCGGCAGCGTGCGCATGTGTTCGAGTGCCTGTATCCGAGCCGCCCTCATATTTCGCGCTGGGTCGGCCGGCCAGGCCTCGTTGGCATCGAAACGACTCTCGATTTCGAACACCGCCGACCATTCATCGTCGGTATGAGGGACGATCAGGGTGTGATGGTCCATCCCAGGCATGTTGAGCTCCATCCCGTAGAACTGCAGCACCTCCGGCACGGCTTCACGCGACGCCTGCAGTTCGGGGTAGGCCTGCGTCATATTGAACTTGGAGTGGTTCGGACCACCGTGGTCCGTCGTGACCATCCAGGCTAACCCATGTCGACGTGCCATCATCGCGTTTTGCGGCGTCGAGTAGATCGCTCCCCCCCCTTTGAGCGGTACCGGCGGAGTCTGGGGCCCCTCGTAACTGGCGCTCCAATGACTGTGAATGTGGGAGTCCCCGGCGAGCCACTGGCGGGCCGTCGTCCGCGAGCACTGGACGACAACCACACTGGTCGCAAGCAGCAGGAACGCAAGAGTGAGTCGAAGACGAGGCACGGTCACCTGTGCTCCAGGGCGTCAATCGTAGTGGCCCCCACAGCTGCAGCCAGCGATACCTTCAGGGCGACCCGGCGCCCCAGCTGCGTGTCGGTCGCCTGCCAGACTTCGCCCATACCGCCGCAGCTGAGCCAAGCGCTGGATCACCTCGGACTCCACGCGCACCAGCGCACCGTCGGCGCCACGGTCGACGATGTGGTTGTCGCCCAGCCGTTCGGTAGTGATCACGGCCTCGCACTCGCGGCCTTCTCTATTGCGCGTTGACCTGCCAGGATGTTGGGCAGGCTGTAGTTTCCCTCGTGGCACGCGTATTCGTACAGCGGCGCGTCGGTTCGGCGCATCGGAACCGACGCGGTCCACGGGTGCGTCCAAATGTCAGGATCGCTCACGGTGAACTCGTACTCGAGCGTGTCAGCGTCGATGCGAGTGAATCGTTCCACTAGCTGCAGGCTCTTGGTCGAACCCAGCGCGCCCATCGGGTTCGACGACGTCCAGCGTCTATCGTCGACGAAATTCGACGTTTCGACAACCAAGGTCTCTCCGTCCCAGTGCCCACGCGCATCCCCCGACCACTGGCGGATGTCCTCACTAAGTCGAGGGCGCCCGTCGAGAGGCACGACGCGAACCGTGTGGACCATCTCGGTGAGCAGCATGACGTGGTCCGGGGTCTGCAACAAGTGCAAGTTCTGGTTGTAGGCTGCCGGCATGATGGGAGGGCCGGCGTTCAACCCCAGGAGGCAACGATCGCCGGCGTCTATGTCCAGCCATGAATCAGCGGGATGCTCCTGCTCGGACTTCCGTCTCGCCTCGGCCCGCCGCTGCCCACTGGCCGTCAAGGCCGGAAGCCGTCCGTTCGGCGGATCGATGATCAGCGAGGTGCGCCGGGTGCCAACAGTGCTGCTTCCCGTATCCAGCCAAAAATTGTTGTAGAACCCCGGTGACCCATCCGTCCGACTGTCCACGTTGCCGCCGCCCGTCGTCCGTTCAGCGGGGCGATTCAACAGGCGGATGTTCCGGTCGACCGTTTCTTGTTCGAGGGTGGCAGCCTCCTCCACGGTCAAGAACTCCTTGTCGGCCAGCTCCTGTGGCCGCTGCAAGGGCGTGATCGTACGGAAGTCCCAAACACCCTGCAGGTCCGGTTGACCCCACGCCGTCCTCGGCGGTGTGGTCTGGGCCGCCGAAGGCGCAGCCCCCAACGACCCGAGCGCGACCAGCACAGCCACGGCACGTACCAACACCGGACCCTGATGGCTCATCTGCCCCCTCCTATATCGCATGCCTGCTACTGACGGAATCCTAGCCGCCTGGCGCGCTCAGCTCAACAGGAGATTCCCCGAAGGCCACGGCTTTTGGTGCCGGTCAGCTTCGTGCCGGTGGCTTGCCAGACCTGGCCCATGCCGCCTTCCTCGAGGAGAGCCGCGAACCTTTCTGCTGAGGAGCCTTATTTATCAGACAGGACACTAGGCGTTCTCGGGACGCTCCGGCGACGGTCGCCTGACGCCGACCACCGTTACCGCAGCGGTCGGAAGAACGTGCGCAGGTCGCCGACGAGCAGTTCCGGCTCCTCGATCGCCGGGAAGTGGCCACCGGTGTCGAAGACCGACCAGTGGGTGACGTTGTTGGGGGGATCCGCGAGAAACGACCGGGGCGGACCCGACCTGGACGGGATCCCGACGAACTGCGCGTAGCCTTGCGGCACCTGCACCGGACCGAGGGAGCGGTTACGCGGGCGTGAGCTGCCGAGACCGTTGGCGTAGTAGTAGCGGACGCTCGTCCCGATGGTCCGCGTGTGCCAGTAGATCGAGACGAGCGTCAGGATCTGGTCCTTGTTGAAACGGTTCTCGACGTTGCCGTCGCAGTCGCTCCACGACCGAAGCTTTTCGGTGATCCACGCCGCCAGCCCGATCGGCGAATCGGTCAGCCCGAACGCGAGCGTCTGGGGCTTCGTCCCCTGAATGCGCTGGTAGCCCGTCTCGTCGACCGACCAGAGCTCGGAGCGCCGCAAGTAGTCGCGCTCTTCATCGGTCTGTGGCTCGCGCTGCTGGCGTGGTGGAGCACCGGGCGTGTGAATGCCGGCGACACGACCAGGGTATCTGGCGCCAAGATAGCGCGTCACGGCGGCGCCCCAATCGCTGCCGTAGGCGCCAAAGCGTTCGTAGCCGAGCGTGTCCATCAACGCGACCCAGAGATCACCGGTGCGCGCGATGTCGGTCCCCTCGGCCGGCTCGCCGGAAAAGCCGAAGCCGGGAATCGACGGCACGATGACGTCGAACGCGTCGGCTGCATTGCCGCCGTACGACGCCGGGTCGCTCAACGCCCTGACCGACGGCAGCATCTCCCAGACGGTGCCGGGCCAGCCGTGCGTCATCACGAGCGGGAAGGACGAACTGCTCCGCGATCGCTGATGGACGAAATGGAGCCGCTGCCCTTCGACCGTCGTCATGTAGTGGTCGAAGCTGTTCAGCTCGCGCTCGTGGACGCGCCAGTCGTACTGGTCGCGCCAGTAGGCGATCAGCTCCTGGAGATACGCGCGGTCGGTGCCGTACGACCACGGCTCGCCCGGCGAATCGGGCGGCCAGCGCGCCAGGTCGAGACGGTGGCGAAGGTCGTCGAGCTCCTGGTCGGTGACACGGATCTCGAACGGCTCGATGTCACCCTGGGCGGCGACCGCGCCCCACGACAGCTCGGGTATTGCGAGCGCCGCACCCGCAGCGCCAAGAGACTTCAACACGCTCCGCCGGTCGACCGCGCCGAGACCGCGTCCTATCGTCATCGTCTCCGCCTTTTCATGTTGACCGCATCTTACCCGCCCGGCACGGTCCACTCAACGAGAGACTCGCGCGCCCGGACGCCTATCTCTTTTCCTGTCGAGCCTCCGTCGTGCAGCAAGAATCGATACTCAAAACTGCACCCTCACACCGCCGTTAATCACTCGTCCGTCAACAGGCGCCCAGGCGTCGACAGTCCACCGGCCATCGATGGCCCGGGCCGGGCGGAGGAGTGGGTCCCAACGGGTTTGCCGCACGTTCGTCAGGTTCTCGCCATTGACGAACAGCCGTAGGCGCCCAACGCGACGTTCAACCAGCAGACCAACGATGACGTAGGAATCACCCATCACGCGATAGGGGTTGTCCTCGAGCCGCTGGCGGCCTGTGTAATACGCCTCCAGGCCAATCCGCCCGTCTTCGTTCTCCACCATCGTCACCAGGCCGATACTGTGACGCGGCGTCAGCGCAACGTCGTTGGCCACGCCCTCGACGTTGTCACGTGACCGCACGTAGGTGTAGCTGGCCGTGATGGCCAACGGTGACTGCCGGAGTATTCCAAGCAGTTCCACGCCCACATTAGTGGTCGGCTTCGCAAGGTTCCGAAGGACGTAAGCCGGTCGGTCTACCTGGACCGGGTCGGTGATGTGCGACCCGAAGAGGGTGACGGTGGCCGAGAACGGACCATCGGTGCGTGTCAGGTCAATCGAGGCGCTGCGCCCCCGTTCCGCCCGCAGCGGACCGTCCATCGTGAGCCTGGTCAAGCCGGCCGCTTCTGTTTCTTCGGTGAGAGCGGAGGGGCCGAAGAACCCGCCCCCAGCCGACATGCGCGTCGACCAAGTGCCCGACCGAAACAGGGCCGACACGCGGGGACTCAAGAACCAGCCATACTCGCTGTGGTGGTCCAACCGCCCACTCATCGACATCGCCAGCCAGGGCTGGATGTCGATGTCATCCTGAACGAAAATGCCTGGCGTCGTGAACGTATAGGCAAAGCGCGGCACATCGGTCGGGTCGTAGGTGTCTTGTTCGACCGCAACACCGCCGACCCATGTGTGACCTCCGCTCGAACCTCGCAGCGTGATTTCACCGAAGGCGGTGTCATGGCGGTCGCGTTCGAGGACCTCGCCGAACTGGTGGTCGTGCCATTGACGGGCCCAGGTGGCCCGCGCGGTCAACACGTATCGCCCGGCCGGAAGCATCTGCCACAACGTTCCGAGGTCGAAACGTCGCGTCTCGAGCGATTCCCTGTAGGGCAGTGCCGTTTCGGGCAGCACAGCGCCGGGCTGCGTGCCGCCGGTCCGGTTCTCCAGCGTCGTGCCGACGGTCGCGAAGAACGACTGGCCATGTCCATCGTCCCAGAAGAAACGCGGCCGAGCGACGCCGCGTTCGTAATGCGCAAGGTCGGCCCACCCGTCTCCATCGACGTCGGTCTGTTCCTGCGTATGGCCACCCCCAAGGAAGGTGACGCCCCATGACGCCGTGAGTGGCGAGGACAACCACAGCACGCCGTCCGTGGCGCCGCGAGTCGAACGATTCACGAGAAATTCACGTTCGGGCTCGTCACCGGGTCGGCGAGAGATGAGGTTCACGACTCCACCCATCGCGCCCGCGCCATAGAGCGCGGACGCAACCCCCTTGATGACCTCGACCTGACTCAGGTCCATGGGTGGGATTTGGAGCAGCCCGAGACCACCTGGTTGACTGCCAAAGAGTGGCAGACCATCAGAGAGGAAGCGCGTGTAGCGACCCCGCATGCCCTGAATCCGAACGCTCGCGGCTCCAAGCGAGGGCGACGTGGCTTGCACACGGAGGCCGCCCATTTCGTTCAGCATCATGCCGATATCGCCTGGCGTCATGAGCATCTTCTCTTCCACTTCTTCCCTGTTCAGCACCTCGACGCGCATCGGCTGGTCCTCGATGCGCCGTCCTGTGCGCGTGCTGGCGACGACCCTCACTGTCTCCTCGATGACTGGTTGCCGCACGAGCTCGATGCGGACCACGCGCTCCCGCCCAGCGACGACGTCAACAGGGACCGTGACCGGCAAGAACCCCTCCCGCAGGACCGTCACCTGGCCGGGGCCTGCGGACGTCTGGATGATTGCAATTCCTTGGCTGTCCGTCAGGTGCGTTGTTCCGCCCACCACAACCTCCGCGTTCGCGACTGGGTCCGTGCCGGTGTGAACTTCCAGTCGGAGGATTCCCAGTTGCTCCTGACCGCTGACGCTGCACACCAGACCCACAGCCAAACAGGCGACCATGGCCACGCTTCGCATCACATTTTCCTCCCACCAAATCGAGCCTTAGGGCCCACGTAAGAATAACTTCCCATTTTCGGCCGGCCGATGCATCCCGTCTGGTGGCGTTGCTCGTCGGTCGAATACTGCCCGTATGCTCCCTCCTCGCGCCTTGTAATGGCCGAGCGCGGCATGAGTACGACGCCCCAAATTGGTGAAATCCCCGCCGAACACTGCGTCGAACAGATCCGGAGGTCGCGGAGGAAGGACGGCGAGAGTGCGTTCGTGGACGCGGTGTGGAGTTCGACCATAGGACACCGCCGACACCGACCGTCCCATAAAACCCTTCGATTCTCGCCGCTTCAGCCAGTTCTGAACCAGAACCAATTCTGGGGTCGCAGGCATCGCACTGACGGTGGCTGGCGGCTTCTGCCACGAGGGCGGGAGCATCGAGGGAGTAGACTCGAGACGATGGACTGTCCCTATGGCGTGACTTTGAATGCCATCGTCCTGCCTCAGCCATGAACGACACCCCCCCGCCCAATCCGCAGACAGACGACGGACCGATCAACTACCCGTCGCTGGTGGTCCGCGGTGGCATCGGCGGCCTCCTGATGGGGTTGGCCAACCTCGTGCCGGGCATCAGCGGCGGGACTATGCTGCTGGCCTCAGGAATCTACCCCCGTTTCATCCGTGCGATCTCCGAGGTCACGCGACTGAAGTTCCGCGTCCCTTCGCTGTCGGTGCTGGCCGTGGTAGGTGGCGCGGCGGGCGCGGCGATCCTGCTGCTGGCGGGCGCGGTCAAAGGGCTCGTGGTCGACCACCGCTGGGTGATGTTCAGCCTGTTCATCGGGTTGACGCTTGGCGGCGTGCCGGTGGTATGGAAGATGCTGCGGCCTGCGACGACCGCCGTCTGGATCGGCGCCGTGATCGGATTTACCGCGATGGCCGCCCTGGCCCTCATGCAGGCCGGGGAACCGAGCGGCGGTGCGGCGGGCGGCGGCTGGATCCTGATGGTCATCGCCGGCATGGCTGGGGCCGGCGCGATGATCCTGCCGGGCGTCAGCG
>Ga0066368_10000500_pt1 | contig 10824 bp, 9 predicted proteins | sample Knorr_S7_td_NADW_FD_71215 | JGI IMG/M metagenome (GOLD analysis project Ga0066368, IMG submission 71215) | Marine microbial communities from Southern Atlantic Ocean transect - Knorr_S7_td_NADW_ad_2505m_LV_A | ecosystem: Environmental > Aquatic > Marine > Oceanic | place: Southern Atlantic ocean... | reverse complement strand
GCGAGATCGCACCCGGCACCGGCGCCAGCCTCCCCCCGCGATACTTGTGGGCCATCACGGCGACACGATTCACCAGGTTACCGAGGTTGTTCGCCAGATCGGCGTTGTAGCGCTCCTCGAAACGCTCCCAGGTGAAATCTCCGTCGTGGCCGTAAGCGATTTCCTTGACCAGATACAACCGGAGCGGGTCTGGCCCCAGGCGGTCAGCCGCATCGAGCGGGTCCACGCTGGTCCCGAGCGACTTGCTCATCCGCTGGCCCTGCCAGTTGACCCACCCGTGTCCGAACACGCGTTTGGGCAAGGGGAGCCCGGCGCTCATCAGCATCGCCGGCCACACGACCGCATGGAACCGCGTGATGTCCTTGCCCACCACGTGCAAGTCGGCCGGCCACCACGCGCGGAAGCGCTCGTCGTCGGTGGCATAGCCGACGGCGGCGATGTAGTTAATGAGGGCGTCAAACCACACATAGACCACACGTGACGGGTCGAAGGGCAGCGGGATACCCCAGCTCTGGCCGGTCCGGCTGACCGAGATGTCCTCGAGGCCCCCCTCCAGCAGCCGCAGCATCTCGTTACGCCGCACGTCAGGCTGCAGAAACATCGGGGTCGCTTCGTAATGCTGGAGCAGCCGGTCGCGATATTTCGACAAGCGGAAGAAGTGGTTCTTCTCCTTGATCCACTCAGGCCTGGTCTGATGGATCGAACACTCGCCGTCGACCAGGTCCTTGTCCGGCTTGAACGCCTCGCACGACACGCAGTACCAGCCCTCGTACTCCCCTTCGTAGAGATCTCCCGCATCGGCGATCCGCTGTACGAGTGCGGTCACCGCCAGTTTGTGCCGGTCCTCGGTCGTGCGGATGAAGTCATCGAACGACACATCCAACTTGGCCCAGACCTCGCGGAACACCTGCTCCATCTGGTCGCAGAAGGCCCGCGGCTCGAGACCCAGCTCCAGGGCCCGCTGATAGACGTTTTGCGAGTGCTCGTCGTTGCCCATCAGGAAATGGGTCGACACGCCGCACAGACGCCGGTATCGCGCGATGACGTCCGCGGTCACCTTCTCGTACGCGGTGCCCAGATGGGGCCGGCTGTTGACGTAGTCGATCGCGGTGGTCAGATAGAAACGCGCCATCCTTCGACGACTCCACTCATCTGCTCTGCTTAGGATGCACGGCAGGGGCGGACTCGGAGAGACCAGCGTCCTGATACGCCTGCACCGCAACGGCGTGGACCTCCTTCACCGACACGTCGTGTTGCTCGGCCAGCCGGGCGCAATCGTCGAACTCCGGCGCGACGTTGACCACCGCCGCGCCACGCCGCGCCACCTTGCACCGCACCTCGCCGAACCGGGTCGACACCGGCACCAGCTCGCGCCGTAGCGTCTCGCGGGTCACCTCGCTGTGGCGCAGGCCGATGGTTGTCGACTCGCGGAACAGGGTCGCGCTGACCAACTCGCGCCGGCCCGGCGGCACAAGCACGGTGACGTGCGTCCCCGGCCGGTTCTTCTTCATCTGTACCGCGGTGTAGAACACCTCGACGGCGCCAGCGGCATACAGCCGCTCCATCAGCACACCGAAGATCTGCGGGTTCATGTCGTCGATTTCACACTCGACGACCGCCACCCGCTCCCACCCGCCGTCCTGAGCCTCTTCCCCGAGCAGGACCCGTAACACGTTCGGGTACCCCGCCGGGTCGCGTGTGCCGGCGCCGTACCCGATCTGCTCGATCCGCATCGGCGGCAGCGCACCGTATTCACTCGCGAACTCGGTCACGAGCAACGCCCCGGTCGGTGTCAGCAGCTCTCCTGGCGGTCCTGCGGCATAGACCGGCACACCGGAGACCAGCGCCGCGGTGGCCGGCCCCGGCACCGGCAGGGTGCCATGTTCGCAGATCACCGTACCGCTCCCGACGTTGAGGGGCGAGGCCACGATCCGGGCGGCGCCGAACCACTCGAACGCGAACACCCCCCCGACGATGTCGACGATCGAGTCGAGCGCCCCGACCTCGTGCAGATGCACCTTCTCGACCGGCATCTGGTGGATCGTCGCCTCGGTTTCCGCGAGCCGCCGGAACAACCGGTTGGCCCGCTGTTTGGACGCGTCCGACAGCGCCGACCGTTCTACCAGTGTGGTGATGCCCGTGAGGTGTCTGTGCCGATGCGTGCCGCCGGCGTCGCTGGTCGTCTCGGCGACCGTGAACTTGGTGGCCGCGATGCCCGACCGGCTGACCTGCTCCGCCGACACCGTGCACTCGTCGTCGAGCGCAAGACTCCCCAACGCCGTCCGCAGCGTGTCGAACGGCAGCCCGGCATCGAGCAACGCGCCGATCAGCATGTCGCCCGACGCGCCCGAGAAACAGTCTAAATACAGAATCCGACCCATAGGTGTCCTGGTCGCTCCAAGGAGGCAGGAGACAGGAGCCCACCGACTTCCTCCTGTCTCCTGTCTCCTTCACGCGCTCCTCAGAGCCTCCCCATCTCCTTGAAGCTACAGTATCTCGCGTCAGCCAGCACCAGATGGTCGACCACCTCGATGCCCATCAGCTGCCCCGCCTCGACCAACCGCGCCGTCAGCGCCACGTCTTCGCCGCTCGGTGTCGGGTCGCCGGACGGATGATTGTGGAACAGCACGATCGCCGCCGCCCCACCGCCGGCCGCCTCCCTGAACACCTCGCGCGGGTGTACGAGGCTGGCGTCGAGCGTCCCGACCGACAGCACGGCCGTTTTCAACACCCGATGCTTGGTGTCGAGCAGCACGATACCGAACTGCTCGACCGGGCGCGCACCGTAGCTCGGCAGCAGATACGACGCCACGTCGCGTGGGGACCCGAGCTGCACGCGGCGACCCGGCTGGCGGACCAGCGTCCGGCGGCCCAGCTCGACCGCTGCCAGGATCTGCGACGCCTTGGCGGCACCGATCCCCTTGAGACGGCGCAGATCGGCCTGAGACTGTCGCGTGAGGCCGTGCACGCCACGTACGACCTCCAGGACGCGATTCGCCACCTCGATCGCACTTGTGGAACGAAAACCGTGACCGAGGATGACGGCCAGCAACTCGTTGTCGCCCAGACCTGACGGCCCGAGACGTTCGAGCTTTTCGCGGGGTCGGTCCTGAGGAGCGAGTGACTGCATCGTACCATACCGGTCGTAGAATGGCCCGAGAGAGAACCGCGGGCGGCGCGCTCGAGGAACGCTCCATGACCTCTTGCAAGAACTGGACACAGCCGTGCGCTGGTGGGCACGGGTGTACCAGGCTGAGAAGTACGTGAAACCTGCATTCCAGAATGGTGAGATACAGCGAAAATCCTGCCGGGCCACCGGAGCCGCCGCCACATCGCGACACGGGCGAACCTCCTACCAGGCATACTCGTGTAGCTGCCGCCACGGGATCACGGTCGCGTCGCTTCGGTGGCCAATCTTGGCGGTGACCTCATACGGACCCAACCGGGTGCCTGGGCTCAGAGACATCGTGGCGCGGAAAACCGGCCTATCATACCGGAACAGACGCCGCGGCCAGCCAGACCCGCGTCAGTCGTGCCAGCGGCCGGTCAGGACGACCTGAGCCCAACCCGTAAGCCGGATGCCCGCGTCGGTCCAGGTTACATGCTGCGTGCCGCCGGGTGACACCACATCGACGTCTCGCGACGCCCCGCCATAGGCGGCCGCCGCCACCGCGCTCGCACACGCCCCGGTGCCCGACGCGGCCGTCAGGCCGACACCGCGTTCCCAGATCAGGATCCTGATCCGTGACGGCGACTCCACCTCGACCAGCTCGACGTTCGACCCGGCCGGGAACGCGGGATGCGTCGCCAGTACCGGGCCCAACCGGTGCAATCGGACGTCGTCCACCGACCCGCCGAGCACGATGCACTGCGGGTTGCCCACCGACAACTCCACCACCTCGACCAGCTCGCCGGCGACGTCGAGCGAACGTTGACCAAGCCCCGTCGGCCGTCCCATCAACGCCTCGAACGTCATCCGGTCTCCGGCCGACCCCACCAGCGTCAACGGGATCGTGCCGGCGTCTGTCTCGATGACCACCTCGCGAGCACTCGTCTTGCCCTGAACCAGGATGGCCGCCAGACAGCGGACGGCGTTCCCCGACACCTCGGCCACCCCGCCGTCCGCGTTGTACAGCGTCATCGTCGCCCCCGACGCGGTCGGCGCGTACAACACCAGCCCGTCGGCGCCCACTCCGCTGTGTCGGTCACACATCCGCCGAGCGAGCGTGGCGTGCTCGGCCTCGGCCGTCTGCGCAATCGGGACGAACAGGAAGTCGTTCCCGTAGGCGTGAGCTTTGATGAGATCGATCACTCACTGCTCCAAAGGAGACAGGAGGCAGGAGGCAGGAGACAGGAGATCATCGGAGGGCTTCGCCTACTTCAACACGGTCGAGTCGGTCTAGGTCGAGGTGCTCGCTGAGCTGAAGCTGGCGAAGCCCACCGGCCTCTCCTGCCTTCTGTCTCCTGTCTCCTGTAGAACGTATTTCACGGTCTCAACGGGCTCTCGAACACCCAGGTAAGCCCACCGGTCAGCCCCACACGGGGGTCTCGTGACGTGAACCCGGTGACCAGGCCACCGTCGAATCGCACGGTGCCGCGCGTGTAGCGCAGCCCGAATGTCATCGTGGCGCGACTCTCCGTCCCTGGCGGCGGTACGCCAGAGCGGGTGCTGGCGCGACCGTTGATCTCCCCGACGATCTCGGCGCCCTCGGCAAACGCCCGTGCCAGCGAGAACCCGTAGGTCAACACATCGTTCTGCCGGTCCCCACGAGTCGGGTCCGAGAGAATGCCGAGCCCGACATTGCCGACCACGCGCACCGATTGCATCGTTTTGCCGACAAGCACGGACTGAAAGAAGTCGATCGTGTCGAGCCCGAGTCCACTCTCGTTGCTCGCGTTCGGCAGCCGCGTCGCGAACCGCAGAGCGATCGCGGGCATGCGCGCCCCCTCGCTGACGAGCTTGACCTTGGCCCCGACGACGAAATCGTCGAAGCTGCGTGCCGTGTCTCCGCTGAGGTCGAGCATGTTCGACAACGGCGCGTCGAACCGGTCAGCAACGTGGAGGCGGCTGTACGACACCCCGTCGATCTGGATTTCGGCGTTCGAGCCCATCCCGAAGCTGAGCCCCAGGCGGGGGCCGCGCAGCACGTTGCCCTTGAGCCCGGACACGGTGAAGGTCTCGTTCCAGGCGTGATCGATCCCGGCTTCGAGCAGAATCAACCCGTCGCCGATCGTCTCGGGGTCCTCGGTCAGCAGCGGCCGCTGCTGGGCGAACACCGGACCGGCCGTCAGACAGAGCCCCAGCACCCAGCATCCTCCGCTCGTCACCCTTCGCGTCATCGTCTAGGCTCCATGCGCATCCCAACGTATGAAACTGATCGCCATCGCGTCATAGGCGGCGTGCGCCACGATCGGCGCCAGCAGGCCACCGGCCACGTGCGCGAGCCCACCCAGCCCGAACCCCATCACAGCGACCCACAGCCCGAAGACCACCGAGCTCCGGCTGCCGATGTGCGCGAGCCCGAACAGCACGCTCGCCACGACCACCCCGAATTCGGCCTGCACCGCGCCCCGAAACAGCAGCTCTTCACCCACCCCGGCGGCCAGGCTGATGCCCACGATCTCGAGCGGTCGTACCGTGACGAACAACGGCCGCAGCAGTTCCCGGTACAGACGGCGGATCGCCCGCACGGGCTGGATGGCCGGAGCGGAACGCAACACCGCGTAGTTGACAAGGGCCAGCAGGACCGCTGCGCCGAGCCCGAACCCCAGCCCCGCCACCGGATCCCCGGCTTCAACACCGAGCCCGCGCAGCCGGATCCACGCGAGGGCCACCCCGGTGAGCAGGCCTTCGCCGACCAGCGCGACCACGAGCAGACGGCTGACCGACATCGACCTCAGAACGCCTTGCCGCTGTCGAGCAGAATCGTGACCGGGCCGTCGTTCACGGACTCGACCGCCATGTGCGCCTGAAACTCCCCCGTCTGGACAGACACGCCGTGCGCACGCACCGCATCGGTGAGCGCCGCATAGACGGCTCTGGCCTCGACCGGCGGCGCGGCCTGGTCGAACGACGGGCGACGCCCCCGGCGACAGTCACCGTAGAGCGTGAACTGCGAGACCAGGAGCACCGCCCCCTCGACATCCCGCACCGACCGGTTGAACCGATGGTCCGCATCTTCAAAGACGCGCAGCCCGACGATCTTGTTCGCCAGGTAGGCCGTATCGGTCGCATCATCGTCGCGAGCGATGCCCACGAGCACGAGCAGCCCGTGCTCGATGGCGGCCACGACTCGGCTGTCCACAGCCACACGCGCCGAGGTCACACGCTGCACGACGGCTCGCATCGAGGGATCCTCGCGACGCTGCGCCTCACACCGTTCAGACGATGGTCGGTGCAGCCTTGCTCGCAGCCGAGTCTACGTCGTGACGTTCACCCCGCCGAGCCGCGCCACGACATCGGCGCGTAACTCGGCCACCGGATTCAACCGCTGGTCGAGCAGGTGCCGGCCCGCCACGTTTCCGAGCGCTGTCAGCATCGATCGCTTGATGCCGGGGTGCTCGCGCTCGAGGTCGAGCAGCAGCCGCTTGACCCGCTGCCGTTGCAGGCTCAGGTCTCCGCAGGCCGGGCAACAGCAGCCGATCACCGGCAACCCGGCCATCTGGGTATAGTCCCGCGCCTCGTCCTCACTGACGTAGACCAACGGCCGGATCACGACGTGCCGCCGGTCATCGGACACGAGTCGGGCCGGCATCGCCTTCAAGGCGCCGGCGAAGAACAGGTTGAGCAGGAGCGTTTCGATGAAATCGTCCGCATGATGTCCGAGCGCGATCTTGGTCGCCCCGATGTCGTCGGCCACCCGATACAGCACGCCGCGCCGCAGCCGGGCACACAGCGAGCAGGGCGTCGCCCGCGCGTCCAGCTTGTCATCGATGATCTCGCCGATCGACGTGTGCTCGATCCGGAGCTCCCAGCCCCGCGCTTCGCACGCCCGCGCGATCGTGTCGTGCTTGTAGTCGCGATAGCCGGAGTCCACGTTCACCGCCACCAGCGTGAACCGCACCGGCGCCCGCCGACGCAATGCGTCGAGCAGCTGCATCAGGGCCCAGCTGTCCTTGCCGCCGGACAGACCGACCATGACGCGGTCGCCGTCCTCGATCAGATCGAAGTCGACGACCGCGCGGGTCATCTTCCGCGCCAGCTTCTTCTCGAGCACACTGTCGTAGGCCATCGATCCAGTTTACTGGAACGCACCACCCGCCGGTTCGCCCCGCCCACAGGGCTCTGGCCATCGGGTGTGGGGCGCGAACGCCCGGGAGCGGTCGGCCTCCAGCGTGGCGAGACCCGCGTCAACGAGCCAGCAGGCGCGGAATCGTTCTGTCCCAGGTGAACGCGGCGGCGCGGGCCTGGGCCGCGGCGCCGAGCCGTTCGGCGAGCGCGGTGTCGTCCGTCACCTGCCGAAAGGCATGGGCCAGCGACGCTGGGTCCGGCTCCACGACCAACCCCTCCTCGTCCGAGCGCACCAGTTCAGCCGGGCCGCCGCTGTCGACACAGGTAATGACCGCCTTCCGCGAGACGAACGCCTCCAGCGTCACCAGACCATAGTCCTCGGCGCGGGGCGGATAACAGACCGCGCGGCAGCGCGCCAGATGCTCGACCAACTCGGTGTCTCCGACGCTACCCGCGAGGCGCACCCGCTCGCCCAGCCCCAGGGTGTTGATCCGCGACCGGAGAGTCTCGCACTCCTCCCCGTCACCCGCGATCACGCAGCGGATACCGCCGGCCACCGGGTGCGCGAGCGCCTCGAGCACGAGGTCGACGCGTTTGAGCGGCGACAGCCGCGATGCCACGAACAGGTAGTCCCCGTAGCCGTCGCAGCGGTAGGGGCGGGGCGGCGGCGGCGGATACAGCACCTCTGACGGGATGCTGCCCCACCGCTCGAGCCGGCGCTGGATCGTCCGAGACTGCGCGAACACCCGCCGAACGTTGCGGGTCAGCAGATACCGGTCAGCCGCGTGAATCACCTGCCGGCGCAGCCGCTCCTTCACCCGAGCACGCCATGACAGCGGCCCGCTGAACCGTGGCCACTGGTCGTAGTACTCGCGCATCCGATGGTTGAGCCAGCAGACGTGCGAGGGGTGCCGTATGGCGTAGCTGGGGAACCGGAAGCTGACGACATGGTCGACCGGCTTCCCGTCGTGCGTCAGCCCGACGTCGGTCAGCCACGTCGCCAGATACGCCGCCCCCTGCCGACCGAACCGGTTCTGGGGTGTCCGGATCACCGTGGCGTCGTGCCCCGCTGCGCACAACGCCGTCGTCAGCCCATCGGCGATGACGAGGTGCCCGCCCTGGGCGAAGAGCGGATCCGACGTGACGACCGCTACACGAGCCACCGCATGCGCCTCAACGTCTCCGCCCGCCGTACTTTTGCCGATACCGCCGATGTCGATGGTGAAGATGTACTCGGACGCCGCGTTGCGCTGTGCCGGGGTGTACCGCGATCAGTCTGTGGATGTCGCTCTCAGCCGTGAGCCAGCCGCCCCCCGGCACGCCCGCTGCCGGCATCTGTCAACACCGAGGAACCCCCAGCGGTGAACGGCCGAGCCTCCTAAGGCCCGGTCAAGTTCTTGACCGGACCCGTCGAACCGCACTCCTCAGAATCGAGCCCGGAGACCGATGCCGAACTGCGTGCCGCCCACGTCGATCGACGGCGAGCCCCCGCTGGCCGGAATATCCACCGACGCCCCGGCCCAGCGCACAAAGAGCCCCCCACCATACCGCTCGGTCACCAGATACGTAATGTCGACACCCACGTTGCCACCAACGGCGCGCTCTGAGACGGTGCTGGTGCTAGCGCCGGTGATCGCGACAGTGTCGAACGGCGCCCCGACCTCGGCCGGCGTGAGGTTCGTGATGACGCTCTGACCGACGTTGAAAAACGACGGTCCCCCGAACACTGAGACATCGATCTGGTCAGTAACCGGCACGACCCAGACCGCCTGCAGATGAATGCCGGTTTCGGTGTGTTCGAGGTCCGTCCTGTAGAAGTTCCCGGTGCGCGGCCGGCCGTAGAACAGAGGATGGGGGATCGACCCGGTCACCGCGGCGCCGCTAGTCGCCGCGAACCTCGTTACCCCGAGCCCGGCTGCGAGGTTACGCCAGACTCGAACACCGCCACTGATGTCGAAAAATCCGCCTCCGCCGCTCTCGTGATTGACACCATACGTCGCCGTTTCATCATAGATCGTCGCGCTCAGGGTCTCCGAGAACGAACGGTCCCCGACCTGATATCCGAAGTTGACGCTGACGAACGCCGTATCTTCCCAATCGCGCATCTGGGCGTCAGCAGCGGGAGCCACGAGGCATCCCGTAGCGAGAACGCCGAGGAACACGAATCCACGTCTCATGATTCACCGTTCGTGGTCCTGCATATGATTGTCCACCCTTGAACTGAGACTCACTGTTCCCAGGTAGCCCGTGCCGCCAGGTCGGCTTGACATCGGGCGGCGACGTGACGGTCCTTCGTCGAGGGCCGAGCGTGCCACGCTGCACGACGGGCGCACTGAGCCCGAAATGGTAGCACAGGCCATCCTCTCGAGACCGCGATTTCTCGTAGCCCCATAGGGGACCGGCCGCGGCGTCCCCGTGGGCCAGACCCGCGGCAGCCGACGCCGACGAGCACGCCAAACCGGCGGACGATGGTCTAACGGGGACGGGCGGGGATCGGAGCGCGACCTACTGGGAAAGCAGGGTGGCCTCGAATTCCTCCGAGAGCAGGAGGTCCATGATCGCATCGCGATAGCCGCCTCGCGTTATCTCACGCAGAGAGTCGTCGGCGCCGGCCGCATCCGGAACGCGGTCCAGCAGCCCCGCGTAGAACGCCTCGAGTAGCTCCGCCGGCTGCGACTGCTCACGCAGATCGGAGAACTCCAGACTGTCGATCATGGAGTTGACGAGGCTCTCGAGACGGCCCCGCCGCACCCGTGCTGTGGCTGCCACGCGAGCGTTCGGATCGATCTCACGCTGCAGGATCGCGCGATACAGCCGCCCGGCGACCTCTTCGGCCTGGCGGCGTGTGTAGGTGCTTGGGGGAACGTCGACGGTCGGGGTCAACCGCAGCGCGACACCGAGATAGCGCGAGTCGGTCAAGCTCGGACTTCGGAACCCGTCGCGAGTCGTCACCGACAGGAGATACGCCCAACTCTCCCGCGAGAACACGCCACGCGGCGTCAGGGTGACCTGCGTCGGCACACCGGCCTGCACGTCAACGGTGGCCTCGCTGCCCCCGATGCGCACCGTGACCTCGTTGTCGACCGGTGCCGACAGGGTCACTCTCAATGAGGTAATCGGACCATCGGTGCGCATGATGATGTCACCATGGCTGCCGCCCCCGATCCAGATACGCGACCCCTCCGGCAGATACGCATCATCGTTCAGGAAATACAGCAGCACCGTGGGGTCTTCTTGATACACCACGCGGGACCGGACCTGGTCCACCATGATCGGCAGGTCGTTCACCATCGTCAGTTCGACAGGCAGCCATCGAAACGCGCCCTGCTGGACGTTCAGATACGGCTGCCTCGCGGAGACGAAGGGGGTGGCCAGGATCTGCACCGTGAACACGGCGCCGCCGAGCCAGGCTGCACACGCCGGACCAATGGACCGCAACGGCGGCATGATGAAGAACAGCACCGGATAGACACTCATATAATAGCGGTTGCCGGCCGGCCCGCCGCCGCCTGACCACGAGTAGGGCAGGAAGACCAGCAGCACGACCGCGGTGGCCGCAGCCGACGCCAGGATGAGGAACTGCCAGGCTCGCA
>Ga0066368_10000498_pt1 | contig 10827 bp, 8 predicted proteins | sample Knorr_S7_td_NADW_FD_71215 | JGI IMG/M metagenome (GOLD analysis project Ga0066368, IMG submission 71215) | Marine microbial communities from Southern Atlantic Ocean transect - Knorr_S7_td_NADW_ad_2505m_LV_A | ecosystem: Environmental > Aquatic > Marine > Oceanic | place: Southern Atlantic ocean... | reverse complement strand
GCCATCTCGTTCACCGTCGATTAGGGCGATGTTTTCGGATTTCTCGGGCCGAACGGCCCCGGTAAGACCACTACCATTCGCGTGGTCCTCGACATCCTCAAACCCGATGCCGGAAAAATTAGACTGCTCAACGGCCTGACCGCACGCGAAGCGATGCCGCGGGTCGGATTCCTGCCTGAAGAGCGCGGTCTACTCCGAAAAGAGAAAGTTTCAAACATTCTGCGGTACCTCGGGCGGCTCCGCGGACTGTCCAGATCTGAGGCGCTGGATCGCGGTCTTGAACTGCTCCATAGGGTTGATCTGTACCAACACCGGGACAAGAAAGTCGAGGCATTGTCTCGGGGGATGACCTAGCTCGTGCAGTTCGTCGTGACTTTGATTCACAGGCCAGATCTGATCATCCTGGATGAACCGTTTGCGGGACTCGACCCACTCAACGTGCAGTTGATGAAAGAGATGCTCGCAATCGAACAGGCCCGCGGTGCGACCGTGATCTTCAGTACCCATGTGCTCTCGGACGTAGAGGAGATGAGCGAGCGGATCGCCCTGATCGCCGACGGTCGGATGATTCTCTTCGGCGACCTTGCCGAAATAAAGCGGTCTCGTGGTGCCAACTCTGTTGTCGTGGAAACTCCGTCGCACCCGGCGGGCCTGCCCGGTGCCCGGCGACACGCCGGACGTGGTGGAAAGGTGGAACTGCCCGGACGTACGAAATCTGGCTCGGACTACTCATCACCGCCGCGACAGGCCTGTTCCTGCTCTGGTTGAGCGCACGGGTGTTCCGCGCCGCGCTCCTTCTTTACGGTCAGAGAATGGGCCTGCGATCCGTATGGAAGGCACTCCGGGAGGCAAACTAACCAGCACGCGACGACTAGTCGCGGGGTTTTCGCCGGTAGCGTTCGCCCCACCAGTCGAACAAACGATCTCGAATCGCCTGCTCAGAGCCGAGTTCACCGGGCTCGTAAAAACGTTCGTCCTTGATCTTTTCCGGCAAATTGCCTGCCTCGACGAAGTGACCCGGCCGGTCGTGGGCGTACACGTACCCCTCACCGAAACCCAGCTCTTTCATCAGGCGCGTCGGCGCGTTCCGCAGGTGGTTGGGCACCGGTTCGTCGCGCGAACTACGGACCATTCCGAGTGCGCGATCGATTGCTTTGTACGCGGAATTCGATTTGGGCGCCGAGGCCAGGAATATCGTCGCTTCTGCAAGCGGAATCCGGCCCTCAGGCATGCCAACAAAACTCACAGCCTGCTGCGCAGCCATGGCGATCGCCAGGCCGTTGGGGTTCGCAAGTCCAATATCTTCAGCCGCCGATATCACCAGCCGCCTGGCGATAAAAACAGGGTCTTCGCCCGCGTCGATCATCCTGGCGAGGTAGTACAAGGCCGCGTCGGGATCGGAAGCGCGGATCGACTTAATGAACGCCGAAATCGTGTCGTAGTGCATATCGCCCAAACGGTCGTATCGAGACTGGCGCTGTAGCGATTCTTCCATCGTTTCCAACTGGACGATGATCTGGCCAGACTCATCTTTCGCGGTGGATTCCACTGCGAGTTCGAGCGTATTCAGGGCCGATCTGGCGTCCCCGCTGGAAACTCGTAGCAAAAATTCCCTGGCGTCCGTTGAAAGCGTAATGCTGTCGCGTCCAAGTCCGTGATCGACATCCGCAATCGCCCGATCAACTATTTCCCCTATGTCGTCGTCACTGAGCGATTCGAGCGTGTAGACCCTCGTGCGGGAAAGCAGCGGTGAAATGACTTCAAAAGAAGGATTCTCGGTAGTCGCGCCGATCAGGGTGACAGTGCCCTCCTCGACATGTGGTAATAGCCCGTCCTGTTGCGATTTCGAAAACCGGTGTATCTCGTCGATAAACAGGATGGTCCGGCGACCGTTTTCGCCAAGCCGGTCGTTGGCTCCCGCCATTACCGCGCGGACGTCTTTCACACCTGAAGAAACCGCACTCAACTGCTCAAAATGGAAGCCCGTTGCACCCGCAATCAGCCGCGCAAGGGTGGTCTTGCCACTGCCGGGCGGACCCCACAGGATCATCGACGGTACACGGTCTTCGTCAATGGCCCGCCTCAGCACCTTGCGCGGAGTCAGGATGTGCTTCTGACCCACGAACTCATCAAGGCTTCTTGGCCGCATGCGAGTGGCAAGGGGCGCGATCTGATCCTGTATTTCCCGCCTTCGATGATCAAACAGAGTCATTTTGGCCTGTGGTGTGTCTTACTGGATTGCGGCGAACCGTCGATGCGCCAGCCCTGCATACGACACTGACCACACAGGTTACGCTAGTCGACTAATCCGCACTGCCCGCGCAACTTGCTTACGCAATCCATCTGGCAACTCACCCGCTAACCCCCGATGCTAACTTCCCTCTCCCCCGGACCGGGGGAGACCGAGAGGGGGAGATATGCGATGCGCGACTTGCTCACGCCAGTCATCTCGCAAGTCGTCCGCCCACGCCCACACGCGCCAGCTCCCTGCTCTGCCCCTTCCTTCGGGAGGGGCTAGGGGAGGGTAGATTGCAGCGGCGACCAAGTGCGCCTCGCACGCCCGGAGCTAACGTCTCCCCTACCTACGCGGCAGAGCTTTCGGAACGATCGAATTGTTGTCTCGCCGGTTGAACGCCCGGTGCCCACCGTAATCCAACTCGGCAATGGTGACCCCATCGTTGCCGTCCCCGTACGAGGCCGCATAATGCCGTGCCACCAGCGGGCTCCTTGTCAGCTCGTCACGGGTTATCTGCTTCAACACACCCGTCCCGTGTCCGTGATTTATCCGGGCAACATGTAACCGGGCGTCGTGACAGCGCTGCAGGTGCCGTTCAATGGCCGGAATTGCGTCGTGAGCCCGCATGCCGTGCAGGTCGATCTCGATCTCGACCGGCTCCAGCCCGCGAACTCGCGGGGGCGACCACTCCTGCTCGGCGGTAGGCCGGGGCCGTCTGCGTCGTTTGGGGCTCATCGTCGCGCGCTCACCGTTTCATCTGGTCCACGGAATAAATTAGCGCCTCGATCACGGCAGAATCCTGGTCGGCCAATACGGTCCGCGGATCCAGCAATACACGATCGTTTTCGATTCGAGCTACAACCGCAACAGGACCTTCACGGAGACTTGCTGCGAACGCATCCGGTCCCGTTTCAACGTCGATCACCAGCAGGGTAGTCGGAAGGGTCTGACCCGGAAGAGAACCGCCGCCAATTGCCGATCTTCCCCGCTCAACGACTCCGACACCCGTCTCTGAACGCCACTTTTCTGCCCTTGTCGTCAGTTCCGATTCGCTTGCTGAAATCATTGCCCAGATCGGAATCTCGCACTCGTGTGCACCTTTCAAATAAGAAACCAGTGTCGCGGCTATCGCCGAAAGGGTCATCTTGTCGATTCTCACAGCCCTGGCGAGCGGGTGCTTCGATACGAGGTCGACCCACATTCTTTCTCCTGCTACAAGCCCGGCCTGGGGACCCCCAAGCAGCTTATCGCCCGAGAATAAAGTTAAACTGGCCCCGGCCTCGACCGAATCCTGCACAGTTGGTTCGTGCTCCAGCCCGTATTTCCGGGTGTCGACTAGGCAACCAGAACCGAGGTCGTTGATCACTGGGATACCGTGTTTATTGCCAACTTCGACCAACTCGGTCAGTTCCGGAACGTGCGTGAATCCCTCAACGGTGAAATTGCTGGGGTGAACCTTGAGAATGGCCGCAGTATTCGGAGTCACCGCGGCGTCGTAGTCCGCAGCGTAAGTGCGGTTGGTCGTCCCGACTTCAATCACTTTCGCGCCCGACTGACGCATCACATCGGGAATTCTGAAACCACCACCGATCTCTACCGCCTCGCCCCGCGAAACGATCACTTCGGCCTTTTCAATTGCGCTACCGGCAACCGCGGCAAGCGTAAGCAACACACCCGACGCATTGTTGTTCACTGCGATCCCGGCTTCGGCGCCGGTTGTTTGGGCCAGCAGATCGGAGATGTGGGCATTCCGTGAGCCACGCTGTCCTATCGCCAGGTCGAACTCTAGGTCGGAATAATTCGAAGCCGAAGCTGCCGCCGCATTCGCCGCGTCAACGTTGAGCGGCGCTCTTCCGAGATTCGTGTGCAACACAACCCCTGTCGCATTTACAACAGTATTCGGCCACGCCCCCCACGCCCTTTCGGCCCGCTCAACAATCTGCGCAGCCAACTGCTCTCCCGGAGACCGGTCGTCCGACACGGCAGCCCTGCCGCTCTTTATAGCGGCACGCGCTCCACTCAGCACATCACGGGCCAGAGTTGTGACCGCGTCGTGCGAAAAATCGCGCAACAGGGCAATTATTTCTTCTCTCTGAAGCAACGCGTCGACTGACGGCAGCGATCTGTATGCCGACTCGGTCAAAATTGTTCTCCCAGCTCCAGTCCGTCACCCCGAATATCGACCTGAAGTAGTGGTTGCAACGGTTCTTAATCATAGTCGGGTACCTTGGGCGGGCGAATCCGGGTACAAAAAGTTACTACTACTAAACGGCCGTGCCACCCGCATATTTTCCCTGCGGCGTTACAAACACGAGCGTAAGATTAATCGGTTAGCCACTTTTCCAAGCGTTTCCAAATCGGAGAACCAGTGTTAGTGATCGGCCTGACCGGCGGCATTGGATCGGGAAAAACGGAAGTCACGCACATTCTGCGCGAGCTCGGAGCAGTAGTGATCGATGCCGACGGGATTGCACATCTGTCTTACCGGCCCGGGACCCCGGCCTACGAGGCGATTGTGCGCCTGTTTGGCCGCGATATTCTGGACGGTTCAGGCGTAATCGATCGGGGAAGACTGGGGACGATTGTGTTCTCAGACCCTGGCTCCGGTCGGCGCGAGAAACTTGAAGCGATTGTGTGGCCGGCCACCCGGGAATGGATCGAGGGCAGGCTGGCAAAAGAGGAGGGGCGCGGTACCCGGGCCGTAGTGATCGAGGTCTCGAAACTGTTTGAAGCCGGATGGGACCAGTTTGTAGACGTTGTCTGGGCAGTCGAAGTACCGCCTGGTGATGCCGGAAATAGTGAAATAGCGAGCCGAGTCCAGGCCCGGTCAGGTTTCGACGAGGCCCGGACGAGAGAAAGGGTTGCAGCGCAGATGACCCGCGAAGAACGCATCGAAAGAGCCGACCTGGTGATCGAAAACGCCGCGACTCTGGATTTTCTGCGGGAACAAGTGAAAACCGCCTGGCAAACCACACGGGCACGATCGGAATAATCGAAAAATCAAATCCGGCGAGTGTAAAAAACTCCAACCGTTTAAAGACAATAAACAGATAACCAGTAGTTCATCGTTAATTATCGATGAGAAAGAACCCCAGGGCGCGATAACCAATGGCCACAAAGCAGGAATATACAGAGCGAAACGTCCAGGACTACTTCATCTCGGAAGAACCGTTTTACGTACCCACTTCTGACGAGATCGAGATCTTTGAATCGGCCTATCGTCAGCGGATTCCAGTACTCCTGAAGGGACCGACAGGAACCGGTAAAACCAGGTTTGTGGAGCACATGGCCTGGCGACTCAGCGAAGGACTGACACCCCGCAACTCGGGTGAGAAGTCTCGCAACGGCACCAGCGCAAAACTTCCCCTCATTACGGTCGCCTGCCACGAAGACCTGACCGCGAGCGACCTCGTGGGACGCTATTTGCTTGACGCCGACGGTACTCGCTGGATCGACGGCCCGCTTACCCGAGCGGTCAAATACGGCGGTATCTGTTATCTCGATGAGATCGTAGAGGCCCGCAAAGACACGACGGTCATTATTCATCCGCTTACCGACCACAGGCGCACTCTCACCATCGACAAGCTCGGCACCGTCATCGATGCGGCAGAAGGGTTCCTGCTGGTCGTCTCCTACAACCCCGGGTACCAGAACGCCCTGAAGGACCTGAAGCACAGCACCCGCCAGCGGTTCGTTGCGCTTGAATTCGACTTCCCTGACGAAGAGCACGAAGCCCAGATAATCAGCCACGAGTCGGGTTGCGACACCGATGTTGCCGAACAGCTGGCCAGGCTGGGCGTGAAGATCAGGAACCTCAAGGACCACGGTCTTGAAGAAGGTGCCAGCACCCGGATGCTTATCTACGCCGGCCGATTAATCTCGGAAGGCGTCTCACAACGCCGCGCATGCCAGGTCTCAGTCACCTGGGGTATTACCGACGACCCTCAGGTGCAACGCAGCATCGACGAGGTCGTAACTTCTATCTTCGCGTGATCAACAGTAAATTCACGATAAGCCGACTCGAAACTGCCCTCAGATCGCACTCTGGTGCGCAATATCAAAATCGGGGCAGCAGCGGGGTCGCGCCCGCCAAAGCACCCGCACCAGCCGCGGTCGCCGTACTGTTCAACATCACGAACGCCGAACCGTGTGTGCTGATGATAAAGCGGGCAAGTACCCTTTCTCATCACAGCGGGGAATGGGCGTTTCCGGGTGGGATGATCGAGGAATCCGACGACTCTCCCATGTACGCGGCCCTGCGCGAAACGAACGAGGAACTCGGCGTGGGCGAAGAAGATATCGACCTCTGGTGCGGGATGGCCCCGGTCGATACTTCGACCGGGTTCGAGGTCTGGCCATACGCCGGGCGTATCCGTGACCATGCAACGCTCACGCTGCAAGAAAGCGAGGTTGCAGAAGTTGTCAACGTGCCGGTCAGCGTCTTCGTCGATGATGCCTCGAAGCGAACCATCACGCTTATCCGCAATGGAGGCACCAGGACGATGACCGCATTCGCTTACGGCGACCGGATCATCTGGGGTGCGTCGGCCCGAATTATCGCCAACACAATCGATATCGTGAAAAACGTAGCATGACGAACTCGGACAAGAATCAGAACAGCAAACAAGGCCAGGGCGTGAACGCCCCAGAAGGCTCGAAAGCGCCTCCCGGAACACCGGCCACCCTACTCGCAAAAAAAGAACTTGCCGGCTTCCCTGCGCCCGTGCTCGATCGGTATGAGAATGCGTTCGAGAAACTCTCGGGACGGCTCGCCGAGGAAACGTGCGAGCAGTGGGCCTCAGAGGGACTGGAGATCGTTCGGAAGACTGTCCGGTCATGGGAGGCCGCCGCCGAGTTCTTCGAGGCCTCTGTGGCAGTTCAGCGCCAGCTTCCATCAGGCCAATTCCTGAAGTGGGCCAAAACAGGGACTTCACTCTGCGCCGATTCACCATCGTTGGCCGTTGCTTACTTCAAATCTTCACCCCGGGCGATGCTCCGTCTGCGCCCCCGCTATATCGACGACTGGGCCAACGTCTGCCGGGCCCTCTACCGGGGGACATGGAAGTCGTCAGCGCTTTCATGTCGGCTCTTCGAGGCGACTCCCACGCTCCTGGAAACACTTTCGTTTGAAGAGTTTTGCCACTTCGGGGAATTCCTTGAAGTCCTGTCTCGCCGCTCCTACGATCAGGCTGGCGACGCACTCGGCGCCGGGTGTGACCTGTTCCCGAAAATCTCGGGCGATGTCGACAGGTTCATCAACCTCGCGCAGATCGTCGCCGAAAAATCATGGCGCGAAACGGCCTCGCTTTTCGATTCGGCAACCGCATCTCTCATCGAACTGGGACCTCAACACCGCGCCCCGCTCATCACCCTGGCGCGCCGCCTTGCCGTTACGGGTGTCAGCGATGCTTCCGGAGTGTTGAAAGACGGTGCCAACACCCTGAACCGGGTGCCGACAGAGACCCGGGACCGACTGCTGGAGATGACCGACGGTGTTGCCGCGGTTTCGGCCCCGGCAGCTCCGGAATTTCTGCGGGTTGTGCCCAATGTGCTCGAACGGGTGACTTTCGAACAGATGGCGCAGTGGCAGTCCGACGGTCTTCGGGCCGCACGCGACAACGACGAGGCGGCAGTTTCGTATTTCAAACTCGAATCGGCCCGCTCGCAGGAGATGCTCGATTCGCTGTCGTCTTCGATTGAGCTAAGCCGTGTGCGAGAAATCATTCTGATGTACTGCATGGCGCTCACCGGCCGCTCGATCGATATCCAGGCGGCCCAGGGCCTTGCCGAAAAGAACATCGGCTGGTTCCAGGGCGAGTTGCCAACTACTGAAGGCACGACCATCTACATGCCATCGGTAATCAATCGTTACACCACAAAAGACGAAAATTTCGGCTTTTTCAAGGTCATCTCAACTCACCAGGTCGGCCACATCGAATTCGGTTCTTTCACCTTTAACTTCGTCACGCCGTCGAACCTCTTCGATGACCTGCGCCCGCGTCTCCCTGGCGCCAGGGAACTGGAAGCCGCCAGGACCGCAGACGAGGAGGCAAGGAAGAAAGCATCGCAACAGCCAGAGGTGGTTATCTTTGGACACGAAACGCCAGATAACGCCAACACCCCATCAGTAGCGCAATCGGAACCCGCACCCGAGGAGAAGAAACTCGAATTTCTGACTGACATGGGCAGATTTTTCGACCTATTCCACGAAAGACGCCTCGCCCTGGATGCATTCACCGTTCTCGAAAGTTCCCGAATCGATGGTCATGTGGCCGGTCTGTATCCGGGAATAACCGCGATGTACAACGTCGTTCGTTCGGCTGCCCTTGAGTCACGTCCAGACGTGACCGATCTGCCCGCACGCGAAGCCCTTGTCGAGTTCATGGTCCGAGTGAGCCTCGGTCAGGTCGACAATATGCTCGTACCGTCTGAGCACAAAGAGGCTGCGCGTAAGCTGCGCCGCCTGATCAGGACCGTTACCTCCGAGGAGGCCTCGGTCGAAGATGGCGCCGAAGCCGCGATCAGGGCGTATTCGATTCTGATCGATATCAAAAACGAAGAGCTCGACGACGAAGACTTCGAACAGTTGGATCCCGAGGAAGACGAACAGTCCTCCGACTCGGGTGACGACGAAGATGTTGTTGATCCAGAAAGCGTGATCCAGCAGTTCATGGGGCAATCTTCCCCCGACGGCGAATCGGGCGACGATTCCCCGGACGGTCAGGACGACCAGGCAAGCGAAGGCGAATCTGAAGAAGATTATTCATCTCCGCAGGACGTGGACTACCGTGGCGAGTTCAAGCCGGAACTTTCCCAGCTTCTTTCCCAGATGCAGTTAATGGAAAACGACGAGTTCTCGGAGAGCGGTGAAATGGAACCGATCACCCAGGAACAACTCGAGGAGATGATGAAGAACGCCCCCGAAATGGAACTGGAACAGACGGAGGGCGACAAAGACGGCGAACAACAGGTTTCAGAGATGCTCGAAAACCTGATGAAGGAGCTACAGAAGCGCGATCCCGAGAACCAGCAGTTCCAGCCGGGTCCGATGCAGCACGTCGATGAAGACGGCGGCCCGCTCAATGCGACCGAGCCCGATACCTACACCTATCCCGAGTGGGATTTCCGGGCCAACGAATACAAGCCCGACTGGTGCATGATCCACGAAAAGATCATGACCGACGGCGAGCCGAACTTCTTCCGCGACACACTGGCCGACAACGCTTCGCTGCTTGCCCAGATCAAGCGGCAGTTCGAGCTGGTTATTCCCGAGATGTATCGCAAGCAAAAACGCCTTGAAGACGGTGAAGAGCACGATCTCGATGCCGTGCTGGAGGCCGTTATCGACCTCCACGCCGGCGTATCACCCGACGAAAGGCTTTACTGGCGCAGGAACAAAAACGAGCGGTCCGTTGCCGTGGCGTTCCTGCTCGATATGTCGGCCTCGACCGCCGAGGCGATCGACGAGGCCAAGAAACCCTCCGACGACTGGGGCGCACCGGATGACCCTGTCGAATACATGGTCTGGCTGCGCTCTCGCCGGTCGGAAGGCATGCGCCGGACGTACAAAAGGATTGTCGACGTCGAAAAGGAAGGGATCACACTCCTCGTCAACTCGCTCGAAACGCTCGGCGACACATACGGAATATTCGGTTTCTCGGGATATGGCCGGGAAAACGTCGAGTTCTACACGATCAAGGACCTCGACGAAAAATTTTCCGATATAGTCCCCCGCCGCATCGACCGTATTGCCCCGCTGCACGCCACCCGCATGGGCCCGGCCATCCGGCACACGATAGCCAAACTTGCCGAAGTAGATGCGCGTTCCCGGTTCCTGTTCCTTATCTCGGATGGCCGACCGCAAGACCGTGGCTATTCGCGCGAAGGGGTCGAAAAGGAATACGCAGTACACGATACCCGGCAGGCACTTGTTGAGGCCCGTCAGGAAGGCATCACGCCGTTCTGTCTGACCGTCGACAAGGCAGGGCACGATTACATGAAGACGATGATGGAAGATTTCAGCTACGAAGTGCTGCCGGACATCAGCCTGCTACCCGTTCGCCTGCCGCAGCTGTACAGGAACCTGACCACCTAGACTGCCCGCAACGCACCCCAGCAGGGCACACACGCGAATCCCCTATGCGCGGTCTCCCCCTCCTTCGGGAGCGGGTGCCCCCTGGGCGCGGGGAGCGTAGATTGCGGCGGCGACTTGCTCACGCCAGTCATCTGGCAAGTTGGCCTCCGACGCCCGGAGCCAATAACGCCCAGCCCGGAGCATAACGCCCAGGCACCCAGCCTAGGCCTAAATCCTGCTAACCGTTGCCGACGAGTAGTTTTCCGAAGAACAACTCGAGCAGACGCTCCGCCCATTCAGCATCGATCAGGATCACGTCCGACGTCTCGTTCGCCACCGCGTAGCGATAAGCGCCATCCTTGGTAATGTCGCCTATCGTCATCGTAAGGCGAGTCACTTCGGTTACGTTGTTGGCTGCCCGGTTTTCAATTCTTACTGCGATGTACGGGGCGGTCACAATCGTGCCGTATGGCTCGTAGTCGGCGCCGTCCAGCAGATTCAGTTCAACTGCACCGCC
>Ga0066368_10000491_pt1 | contig 10885 bp, 10 predicted proteins | sample Knorr_S7_td_NADW_FD_71215 | JGI IMG/M metagenome (GOLD analysis project Ga0066368, IMG submission 71215) | Marine microbial communities from Southern Atlantic Ocean transect - Knorr_S7_td_NADW_ad_2505m_LV_A | ecosystem: Environmental > Aquatic > Marine > Oceanic | place: Southern Atlantic ocean... | reverse complement strand
TTTTTTATTATTCAATTTCACATAATTCAACAGTATAGCTTAGTTTTGTTGAGTTACAGTGACTGCAGTGTCATTTGTGTATGACACGGAAAATTAGTAAAAATACCATCTACGCCATACTCTAGCATTAATTCGATATCTTCCACTTTATCGACCGTGTAAGCATAAACTTGAAGGCCGCGTTGTTTTGCATCAGCAACAAACTCATGGTTTATAAAGTTTTTATCTACATGAATGCTGTAGGCATGCAGTTTTTGCGCAAACTCGCTGTAATTAATTGGAATAGAAGCGGTGAGTGCGCCAATCTTTACCCAAGGCAGTTTTTGCTTGAGCCACATTAGTTGGTGATGATCGAATGAAGAGACTAACAGGTTATCTCTAGATATCTTTCCTGCACTGACATTTGACTCAATAAGCTCAACAAATTTATCTAGCGAAAAAGTATGTTTAAGTTCTAAATTGAGCAGTGTTTTATCATCAACCCAATCGATTGCCTGCTGTAAAGTCGGTACAACTTCGCCATTGCCTGCATCGTATTGCTGAATTTTTTCTTTTGAGCAGGCGTTTACCTTGCCGCGTCCTGAGGTTGTACGATCAAGCCAGGTGTCATGAATAATCATGTAATCATCAAGACAGCTTTGCACATCAATTTCGATACCATCTACTGCCAAATCAACAGCGGCGATAATGGCGCTCTTGGTATTTTCTGGATAGGTACCACTGGCACCTCTGTGAGCGAATACTTTCATCATTGCTTATACCTACGAGTCACTGACCATGTTTCATAAAAAGCGGCACTAATTACTAACGCGCCACCAATAAGAGTGCTAATTGAAGGTTGCTCATGCAAAATTAAAAAAGCGAAAAACGTACCGTATAAAGGCTGCAAACACGATATCAAACCAGCGGTTGAGGCTGATAAGTTTTTTAGGCTTGCTGCAAACAGTGAATGCGGTGCTGCTGTAAAAATAACCCCTACGGTAATTAATAGCAGCCAATTTATTGTATCAACTTGTAATGGCGGTACTTCGACAAAGGCGCACAGCATAATGCAGGCGATCCAGGTTTGATAAAGCATGGTTTGTGGGCCGCCATACTGGCTAAAGTAACGCTTGTGAACGATATTTCGAAAAGCAAAAAAGAACGCTGACAAAATACCAATAGCAATACCGAGTGTGACATCATTACCTAAGCTGGCATCTGGAATGAGTAAGTAAATCCCTAGCATTACCACCAAGGCGCTAAAAATATCTTTAAGCTGTGGTTTACTGCCATGAAAAAAAGGTTCTAAAAACACCGTGATAACAGGGTAAGTAAAAAAGGCAATCATACCGACTGCAATACCTGCCAATTGCATACCTGCGAAGTAGGTAAGCCAATGTATTCCAACAATGACACCAAGTAACAAGGCGATGAAATAATCACGACGTGAGTGAAGCTTAATCGCTTTCTTTTGGATTGTGAGTAACAGCAGTAGTGCACAGCCCGCAATGGCTGTTCGGTAAACGGTAATATCTAATGCACTTAGGCTGACTAGCTTGGCAAATAATGCAGTGCCCCCAAATAGGAGTACTGCAATGTGTAAGTACAAAAGGCTCTGTTTGTGCGCCTGCATTACAAACCTTGTTATTGTTGTTATTAACTCTCTTTGTAACGGTAATCCTTTACTTTGTAAACTCCCCAAATGGGCTAATCCATTCGTTTAGTTCCAATATTTCCACCCTTGTAAGTAATAGTGCAGCACATTTGGCTCATCAAGCGTCGATACTTTTTCGTTGTTAGCGCTAATGTCTGGCGTGAAAATAAACAGTTGTGCGTCATTTTCAGGGCGATAATAGCGGGTGTTAACAGGCAATAACTGGTGGTTGCTACACATTAAGTTGCAAGCCATAACAAAGCCCCACTCACCAAAAGAGGGCACATTCAAATGATAAGGCAAAGTATGAGCAAAGCCTGCTGCACTGAGCGTGTTGTTAATAGACCAAAATGCCTGTTTTGCAAAAAATGGACTGGTGGCTTGGGTGACCACAATTCCGTTATTTGGCAGTCGTGTTTTTACTAGTTGATAAAACTGCTGACTGTAAAGCCGTGCAAGATTGATTGCTTTTGGATCGGGTAAATCAATAAAAATAATATCGAACAGTTGTTCGCTTTGCTCAACAAACACATAGGCATCTTGATGAATAATTGTCACTTTAGGATCGCTCAGTGAGTGCTTGTTAAGTGTTGTGAGGTTGTGATTAGTTTGCGCAAGCCTAGCGACAGCAGGGTCTAAATCAACCAGGGTAATAGACTCTAATTGCGGGTATTTCAAAAGCTCCCTGGCTGCTAAGCCATCGCCACCACCTAAAATTAGAATTCGTTTTGCATTGCCATGGCGCACCATGGCTGGGTGAATAAGCGCTTCGTGATAGCGATATTCATCAATCGATGAAAACTGTAAGCCACCGTTTAAATAAAGGCGAATATCATCTTTATGACGAGTGAGTACGATTTGCTGATAGGGGGTTTGCTCTGAATGTACAACACGATCATCGTAAATTTGGCTTTGCCAAAGATACGTGAGCTGTTTACTAGCAAATAAGCAAAGCACCAATATTAAGCTAACTAAAACAAGTGTGAGCCTCAGTACTTTTCGACGGTTTGGGCTGATATGGTCGATAAAGTACCAAAGCAATAGCAGCGCAATACTTAGATTCATTAAGCCGAAGCTTAGGGCCGTTTTAAAAACCCCAAGCCAAGGTAAAAATAGAAAAGGAAACAGTAAAGTCGCGAGCAGGGCACCAAAGTAGTCAATAGATAACACATTGGCGAGGTTTGCTTTTAGCGCATAATGTTTTTCCATTAGGCGACTTAAAAGCGGAATTTCTAAGCCAATCAAAATCCCTATTAGCGTGGTGAGTAAAATACTAATTGCTTGTAGTGGTAAGCCATAGGCATACGAGAAGTACAACAAGGGCACACTCAAACCACCGAGTAACGCAAGCGCTAACTCAAAACCAATAAAATAAGCTAGCAGTGGTTTATCAGGCACAAAACGCGAAAAATAAGAGCCTATGCCCATTGCCGCCATATAGACGCCAATCGTCAGAGAAAATTGGGTGATGCTATCACCCAAAAAGTAGGCACCCGTTGTTGCGATCAGCAGCTCATAGATAATAGAGCAAAGGCCAGCGACAAAAATACTAAACAGTAAAATGTGGCTTTCGCGAATTGATTTACTTACCACCCGGGCCGCCTCGTGAACGAAAACCAGCACTGCCAATACTTTGCTCTCGAAGCTGTTTATCTACATAGATATTACTGTGTCCATAGGCATATACTTGCCAGTCAGCTTCATCATCATCTTTGCCATAGGCGAACAGAGATACAAGTAGTACAGGCACGAAAAACAGCAGGGCAATAGGCCAAACAGGAAATGTTGTTTCCATCGCTTGCTTTGCCTGTAAACCTTTTTTGGTGATAGGTTGAAAAGAAATATCTGATTTATTTTTACCTTCCTCTAAGCGATTCAAAATCACAAAAAGGCATAAGCCAGCAATAATGCCTGACATCCACATTAGCGGAATAAGTATTTTACTATTCCCTTTGATTGGGATAATTCGAAACGTATAACTAAAATGTTCGGCACGCTTATTTGGGCCAAACGTACTACTGACGTAGGCGCTATATTGCCCCTTCTTTGGGAAGTGGACATCGTGATAAGTATAATCACGGTATTCAGTCCATTTTCCTTCTGAATCGCGTCCGGTTTCTGCCCATAGCTCATCTGCGTAACTAAATAAATAGTTGCCATCAGGGTCAAATACTTCAAGGTCAATAGCTTTCCACGAATTTAAAGGCAGTCTGCCTTTAATTTCTAAGCGCATCATCTGGCCATCTTCTGGCACTGAAAATAGGTAGGCTTTATCTTGTCCGTCGTAGTCTTTAAAGTTGCCATATTGGCCACTGATAAGTGGCGCTTGTAGATCTGCACGTATTATTATGCAAGCCAAAAACGAGATGGCAGCAATAATAAAAAGCTTATAGATGTTCATCCATTACTCCATTTATAAGCTTAAATAGCGATAGTGATGATAACAGCAACACAAATGGCAATGCTGCTTTCGATAACCGCAACAGCGGTGTTTTTATCGTGCATTGCTTGGTCGAGAGAAATTTTACTAAAAATAATTTTATCAACGAGATAACGCACAATTGGTAAAATTAAAAAGCCAAATAATGCGTCAATAAAGAATAAGCTTAAGCTTTGTTGCCAACTATGAAAGCCACCAATAAGCGCATGACACAAGATAATAGCTAATGCCAACATGGTGCCTGAAAAGCTAAGTGCAACGGCTTTATTGCCTTTTTCTAGCTGCTCGTGAAGGTTGAATGCAGTAAGGTGATCATAGCCTTTGGCAAAAATGATCAGCATCAGTTGCCCTAAAAAGTAGAACACAATGGCTGATAACCAGGTGCCTTCGCCGGTTAATGCGCCACCAATGATAAGTGCTGCTGCCATATAGTTAGCTGCTTGTACTAAGCCAACGGCCTCGTTTTGTTGGTTAATTAATTGCTCTTGGTTGCAGAACAAGCGCAGCAGTAATTTGTCATTTAAAATACGTGAGCAGGTCAGTAGTACCATACCTAACACGCTGTACAGTGAAACATTCATCAAGTCGCTAACAAGCCCTTTACTAGGCCCAGCTAAAACAAAGCCGTAAATAATGGTGATAGCTCCTAAATAACCGCCTATCGATAAACCTAAAGCACTGTTGGCATTATCGGTTAACTGGCTGGTGGTGTTGTAAGGCGTTGCTAAGTTATACGACAGTTTTGCAAGGGCTATGATAGCAATGAACAGGCCAATGTAGGCGCTGTTATAGGCCATAGTCGAAAGGTAATGGGTTAAGTTAATATCCATATAGATTTGTTAGCTTGTTGTTATTTTCCGAAAATATTAACACAGAGTGTTTGTTGCAAAGAATATCAACGCCTCACTTTTTGCCAGAATTAATCAATTTCTTAAAAGTTTCATAGCTTTTGCCTGTCTCATTGTTAGGTTATGGGTTAAAATAACAACATAACCAACTAACAAGATAGTGAATGTCAAAACAGGATCCCAATCTCAGTCGAGAACAAGAAAAGTACGAAAACCCCGTCCCTAGCCGTGAGTTTATACTTACTCACTTAGAATCTCGCGCCAAACCAGCAAACTTCACACAACTTTGTGACGAATTACATGTGAACGATACAGAGCGCCAAATAGCGTTCAAACGTCGTTTACGTGCTATGGAGCGCGATGGTCAACTGTATTTCAATAAGTTTAAATGCTACGCATTGATCGATGAATCTGGCCTCGTTAAAGGTAAGGTCATTGGTCATCGTGACGGATTCGGCTTTTTAGAAGTTGAAGGTGAGAGTAAAGATTGGTTTATCGCGAAGCACCAAATGAATATGGTGTTACACGGTGACATTGTGCTTGCAAAAGGCAATCGTAAAGGCGCTAGTGGCAAATGCGAAGCACGTATCATTAAGGTATTAACCAATGAACGTGCACCGATTGTTGGTCGCTATTTTGTTGAGCATGGTATTGCTGTTGTAGTGGCGGAAGACCCACGCATAACGCAAGACATTATGATACTACCGGGTAGTGAAAATGGCGCGCGCCACAATCAAATGGTGCAGGTGCAAATTACCCAAAACCCTAGCCGACATATGAATGCGGTAGGTAAAGTAACCGAGGTACTGGGTGAACATTTAGCACCGGGTATGGAAATTGAAGTTGCACTACGCAATCACGATATTCCCCATGTGTGGCCAGAAGCGGTTGAGAAGCAAGTTGCTCATTTAGGTGAGTTTGTTGATGAACAAGCAAAGCTAGGTCGTGTTGATTTACGTGACTTACCGCTGGTGACTATTGACGGTGAAGATGCCCGTGACTTTGACGATGCCGTTTATTGTGAGCGTAAACCATCGGGTGGTTGGCGTTTATGGGTCGCTATTGCTGATGTGTCGCATTATGTAGGTATGAATACGCCTCTGAATAAAGAAGCGATTGAACGCGGTAATTCAGTGTACTTCCCTGAGCAAGTTATTCCGATGCTGCCAAAAGTGTTATCCAATGGCTTATGCTCACTAAACCCGAAAGTTGACCGCTTATGTATGGTCGCTGAGATGACAGTGTCAGATGCGGGTAAGTTGTCTGGGTACAAATTTTACGAAGCGGTGATGAATTCACACGCTCGTTTTACCTACACTAAAGTGAATGCGATTTTACAAGGCGATGAAAAGCTGTGTGAAGAATATGCCGAGATGGTGCCGCATTTAACTGACTTGCATCAGATGTATATGGCACTGAAAGCAGCACGCCAAGAACGTGGTGCGATTGAGTTTGAAACGTTAGAAACGCGTTTTGTGTTTAATGCACACCGTAAGATTGAATCAATCGTGCCAGTGGTTCGCAATGATGCACACAAACTTATCGAAGAGTGCATGATTCTTGCGAACGTATCAGCTGCCCGTTTATTAGAAAAACACGAAGCAAGTGCGCTTTATCGTGTGCATGATGAGCCGGATGGTGAAAAGCTTGGTTTCTTCAGAAACTTTTTATCAGAGCTTGGTATTGAAACCGCGATTTCTGATGAGCCAACACCAAAAGAAATCACTCAGGTGTTAGCAAAATTAGGCGACCGCCCTGAAGCCGAGCTTATTCAAACTATGTTGCTTCGTTCGATGAAGCAAGCGGTGTATCAGCCAGATAACATTGGTCACTTTGGTTTGGCTTTGCCAGCCTATGCCCACTTTACGTCGCCTATTCGTCGTTACCCTGATTTAGTGGTGCACCGTGCAATTAAAGCCGTGCTTAAAGCGCAAGGTCAGCAAACATCCGGTGAGTACGCCTACACTGATGACGAAGTTGATATTTTAGGTGAGCAGTGTTCAACCACTGAACGCCGTGCTGATGATGCGACACGCGAAGTCGCAGATTGGCTGAAATGTGAATTTATGCAAGACCATGTTGGTGACGAATTTGGTGGGGTGATCTCATCGGTAACTAACTTTGGTTTATTTGTACGTTTAGACGACTTACAAATCGACGGCATGATCCATGTAACTAATTTAGGCAATGAATATTTCCATTATGATGGAGCTAAGCATTGCTTGATTGGTGAACAAACACATACCGTTTATCGTTTAGGCGATAAAGTAACGGTTCAGGTTTCATCTGTAAGTCTTGATGAGCGACGCATAAACCTAGTGTTAGCAGGTGAAGCGCAACAAGACCGTTATGCGCGTCGTCGTGGTCGTAGCGCCCCTGCAAAACCAAGTGTTCGTGCCCAGCTTAAGGCCGGTAAAATCCCTGGCAAAAAACCGCAGTCAGGCAGTTTTGAGGCTAAGTCAGGCGATAAAGACAACGAAAAACGTGGCAAGTCTTCTCATTCTAAAGGGCGTAAAAAACCTAATGGTAAACAAGCCGATGCTGTAAAAGCCGGCAACAAGAAGAGCAAGAAGAAAGCCACCAAAAAGGCAAAAAGACCGGGTAAGAATGCCCGTAAACGTAATAGCCGAGGAGCAAATAATACGTGAGTAATGAATTAATTTTTGGTTTTCACTCAGTTGAAGCAATTTTAGCAAAAGAGCCAGAGCGCTTTTTAGAAATTTATGCTTTAAAAGGACGTGAAGATAAACGTTTAAACCCGATTATTGATGAAGCACGTAAATTCGGTATTTCTGTACAATTTATGCAGCGTAAAGCGCTTGATAATAAAGCCGACGGTGAGCAGCACCAAGGCATTATTGCCAATGTAAAAGCAGCCCGTATGTATAACGAGAAAGATCTAGATGAGATCATTGCCCGTGAGGAAACGCCTTTCTTACTGGTACTTGATGGCATAACTGATCCGCATAACTTAGGGGCGTGTTTACGTAGTGCTGATGCTGCAGGCGTGCACGCGATTATCGTTCCTAAAGATAAATCAGCAAAACTCAATGGTACAGCGCGTAAAGTAGCATGTGGTGCGGCAGAAACAGTACCACTGGTACAAGTCACTAATCTGGCACGCACATTACGCGAAATTAAAGACGCAGGTGTTTGGGTTGTCGGCACTGCAGGTGAAACAGATACTGAGTTATTCGATGCAAATCTAACAGGGCCAATGGCGATTGTTATGGGTGCAGAAGGGGATGGTATGCGCCGCTTAACTCGTGAGCATTGTGATTTATTAGTTAAAATCCCAATGGCTGGTACGGTATCTAGCTTAAATGTGTCAGTTGCGACGGGGATTTGTTTATTTGAAGTGTTACGCCAGCGTAATGCAACGCAAATCTAACTACCGCAAAATTCCAGACACAAAAAAGCCGATGTAACATCGGCTTTTTTTGTATCTATTTCGTAAGATTAGATCTTTGCGAAAGCGTCTTGTAGTGGTGGTACTACTTGCTTCTTACGGCTTAATACGCCATCTAACCATACGCGACCGTCTTCTGATTTAACATCATAAGCAGCTTCGATTACAGATACGTCATCAGACGTAATTAGCATTTCTGAGCCTTCTTTCATGATATCAGTTAACAGGAGTAATACTGAGTGGCGATCGCCTTCTTCTTTAAGCTTAGCGATATCAGCTTCAAGATCTGCTTTGATTTCATCAAATACTGCAAGGTCGATAACTTCTAGCTGGCCAATACCTACTAGCTTACCGTTCATGTTGAAGTCTTTGAAATCACGCATTACTAAATCGCGTGCAGGCGTGCCTTCCACTGCTGATTTAACCTTGAACATGTCCATGCCAAGTTCTTTGAAATCTTCGATGCCAGCGATTTCAGCAAGTGCTTCAACACACTTGATATCAGCCGTTGTACATGTTGGTGATTTAAAGATCACAGTGTCGCTTAAGATAGCGCATAACATGATGCCTGCGATATCTTTTGGAATTTCTACATTGTAGAAGTCATACATCATTTTGATGATAGTGTTTGAACAACCCACTGGGCGGATCCAACACTCAAGTGGTGTTGACGAAGTTAAGTCGCCTAGTTTGTGGTGATCAACAACCCCCACAACACGTGCTTCATCGATGTCATCAGGTGCTTGTGTTTTTTCTGTGTGGTCAACGATATAAACGTCTTCGCCTGCGTAGCTAAGTTTTAGCTCAGGTGCTTCGAAACCGAATTTATCTAGGATAAATTGTGTTTCAGGTGATACTTCACCTAAACGCGTCGGGATCGCAGGTTCATTGATCTGGTTTTTTAAGTAAGCAAGCGCAATTGCACCGCAAATTGAATCTGAATCAGGGATCTTATGACCCACTACATACATTGACATTGACGGAACTCCTTTAAATTTGGCGGATATTTTAGCAAAGTATCGACAGATTGATACATAACAGACATGAAATTTTGTTGATCAATTACAACTGCCAATTAATGTCCTTTTTGGTTACACTTTAAGATATTGAAAACTGAGGAAGATACTGATGCGCTTGAGCCGAAAAGCATGGAATAATGTGGTGATTATTTCGATGCTATTGATGATTTTTTTCTTCAATGGCCTACATAAAAAGCTCAATACACAGCCTGTTGAAGAAGGAGTGCAAGCGTTACTTCCAGCGCAAAGCTTCATTTTAGCAATGGCATTTCCAGAATTAAAAATCGAGCGTATCGGCACCTCTTGGCGTAGCCAATCTCTGCAAGAAACCACATGGCAAGGCGGTGAGCAGCAGCTCGAACAACTCGTAGAACTTTGGCAGCATCAACAACTCACTATTGCCAGTCTCCCTGTGAGTAAAATTTCACAGATATCGGCAGATTATGTTGCCTCAGTATGGTTAGCTGGAGAGCAGTTACCTGCGGTGTATCAGTTGTACAACATAGATCAGCAATACTATTTATTAGATAAGCGGTTACAGCGGGTATTTGAGCTTGAACAAGCTGATGCCGCTAAGTTATTTCCGTTATATCCGTTTTAAGAGAGTCACAGATGCCTGAATTACCAGAAGTTGAAGTTAGCCGTTTGGGAATAACGCCGCATGTGCTTAACCAAACAGTGGCCAAAGTAAATATTCATAACGCCAGTATGCGTTGGCCTGTGCCTGATGATGTATATCAATTACAAGGGCTTGAAGTTACTTCAGTGGAGCGTAGAGCAAAATATTTATTACTCGGTTGTGAGCTGGGTAGTGTTATTTTGCACTTAGGGATGTCGGGTAATTTACGGGTCGTGAGTGCTGATGAGCCACTGAAAAAACACGATCATATCGAATTTATTTTAGCCTCAGGTAAAGCATTAAGGCTCAACGATGCGCGTCGCTTTGGTGCCTGTTTGTGGCAAGCGCCAGGCGAATGTCATACCTTGTTAACCAAGCTTGGACCTGAGCCTCTTACCGATGAGTTTACTGCTAAGCGAGCCTACGAACAGTCTAGAAATAAAAAAGTACCAATTAAACAGTTTATTATGGATAACGCTGTGGTGGTTGGTGTGGGTAATATCTATGCCAATGAATCGTTGTTTAAGGCCGGAATTCACCCGAAACGAGAAGCCGGCAAGGTGTCTTTAAAGCGATTTCAGCAATTAGTGCCTATTATTAAAGAAACACTTGCAGCTGCGATCACGCAAGGCGGTACAACATTAAAAGATTTTGCTCAAAGTGATGGTAAGCCGGGTTATTTTGCCCAGCAATTATTGGTTTATGGCCGCAAGGGTGAGCCATGCGTTAATTGTAAAGAGCCATTAAAAGAAATTAGATTAGGACAAAGAAGCACAGTGTACTGTTCTAATTGTCAAAAATAATAAAGAATCCCTTATCTATGTAGTATTGCAACAGATAGCAAGATAGAGACAGGCTTAAGGAATGAGAAGGTTGTATGCTATTAAACAAATACGTCATAGGGTGCGTGTGCT
>Ga0066368_10000481_pt1 | contig 10943 bp, 10 predicted proteins | sample Knorr_S7_td_NADW_FD_71215 | JGI IMG/M metagenome (GOLD analysis project Ga0066368, IMG submission 71215) | Marine microbial communities from Southern Atlantic Ocean transect - Knorr_S7_td_NADW_ad_2505m_LV_A | ecosystem: Environmental > Aquatic > Marine > Oceanic | place: Southern Atlantic ocean... | reverse complement strand
TTTTTTATCTGCATAGGCACTTGCAGGCTGTGCTTGGCTAGCGCGCCCACCAATACCATCAGCAACTAGGCCGATTGCAGTACAGCCACTGAGCAAACTAACAGAAAGTATAAGATACAGAGATTTAAGCATCGGTCCTCCAATACACTTAAGCTTATTTTGTAAGCATAATAACAAACGCGTAATTTAACTGTAAAAAACTGTAGATTAATCACAAATATCGCGAATAAACTCTTTTAGAAATCCGACTAATTGTAAAAGGAATATTAATAAAAAAGGCAAAGCGCCTAAAATTGCGACGCTACGATTTAACGGCTCATCTTGTAACAGTAATAATGCAAAGCTGCATATGAATAATGCTAAACACCATGCGTAGAGTGTCACACGGTTATTTTGCTCAGAGCCAACCAGCTCTCTTATGACCAAAATTGCAGAGTCAGCGGATGTAGCAACAAATATCAATAGTAATAACAAACTTGCCCAAATAAACACGGTTCCTTGCCAGTCTAATTGATTAAAAAATACAAACAAGCCTTGGCTATAATCCTGTTTTATTGCGACTAAAATGCCCGCTTGATTGAGTCTATCCCATTCAATTGCTGCGCCAGAAAAGGCCGAAAACCAAACAATAGTGACTAAAGTTGGAATACACACAACCGCCAAAATAAATTGCCAAACCTTGCGCCCCTGACTAATTTTAGCTAGGAACACACCAACAAATGGCCCCCACGCTAACCACCAAAAGTAATAGTTATATGTCCAATGAGTGGCCCAATCAGGCGTTTTTAATTGGCTATCAAATTGCCAAGTTCCGGTCGCAAGTAACTGTAAATAGTAGCCGGTTCCATCTAATGCAATTTTAATGATGGGCGCAATCGGCACAACAGTTAATAACCAGGTTAGCAAAGTAAAGGCCAAGACCACATTGAATATACTCAGTGACTGTACCCCGCGTCGTAATCCAAATTTAACCGACAGCGAATAAATAACGGCTAACAAACAAACGATTAATGAACCCACTAATAATGTTGAAGTAACCCCCAACTCGATTTCTACACCTTTACTGATCAGTAAAGTCGAGTTTGCTATGGTGCCGACGACACCAAAAAAAATAGCGATTACCGCAATTAATTTCACAACAAATGACACTGTAAATTTTGCAGACTTATCTATCTGATTACCAAGTGCAGTTAAAACAGGTGCACAAATATCACCTGACTTGCCACTGTATTGCGTTAATCCACCAAGCACTAACGCAAACACCGCATAAAGTGCCCATGCATGGGCGCCCCAATTAACCAAGGTTAAAGCGAGACTACTGGCTAGTCGGTCTGGGTATAAGCTTTGTTTAAGTGGAGGGTCGAGAGAATGTAATGCTGGCTCTGCTACGCCCCAAAAAACCAAGCCAGATCCCATTCCCGCTGCAAACAACATAGCAAACCAGCCAAAATTAGAATACTCGACCACAGCCTGCTCGCCCCCCACTTTACGACTTCCGAGTGGGCTAATGGCTAAAATAATGATGGCAAACAATAAAAAATTCACCAATAAGAAAAAACTGCTCCCTGTCCATTTTAAAATCATTTGTACAAACGGCTGTACTTGCTCAGTGATAACACTAGGTAAAATAACAGCTATCAGTGCACCAAACATACACAGTGCAAGCGCGGTCTTTTCAAGAGAGGAGATGGAATGTTTCAATGTGAAGCCTATTTAGTCAGCGTGTTTAGCATACTGTTAGCATGGCTGAAATTCAAACAGCCAAAAGGCTGAAAAAATGACATAGCACTGCGTAAAAATCGCAAATTATACCAAGCCCTCCTTTTTTAAACCCGGCTACATGTCCCTAGTTTCCTCATTTTATTCAATTTGTTGATCGGGTATTGAAATTGCAACTCAATCACAATCTAGATAGCAAGGAGCAAAGCATGGACTTTAATCTTGATTGGCATGAAATACTCGACAACTTAATTCATTTAGGAATTGCCTACTTACTTGCCCTGCCTATGGCATTTGATCGAGAAAAAACCAGTAATGGCGCAGGGCTTCGAACTTTTCCATTAGTTGCCGTTGCATCATGTGGTTATGCATTAGTGGGCATGTCTGTTTTGACAAGCTCTGAAGCTGAATCAAAAGTGCTCGAAGGGATTATCACGGGTATTGGTTTTATTGGCGGTGGCGCCATTTTGAAGAATAAGAATTCAACGTATGGAACAGCCACAGCAGCCAGTATTTGGAACATGGGACTCATCGGCATTGCTGTGGCATTTAGTCGTTACGAAATCGCCTTTCTAATGGCACTGATTAATTTCGTAACGCTTAAGTATGTAAAACGCTTAAAGTAAGCAATTAACTGGCGTCAAATTTTGAGTTAACGATAGCATAACCAGTTTGTTTAACTTTAATCTCAGCTGGGTTTGCAGATTTAACTAATAAACCGCAGCGTCTGCTTTGCTCATCAATAACGTAGTTAACTGACTCACTTGCTTCAAGATCAACGACTTGATCAGCACAGCGGATCTGCAATTTAGAGACATCGCTCGCGCCTTCAATTTTGATTGAACCGCGAGATAAAGATAAATAAGACAGCTTATCTTTTGAAACATTGATTTGTGAGTTAATCTGCGGTGTACGGGCTAATAAGTCATCAATTTGCTTGATGGTGGCAAGTTTGTTTTCTTCTGAAAACGCTTTTCCTTCAATATTATCCAATGCATAAATTGCATTGTAAGCAAGGTTAAAATCGCCCTTAAAGCTGTACCATTGTAGAGCACTTTTAGCGACTAAATACTGTATATCAGTTGGCAGTTTTGCTCGCAGTAAATAGGCAACAGATAACTGTTCGTCAAAGCCAAACCATTGTTGTTGATGGTAATAATATTGGCTTTTCAACCAAGCAAATAATGCCTGCTCAGAGGTGTTTTTAGTATGATCTTTATATAACTCAGCCAATGCTAATTCAGCTTTTTTAAACTCTTTCGCTTGTAGCAATTTATTGATTTCATCGTATTCATTAATAAAACCACGGCTCGCTTTATCATTAGAGTACCCGTTAAAATACTTACCTACTTCAAATGAAAACAGGTAACCACCTTCAACTGTTTTGCCTTCTTTTGTCGCGGGGGCAAACTCTAAGTTTGTTAAATATTTCTCTGCGTTTTCTTCGCTACCGCGAGTATCAGATGCCATGATCACTTCAATGTCTTTTGCCTTACCTTGCGTATCAACCACATAAGACATTAATGCCCAGCCTTCTAAGCGAGAGCCATTGTAACTACCGGTATAACGGGGGTTTGTATTTTTAACGATATAGGCAGAGGTAGCAGCTTGAACATCAACGCCTAAGTCATTGACATCTCGAGCTAAAGCCTGAGTAGGTAATGCGATAAGTGAACAAAGTACAGCGAGTTTAGTTAATTTAATCATGAGTAATTGCTCCAATTCCCTTTGATAGGAACACTTATAGCACTAAAAAAGGCGCTTTAAAAGCGCCTTGCAATCAAGAATGTGCTTAAACATGCCTTGATCTTAAAACATATCCTGATAAGGGTTTGATTTTGATAATAAAACTTTTTTATCAAAACCTGGAATTGTCATTGAATCTTCACTAATTTCAATGTCATTTTCGTCAATTAAGCCATCACCAAAGCGATAAATAAGTTCATAATGACCTAAATCAGCCTGATGTTGGTAGTCAGCTTGCGCTTGGGCTACCTGAGTGTGACGGTCTTGATATTGCGCCATAACCTCATCACCATGCCGCTTTGCGAGCATCTTCAATGTAATTGCCGGTGATAACACAGTCGCTGTAGCATTGTTACCGCCAAACCCTTTGGAGTTAATGAATGCAATGTCCATTGCATCACATTGATAATGTTCTGTACGAATATCTAAATGTTGGCTGTACACATCATCTGCTACTTTATCGATTGTCGTAATACCCGGCATAATGTTGTGGCTAAATACACCTAATGCCATAGCCAATTGATCACCACTGGCAGGCGCAATGGTATGGCCAACATACGCTTTAGGCGCAGCAACCTTCCAATTATCAATTGCAAATGTCTCTGCCACTTTATGATAGATCAGTGATTCTGTTACGCGGTTTTGCGGTGTACTTGAGCCGTGTGCCAAAATAAAGCTACGCTTTTGTACCGCCTCTTGACCAACAATACTGCTGGCTAGTGCAACAGATTTTGCCATCGTAATGTAGTTACCAGGGCCCGGTGCTGTAATTGATTTTTTAATACCATCGGCATTAACGAACACATCTGCAACGCTGCCTAACACATCTGCACCTAACTCTAATGCCAATGCATCATCCATTAAAATAGCAACCTGTGCACCTTCACCAATTGTAAAACCACAGTTTTCTCCAAATGGACGGCTGGTACGGCGATGATCAACTACATCTGAATTATCAAGACGCTTTAAACCCTCTTCATTCGCAAGTGCGCTCATATTGCCAAAGCCTTCGACGATTTCGGGTGTAATAGCACACTCAACAGACGCCACAATAGCCACTCGAGTACGACCCGCTTGAATATCGTTTACTGCTGCACGCAGGTTATATAAAAACGTGGCACATGCCCCTGATGTGGTAAAGGTTGTACCAACATTACCTGTTACATAGGCATTGATAAAGTCAGTCGACATGGTGTTTAAGCCAAGTGCAAGTTGCTTTGTGCTCACACGGTCGCCCTGCTGACGCGCACGAATAAGTCCACCAAAGCCTTCATCATCAACTTGACCCGCAACTGAAGCTGAATAAGTGCCAATTTGATCAGGCTCAACGCTGTTCATTACCTGCTGCCATGGCAGACCTGTCGAACGAATTGCATCAGTTGCGGCAAAGATAGTCGCTTGCAGGCCTCTTGGTTGATAACGGCTGTTATACATAGCCGAAGGTTCAAAACCTGTTGGTAATTGACCTGCCGCTTTAATTGGATTATCACGGGTACTGTCATGTTTAATAGCAAGATCAGCAGTAATTGTGACTTTCACTTTTTTATCGCTTAACTCTTCAACCTGCCAAGCACTTGGTACCGGGGTTGGTAAATCACGGCGGCGCGTTTCAAAAACAATCTGCTGTTCATCTGACGCTGTTAACGTCATTTTTTGCTGCCATGGCGTTGCATCCACATCGAAGTGATTTTTTTCAATTTTACGAATAAGTGTGCCAGCTAATATTTGTTCACCGAACTTAGCTTCGATGTCTGATTCAGCAATGCTATTGCCGTCAGCATCTTTGAGTACACCTTCAGTAAGAGTGACTAAGTTCATTAATGTCGCTAAGCCTAAAAATGTCTCCTGACGGGCTTTAGCGTCTAAGCTGTCTAACACGATACGACGATAACCTTGATGAAAAGAAGTGCGGCCTGCGGCATTAATACCACCCATACCGACAATAACGGGTAATGCTGTCATAAAAAACCTTGAGAAAACGTGTTATGAGAATTAAGCCAAGTTTAAATGGATTAATTAACACACTTTATGCTTAAATAGCCAAATAACCTGCACAACAGGCCAAAAACAACTGGTCGGAGCAATTTGAGTGACGAAACTTCAACACGTAAAAGCCATTGAAATTAGTATTTTGGTTTATCCCCATTTACTAATAACCAGTTTAACCTTGCCTATCGAAATGCTCAGAGCTGGTGAGGCCTTTGCTAAAAGCCATCGTCAGCAGAACGAATTTAAACCTCTCAACATCAATTTAGTGGCAAGTAGTCTAAAAGCGATCCCTAATCGTACTGGGCTGGCAATTATGCCCGATTGCGAAACCGTCACAGCGCCTGCTAGTGACTTAATTATTGTGCCTGGGATTTGGCGAAACCCGCGTCCTGTGGTGAGCAAGCAGCAAAGTTTGGTGAATTGGCTTGGTGATTCTTGGCAGCAAGGCAGCCATATCATTGGTGTTGGAACAGGTAATTGTTTAGTTGCCGAAGCAGGGTTATTGGATGGCCACCCTGCTACCACTCACTGGCATTACGCAGAGCAATTTAAACGTGACTACCCTAAAGTGCAGCTTAAGCCTGACTTTTTCATCACACAGTCTGAGCGCATGTATACAGTTGCGAGTTTAAATGCCCTTGCCGATGTTATTGTGCATATTATTAGTCAATATTACGGACGAGAAGCGGCGCAACATGTTGAGCGTAATTTCTCCCATGAAATTCGTAAGCCCTATGAAGATCAGCGCTACCTTGAGGGTGCCGTCGATAAACACCCTGATGAACTCATCGCACAAATTCAATTTTGGCTAAAAAACAATTTAACATCTGAACTGACTCTGCAAGAAATTGCAGCACAATTTAGTTTAAGCTACCGCACCTTTACGCGCCGCTTTCGTCAAGCCACCAGCCAAACCCCTGTTGAGTATTGGCAACAGCTTAGAGTACAAACCGCAAAAGAGTTATTAGCGTCTTCAAATTTATCAATTCAAGAAGTTGCCCTAGAAGTAGGTTATAACGACCAAGGCCATTTAACTCGGGTATTTAAGAAAGTACTCTCACAAACACCCAGTGAATACCGTACCGTCGTTAGACGAAAACTATTTGGCTAACTCTAAATAGCGAGAAATGTTCTAAGTCTAAGTCAGATAAATCATATTTAAGTTGCTGAATTAAAAATTATTACTAAGCTTTTAGTTAGTTGTATTGGTATTTGTTTGAGTAAGAAAAAATGTATCAGCTTGATTATGATGAATTAGTGCAAAGTTGGAATAAAACGCTCGAAGTTTTAGCCTTGTTTGCCGATGTACCCGTCGCCTTAGTAATGAAGGTAGAAAATAATATTATTAGTGTTTTTTCTAAAAACGATAATCAAGCAAACCCCTATGAAATTGGTGATAATGAAGAGTTAGAAGATTCAGGTCTTTACTGTGAGCATGTATTAAAAACCCAGAACTTACTGAATATCCCCAACGCTCTTATTGATGAGGACTGGAAAGAAAACCCAGATATCAAACTTAATATGATTTCTTATTTAGGTTTACCAATATGTGCTGGAGACACCACACCATTTGGCACTATTTGTATCCTTGATAGCAAACCCCATGAATACACAGAGCCTGTCATAAAACTACTCGAAACCATAAAGCAAAGCTTTGAAACGCAACTCAAATTGTTATACCAACAAAAGCAAGCGTTTGAACAACAACAATTTGCAGAACTGGCTACTCTAATTAGAGGGATTGCCCACGAGCTCAACACGCCACTTGGTAACTGTATAACAGCAGTTGATGTCACTCAACTTGCTGTCAAAGAAACACAAACACGGCTTGTGAAAAAACGCCTTAGCCAACAAGCCTTACAAAGCACATTAGAAACATTAATAAATACCAATGAACTCTTAGACAGAAACTTAACTTCATGTGCTTACAAGATACGTATTTTACAAGATTTGCTTTATACCAAGTCACAATCAAGTAAAACAATCATGACGTTAGCTCAGCTTTCGGAGTCACTGTACAAACACTTAGAAGAACAAATAAAACATCGTGGTATCAAATTAGATATTAATTATCAAAACCCTCACAGCCAATTCGAAGTTGAAATAGACTTGCTAAAACAAGTACTTTTTATTTTGCAGCAAAACTCAATTGAGCATGCGTTCAACAACATCGAAAACCCTGCTATAGAAATTGATATATATGATTTTGATGAGGTATTAAAAGTTCACTACACCGATAATGGCACCGGTATCAGCATAAGTGAACAAAACTCCATTTTCACCCCATTTTATAAAGGTAAAAACAACCAATCAGGTATTGGGCTTGGCCTCAGCATTGCGAAGAAGATAGTTACTCAACAACTACAAGGTGAAATCTGTGTTCAAGAAAGTAACAACGGCGCACACTTTTTAATTAGTTTGCCTAAGTAAGTTTTAATGAAGAAATCCTACTTTTTTACATTGATGCTATTTACTCAAATTTCTTCTTTTGTTAGAGCAGAGCCAAACTATGATGAAGTTAAGCAATTAATCAACAAGCACTTTATCCGTACCAGTGATTATTCATACAAATCAGTCTATCTTGGCTATAAAACTCCAAACGTTGAAGCGCTTATTAAATCACTCAATGAACCTCATACTTATCTCAAGGATAAAGATTCAAATATAACTTTTTTCAGCGCCAAAAAACGCTGTGTTAGTAACAGCAAAATTAAGCAGCATTTTCATAAAGGTAAACTTGCTTATCTAAAGGTTTCCAGTATTGGTATAACAACCACAAAAGAAAAATCTCAATATGTTCGTAATTCAATCAATAAAATAAGATCTCAAGACAACGAGAACTCTCGATACTGGATTATTGATTTAAGAAAAAATAGCGGCGGCAATATGTGGCCGATGTTACAAGCACTTTCCCCTTTTTTCGACGCTACACAGACATTAGGTGAATTCCATTTGTCATCTGGAAGCATTACTAAATTTGGTTTTAAAGATGGAATAGCCCATGAAAGCTCGCTACAAAAAATCAATTTCCAACCAGATACCTATCATTTAAAACATCAGCCTATTGGGATTTATGTTTTGATTGACTCTAGTGTCGCAAGTTCTGCAGAAGCATTGGCAATTGGGCTATCTTCTCTTAAAAATGTAACACTCGTTGGCGAGAAAACGTGTGGCTTAGCAACCGTCAATACTCCGTTTGAGCTCAGTGACGGAAGTATTCTTGTTTTAACAACAGGCGAGATGGCCAATATTCATGGTCAAACGTTTAAAAATGGAATCACACCTAGTATGAGTAGTCTAGAGTTTAGTACGCTAATCAAAGACTTTGTAGAATAAAATTTTGCTAGTCTGTGGGCAGCCTCTGTCTTCATAACCCACTATTGCATAGTCATTTTTGATAAGCAGACTCAGCATTGCAGGAAAACGGTTCATCGACTTAACTTTTATAGCTCGATAGCTGTGGGCTTTAACCCATGCTTCTTGCGCGTTTAATAAAGCCTGCGCAATGCCCTTCCCTCTACATTCTGGCGCAACCGCGCCAAGCCAACTATAAAAGGTGTTTGAATCTAACGCATAACCCAGTTTGTAGGCCACAGGCTTATTATCGATATAGGCAACTAAAGCTAGGTGCTCAACATCTGCACACTGTGCTTGTAATTTGCTAAGGGTATTTCGGCCATCAAACTCAGGAATTTGACTATCAACAAGTAACAAATCGTCTAAACTAGCAGGCTTAATTATGTAACTTTTTTCCATTCGCTACTTTGATGTATGGGTGCTTGAATACATGATCAAATTTTGCTGCTCTATTTGTTTGTATAAAGCAACTCGCTTTTGGATTAATACAATTTCATCTTGTAAATTTTTTTGCAATTGTTGATAAACGTCTTTGTTATGTTCTGTTTTCAATGCAATTTCAACTTTAGAAAGTTGTTCATTTAACTGAGTAATGTGCACTAGCGCTGATTGGTAATATTCAGTGTTTGGTACAATCGCATTAACCGTAGTACTTATAACAAAACACAGTGGAATCAGAATAAACAAGAGTAATTTCATATATAAGTCCCTTTCTTTGTGCCAAAAGTATATTATTTCCAAAAGAATTTAAAGGCCTATGGTTAGAAACTCACTTCTAACTGCTAACTTCTAACCTCTATTACCTTCTAATTTCACTTTTCTTTTCGATAATACAACTTTGAATAGCGTTTTACACGGGCATGCACGCCGCGACCTAAACTCTTAAATTTAGCTTCAAGTACATCTACACCATATAAAATACCTACTACTAGCACAGATAGTTTTATTGCAGCTAGTAAGTTGTCGGTGGCAATGACAACACCAATTGATGCTAATACCCAGATCGTTGCAGCGGATGTTACACCAACTACCGCGCCATCTTTTGCAAGCATTACTCCGGCACCTAAAAAGCCAATACCGGTGATAATTTGGCCCACTACACGTGAATGGTCTATCACATCGCCATGCAACATAAATGCAGTAGCAAGAAATAAGTAGGTACCTAACACAATGAGTGCGGAGGTACGAATACCAACAGGCTTACCGCGTAACTGACGCTCCATACCAATAATTGCGCCGCAAAATGCGGCGCTACCAATTGCTGACCAAGAATAAGGGGCAATATCAAATAAACTACTCAGAGTCACTGTACTTCCAAATCAAACTAACAATTAAAATTATAAATAAAAGGCCATCGCAGTGCTGAGACGCGATGAACCAAAACTCGCCATTTTGTTAAAATCAGCTTTGGCTATTGGGACATGCTGACAATCAATCGCCAATTGTTTTTCGTTTTCACAAAACGGGTCATGCACGTACAAGCAATGCTCATCAATATGCGTTACACACACCCAGTGCGGTGACTTTTTACCATCAAACCGATAGGTGCTGATCAATAACACCACCGCTTTACCCTCAGCAAGCCAATCTTCAATTGAGGCCAAGGTTAACTCTTGATACCTCACAGGCAGTTTTGCAGCGATTGCTTCAGCCACAAACTGATTGTGTACGGTATGCAAAATGGCTTTTTTCTTTTCGCTTCTTACCCCGTCAATAAACAAAGTATCACGGGTATTTAAAACTACATCAGCTTTAAAACCACGTTTCATTGCAGCAAGTGCTAACCCTAGAGGATGGCAACCGCCATGCCCTGAAGTCATGAAGATAGTCGTGGCTTCACGCCATATATCCAGCTCTTTGAGTTGGCTCATTGCGGTATCATTCAAGGATGACATTGCCATTAATAGCGCCGCAGGACCACAGGTAAACTCGGTTGTTTGCTGATACCAAGGCGTGTGCTTATCGGCATTAAATTCGATATTACGACGAATGTTTTTTTGCATTCGATGGGCATCACTATGGTCATCATAATAATCACTATAATGACCAAACACCTGGTAACCCAGTTTTTCATATAAACGAATTGCTGATTGGTTGTTTACCGCAACTTCTAAACGCATGTATAAACGGCC
>Ga0066368_10000480_pt1 | contig 10948 bp, 10 predicted proteins | sample Knorr_S7_td_NADW_FD_71215 | JGI IMG/M metagenome (GOLD analysis project Ga0066368, IMG submission 71215) | Marine microbial communities from Southern Atlantic Ocean transect - Knorr_S7_td_NADW_ad_2505m_LV_A | ecosystem: Environmental > Aquatic > Marine > Oceanic | place: Southern Atlantic ocean... | reverse complement strand
GCCATTGCCGAAGAGGTGTTCCGCGTTGCTCACCAGGATCGTTCGGCATGGTCTTTTCGAGTAGAGCTCAGGCCGTTTGGAGAGATATGGTAGTGACCGTCATTGCAACCGATACGGCCACGGGTGATTCGTTTAATGGTTTAGGCAGCGGTTGTTTGTTGTCGAGCAAACCGATCGGTCTGTCCTGACAACATGTTTCCACGACTCGGTGCGCGACGTTCGAGAGTTGTGCGAGTGATGGCCGTGTTCAGTGAGGCGTGGCAGTCATTAATGTGCGGGGCGTGTCGTCTGATGGGGACGGCATTGGATATGAGTCAGTGCAACCTACGCTGACCACATTACGGGAAACATGGGGTGGTTCATCGGGGCGCCAGGCTCAAGGTCGACGCCGCGATAGGGAGGCGATGTCGCCCATGGTCTGACGGCGAAACGAGCGTCGTCACCGAGCCAGCGTGTCGAAAATCCGCGTCGTCGAGTTTTGATACCAACAGTTGACGGTGCACCATGGACAGTGCGCATATGAAATACGATACAGTCTCCTAAAGACAAATTCCACGAAAGGATGCGGTGGTTTTTTCTTTCTGAGTCGATGTCGGGCACATCTTCAAAACCGGGAAAACCCTCCGCATAGTTGGAGTGGTCAATAAACAGTCTTGGGTTGTATAACTTGCCGCTGGTATGTGATTCGGCTACAAATTCGGGACAGGCCACTTTAGACACTGGGTCTAAGGGTAGCCAAATAGAGCACAGTTGGTCGCCGTCCACACCGTAGTAGGGCTGGTCGTGATGCCATGGAGTGACTTCGCGTGTGCCGGGTTCTTTTACCAGCACATGTTCGTGGTAGATGCGGGCGCTGCGTGATTGCATTAACCGCCCGGCGATTTCAGCGGCTGGGGAGTCGGTAATAAATTTCCGGTATTCGTCAATGCGTTGCCAATTGCAGTAGTCATCATAAAACTGCCCCGGTTGACCTTCCGGTGTATAAATCGTCCCGTCTGGTCCAGGCTCGGCGACGTTCTTTTCCATTCCTAGCGACAGATCTTCTAACCATTCTTTTTTAAATAATCCGCGCAGGCAAACGGCGCCGTCTTGCGTAAATGCGCTGACCTGATGAGCGGAGATTTCAATCATGTCCAGGTTGTTGTCGCACAGACTTTGTCCGACCCCAGAAAAGTGAACGAACGGCATCGCTATTTTTCTGGTCGGTTTGTTCTGAGTAAGCCAAGACGGGTACTAACCGTTTGATGTCGCCGCTGACGAGGGTTACTCGGTGAAGGGTTTGCGCGCCGCCAAAAATAAGCAGAGTCCCAGGACTGAACGGCAGCTCCAGCACATGATGACGGTCCCCGCCAAGAACGCTGGTCACCATCTGTTTTTCGTTTGGGAGACCGCGAATCCTTGGAACATACTCAAATGATCCGCCGTGCCGGGGTTGTTGCAGCATCAAGGTAACCGTGAACTCAGATTCATCAAAGTGCCAGCCGTGTTTGCCACCGTCGACAAAGACGTTAATTGAACAGGCGCCAAGTGGGTCGGCGAAGCGATAGAAGGAAGATTTTCCAAGCACGTGCCCGACGAAATCTTTTAATGGATCCCACAGATACAATTGCCGCAGCAGGGCATCGTCTCCAAGTTCGTCGAACGCAACCGAACCGACAACAGTACTTTCTTGATGTCTTGCTACGTCGTCAGAAGGTAAATGCTGATCGTCTTGTGTTAAGTATGCGTTATGTGTGCTGTTGCAGAAAAAGGCCTTATCGGACTCGCGATTTGCTTCGACACGCAATGCGTCAAGCGCGGGTGGTTTGATGAAGTCGGGTAGCGCACACAGGCCCGATTGTAGATAGCGCTGGCGGCAACTATCGGCAAAGGCCGCGCCGTTGGTACTTGTGATGTCCTCAATGGGGTAGCGCCAGAGATCCACCATGTCAGCGGGTTCAATGCTGTTATCAGGTGCCTTCATCAGGGGGTCTTCATGGTGCTATTGAGGTCCGATAGCCGTCGGAGGGCCGTCTGATTTCGAGGTTCCCATCATACTCGGCTCCTGCGCTCGGTGCGGACCAAGTTAATCCACATTCGGTCATTTCAGGACAATGTTCAGCCGCAGGTTTTTCAACGTCAGATGCGGCAGACGTTGGGCGAAGAAGATAAGGAAGGCCCCAGCGAATCTGGGGCTTCCCTTCGTCAGAGTCGATGCCGACCAGCGTTAGGTGCCGGGCGAGGAAAAGAAGGAGACCGGTGACCACAGACTATTCTCCTGTTTTTCCAATGCGCCCAGTTTGGCGCTTTCTTCGGTATAGCGAATCCAGTCCGCGTCAGCCCACATCGCAGCCCGTTTTGTCTCACGGTCTCCCGCATTCTCGTACATCCAGATGTGCATGTACTTGTTGGGGTCGCCGGTTTCGCATTTCATATAAGCAAGTGGGTTACCAAGGTGTTTGGTCTGGGGTCCTTTTCCTAGTTTTTCATAAAGATCGAGGTGTTTGTTGATGGTGCCGGGACGACAGGTATAAGTGCGTGCGTCTAACAGCATGGTGTTGCTCCTCGGTGGTTGGTCTGATCTGAAAACCAAAGATTATCGCTATTCATCATAATCCGTAGCAGAATTTCTCCACCTTACCGGTTTGTGCGAGCCCGCCGTTCCATGGGTAACAGCGTGTGATAAGTGAATTCATGAACGGGGGTCGCGACGTTAACTTCGCGCCCGAAACGCACGATCGCGCCGTTCCAGGCATCGAGTTCGGACGCTTTTCCCGCGAGTATGTCGCGCGTCATTGATGCGGTGGTTTCAGCCGGCAGTCCTTCATAAAAAGCCCACATACGTGCTTTTAGCTCGTTAGGAAGATTGTAATTCATCGCTTTGCCGACGGCGATGCCCTCGTCGATCGAGTGTTCCACAAGCGCGCATAATTCTGGCTGTGCAAGTAGTTCTCCCATCGGACTCCGTGACAGGGCGCTGAGACCTGCCCAGGAACTCACCAATAGCAGTTTTTCCCACAGTGCAGAGCGGATATCTTCGCTGACGGTCGCCTCCACTCCGGCGTGTTCAAAGATATCCCGCAACGCGTTTGCCCGAGGGGAGGCTGCGCCGGACAGTTCACCGAATTCGATGTAAGCGCTGGGGTTCATGTGCCGAATCACCCCGGGGGCGCTGATTTCACTGAAGACGCGAGATAACCCGCCAAAGACTTTGTCCTCTCCCACCACTTTCGCTAGCTGATCGGCCGCCTCAACACCATTGAGGAAGGGAATGACGATCGTGTTGTCGCGAATCAATGGACCAATGGCAGCAGCGATCTCCGGAATCTGCCAGGTCTTAACCGCAACAATCACTATATCGACAGCGCCGATTTCCGCCGGGTCGCTGGTAGCCAGTGGATTACTCAGATGGATGTCGCCGATTGGGCTGAGTACCTTTAGCCCGTCGGACTGGATTGCAGCGAGATGGCTACCGCGGGCGATAAAACCTACCTCTTCACCTGCATCTGCTAGACGGGCGCCGTAGTAGGCGCCGAGTCCACCCGCGCCGAAGATTGCGAAGCGCATAGAGATCTCTTCTGTGTTTTTGATATTGGGACATTATCACGACCTTCGAATGGTCGATATATTTGTCGTGATGGAAAGGTCGCAGAAGTTGCTCGGTGTTGTCGCATAGCTGTATCGGACGAATGCGATGCGCCGCCGAATCCATCCCCCAAGGTTGTGACTATTTCTGATACCCGTAGATAGATTGTATGTATGGGTAATATTATCCAGAATAATAAGATAAGGTCGTGTTTGGATCGTGTGCTTTGCCAACGACTGACCAGGGATGTTTGTCCGAGAGACGAAGGTAAACGGGTCTTGGTTGTTGCATGTTGAAAACTGGAAGGAAAGATGACTGACAGTGCCTGCAGTCATCGTTGGTGATTTTATCGTTGGATAGCGTTTGAAGGAGATCAGGATGACAACAGAATTGCTGGGAAAACTTTACACAGGGGCCGTGGCAGATACATTGGACGACATGGGGTATCACAATCAGTGTTTGCCCTCTGACATTCGTCCGCTCGCGGAGACGATGAAGGTAGCAGGCCCTGCCTATACGGTGCTGGGTCGGCCCCGGTACCATGATGATGGAATTGACCCCAGGTACAAGCAAATGGATATGCTTGATGCAATACCATCGGGTACCGTGATCCTGGTTGAACCTGGTAAGGAGGGATCAGCGGCTCATTGGGGGGAATTGATGACAAACACGGCATTACAGCGAGGTGCAACCGGGATTGTGATCAACGGTGGCGTGCGCGACAGTTTGCATATTCTCGATGTCGGATTCCCTACCTTCCGAAAATATCATTCACCATTGACTGCGGCATATCGATGGAATATCGACAGTTTTTCTATTCCGATCAGAATTGGTGGGGTTTTGATAGAGCCAGGAGACTTCATCCTAGGTGACATTGATGGCATTTTGGTTATACCGAAAAACCTCGCGACTGAGGTTGTTGAGCGAACATTGGTCGTGACGGGTAAGGAAGATATTGTTCGCGCACGTCTGCAGGAAGGGGGGGACATCAGGGAACTCTTTGAGCAATACAAGGTGTTCTAAGTGCTGAGCGACGGTACAAGTTGTAAAGAGTCTCATCTATGTGAGGCTACCGTCGTACAAGGATGGACTGATGAGTATGTCGTTACTGCCCGTTATGTTTGTTTGAGGGCCTAGTAGTCGATGGCGTTCCTAATCTAACAGAGTCTTCCTCTCGCTATACCTTTGGAAAGGTGATGCATGTGGCAGGTTTTGGTTGATCCTGTGAGTCGTTGTTTAAGGAAATTGTTCCTGTATTGTAACGATTGTTTTATAAAGGCATGCCAGCGGATCGTCTCACGATTAAGTCTTGCTCAGTTCCTGATGGGAGAATAGTCCCAGCAGATCAGCGTTTATTGATTTGCACTTAACTCGATCAGCATATTCCCGTAGTCATCAAGATTGACTGTTGCTTGGGGTGGGATAACGCAGGTTGCATCATATTCTTCCACAATCAGCGGTCCTGCTCGACCCGTTCCTATGTCGGATCGCATTATGACGGGAGTCTCTAGCCAGCCGTGATCCCGTCCGAAGTAAGCCTGCCGGGGCGCTTGCGAAACAGGACTGCTCGCTAGTTTTGTCTGTAGTCGTTCTGGTACTCTCGATTCACTGGGTATGCCCCGACCGACGACATGCAGATTCACAATTTCAACAGGTTCTTCGATGCCTGCTCGGTGGCCATATGTGTGTTCATGTTCTTGGCCGAATGCTTCCTCTAGGTTGCTTATGGCGTTTTCGTTTAATTGACTATCTTGCATAGTTACTCGAAGTTCGAATGTCTGCCCTTGGTAGTGCATGCTTGCGGATCGATAAATCTGAATTTGTTCTGATACAAAGCCGTCCGCGATAAGTTGATTTGTAGCTTGTTCAGTTAGACGATCCCACTCAGTTGTTAGTTCGTTGATATCTATTTCTCGCACAAGTCTCCTGAATGTCTGGGAGTAGTGGTGTTCTACATCCGCATAAAGCAAACCGAACGAGGAAAAAAGACCGGGAGATGGTGGGATAACAATATGTGTCATATGCAGGGCTGCTGCCATACCGGCTGCAAAGACAGGGCCGTTTCCACCAAAGGCAAACAATGCGTAGTCTCTGGGATCACGGCCACGTTCCGTGGAAACGGCTTTGATGGCCCGAATCATGTTTGAGGCGGCTATTTGGTGGGCTCCGTACGCTGCATGTTCAAGTGAGAGGTCCAAAGGGATGGCAACTTTCTCTTCGAAAATTTTTACCGCTTTAGCGGAATTCAGTTTGACTGCGCCACCAACTAAGTGATCCGGATTGATATAGCCCAGTATCAGGTTGGCATCTGTAACGGTCGGGTCTATTCCACCGATGTCATAACATAAAGGGCCTGGTTCAGCGCCCGCGCTTTCAGGGCCCACTTGTATCGAGCCACCGGCGTCAATACTTACAATCGATCCACCACCGGCACCGACTTCGGCGAGATCGATGGCGGGTACTTTCAGCATATAGCCAGCACCGGTTAGCAATCTTGACCCCATCATGATGCCGCCACCTACTTGATATTCGAGAGACCGTGTGACTTCGCCCCTTTCGACCAGGGACGCTTTTGCAGTTGTTCCGCCCATGTCGAATGTAATGATATTTTGCAGTTTCAGGCGCCGTGCAAGGGCCTGGGCCCCTATGACGCCCCCGGCCGGACCTGACTCGATGATATTCATCGGCTTTTTTTGTGCTTCTTCTGCTGTGGTCAGACCCCCATTTGATTGCATCAGCCAGAGCGGCGCCTTCACTTGTTTCCGGTCAAGGTCTTGTCGGAGACTGTCAAGGTATCGAGAAACGATGGGCATGACGTAAGAGTTAATGACAGTAGTTGATGTTCGTTCGTACTCTTTAATTTCCGGCAATACGTCATATGAGATACAGCAGAGCGTCTCTGGTGAACGACGATGGACGATGTCCCGAATAAGAATCTCGTGTTCGGGGTTAGCAAAAGAGTTAAGAAGGCATATAGCGATTGCTTCGACATTTTCTTTTAACAACTGATCGACCGCGCGTTCTGCCTCGACCGGGTCGAGCGGTTGACGAACTGCTCCACGCACGTTGATGCGTTCGGGCACTACAACCCGTAAATATCGTTCAACGAGAGTTGGCGGTTTTTCCCATGCCATGTCGTACAGACGCGGCATTCGGAGATTTCGTATTTCGAGGACATCGCGAAATCCCTTGGTTGTGATTAACCCTGTCCTGGCACCCTTAAGTTCAAGAATTGCGTTAGAGGCCACTGTTGTGCCGTGCAATATTTCTGAAACATCGTCACCGCTGAGTCCTTCTTCTTCGAATACATCACTGAGTCCGTCTGCAATTGCCTTGGCATAGTTAGACACACTGGAGGAAATCTTTTTCGTGTGTAACTCACCGTCGGGGCCCAGGAAGACGATATCGGTAAATGTGCCGCCGATGTCCGCGCCGACTCGAAATTGTGCCATCACTCTTTACTCCAACTCCAATAGGTAAATGTAGAATTGCTCAGCGAATTGCTCAGCAAATTGCTCAGCAAATTGCTTGGCGCCATTTGGCTGCAAGTGCTGGCGGATCTTCACGCAGTACGGTTGGCACCTCTGCCCAGCCCCGCAGCTGAGAGATTTCGGCTCGAAGGACTTCGGTCTTTTCAGCGTCTACTGTCCAATGATCCATGTCGATGACGACACCGTATTCGTTTTCGGCAGTGGTTGAGCTGATCATCTCATTGCGGACATCGCGAAGAACCGCTGTCGGATCACGATCTAATGGATCGCCCCAACCAGCGGCGCCAGCTAACTCGTGGCGCAAGACGTCTCCACGTTTCATTGTCATAGTCAACTTTGCAGGCACCGGGTCATCATTCTTGCCGGTCGGGTTGATAAAAGTTAATGACGGTTTTCCTGGATAGCCACCGTAGAGTCCGTAAGGTCGGAAATCTCTTCGATCAGATCGGACTTGCAATACCGCTTCTTCTTCCAGGAGTCTGTAATCACGGCGGTAGGGAGTGCCCCCACGATATTTTCCGGCGCCAGCCTTATCCGGGACGAATTCGTAGGAGAGAATTTCGATCGGGTGTTCAGCCTCAGTGATTTCTACCGACGTCGACGCCATGTTAGCTCCCATGTTGGAATTACCATCAAGGCCGTCTGAAAATGGACGCCCGCCCCACGTGCCACAGGTAAAGTCGACGTAAATGAAGGGATTTCTGTCTTTGTCGTAACCACCAATCGAGATACCGGTGTTGCCGCCATCTGATGCGGCAAACACCTTGTCTGGAAGCATCATCGCTAATGCGCCGAAACAACAATCAAGCATTCGAAACCCTGTTAGACCGCGCGCCGCGCACGCACCCGGCAACACCATATTAGCGATAGTGCCCGCTGGCGCTGTTACTTTAATCGCTCGAAAAACTCCTTCATTATTAGGTATGCCTAGTGGCAGTACAGATCGAACGCAACAGTAGACTGCCGCTTTGGTAAAAGAGAGCGTGTTATTGATGGCGCCTTTGACCTGCGGAGAGGTGCCCGTCCAGTCAGCCAACAGACTATCCCCCTTCTTTGTGAGTGTCACGAATAGTCGAATGGGTTTCCCGAAGTCAACGCCGTCATCATCGATCCAATCCTCAAAACTAAATTCGCCATCGGGGAGTTCGCTGAGTGCTGCACGGGTCATACGCTCTGCATAGTCAAGAATCTCCTGAAAATAGGGGGCAATCTTGTCAACTCCATAGCGCTCCACAAGTTCGAGAAATTGACGCTCGCCGTTGTGACATGCGGCTAGTTGCGCTCGAAGGTCTCCCATCACTTTGACAGGAAGACGCACATTTTTTTCGATGAAGGCCACAACGGTTTCGTTGCGTTTGCCGGCTTCGTAGAATTTCAGTGGTGGTATGCGCAAGCCTTCCTGGTAAATCTCCGTTGAATCTGACGCATTCGATCCGGCCACTCTGCCTCCGACATCAGTGTGATGGCAGATCGTGGCAGCAAAGGCCAGGCGTTTCCCCTCATGATAGATCGGTTTGAATACAAAAATATCTGGCAAATGCATGCCGCCATCGAATGGGTCATTCAGAATAAATATGTCACCGGGTTTCATGTCATCACGGAAATGGCGGAAGATCGCTTCCAGCGCCGTTGGAATAGAACCTAGATGACCGGGTAAGGTCAGCCCCTGTGCAACCATCTTCCCTTCAGCATCAGCAAATGCTGTGGAAAAATCCATGTTGTCCTTCAGTACGCCGGAGTAGGTGGTTCGCGTAATAGTAACGGCCATCTCATCGGCTATTGAAAAAATACTATTTTTAAATAATTCGAATTCAATCGGGTCTTGAAAGTCGGTCATTGATTGATTCCAGTAAAAGGCAGCGTTGTTGATGTGGTGCGGATATGTGTGGTGTTGGGGTCGATGTAAGAAACTGTGTCCATTATGGTGGCATTGCAATAATTCGGGCCGATAAGAGCGTAGCGAAAGATAATCAATGCCAATTTATAATTCAATTGTCGTAAAAAAGCGGCACGGACATAAGAGTAACTTACATATGATGGTAAGACTTTGAGACAAGAATCTAAAGTGACAGAAGACATAACCACCATAAAATCCGATAAACGTGTTTTCTGTAATGTTAATTAATCTCGAGAAACCCTTCGAATAGGCTGAAAATTAAACCATCTAAGGTTGATTATCTAAGTTTATTGCGTCACATTGTTTGGTGGGGCGATCTCGCCCTATTTGGAGTTCCGGGGGCGTGTTTGCGGACACTGCCCTTGAAACAGTAAATCTTGATGGGCTATAGGAGGACATCATGAAAGGACTTTTTCGACACGCTCTTACGGTTACAGGCGCAGCGTTATTAATCATGTCAACTGCGTGGGCAGGGGGTATTCCTGAGACTCAAGTGACAGTTATTGGTACCAATAGCGCCGTTCGGCACGCAGTGATTCCAGAAAAGCGATTCTGGCATGAAACCCTGCCAGGGTTGAGTGGAGGAAAAATTACGGCCAACTACAACAACATGGATCTGATGGGTATTAAGGGCTTCCAGGTTTTACGGCTCCTCAAGGCGGGGGTCACCGATTTTGGCAGTACTGATGTCAGTAAGTTAGCTGGTGATAACGCGGTATTCGAAGGCTGTGATTTAGCTGGACTCGCTCTCGATATTGAGACTGCTTTCAAAATCTGCGATGCCTGGAAACCTGCAATGGATCGGGTCATGCAGAAGAATTTCAACACCAAGCTACTCGGTACGGGAGCAAACCCACCGCAGGTGTTCTGGTGTCGTGACCCTATCAAGCAACTCTCTGATTTGAAGGGGCGAAAGATTCGCGTCTTCAATAAGACTATGTCTGATTTTGTGAATGCTGTGGGTGGTACCACCATCAGTATGGCATTTGCCGAGGTTGTACCTGCCTTGCAAAGAGGTGTTGTTGATTGTGCTGTAACCGGCACGACGAGTGGTAACTCAGCAGGGTGGCCGGAAGTCAGCGATTTTATTTACCCGATGTACTTAGGGTGGAGTGTTAGCGTTCAGGGGGTAAATCTGGATTCATGGAAGCGCTTCGGGCCAGACGTACGGGCCGTGATGACCAAGGGGTTTGAGCTGTTTGAAAAAGACTACTGGGCAACGGTAGGCAAATCAGCAGCGCAAGCGGACAACTGTAATACCGGTAAGGATCCATGTGACTTTGGCAAAAAAGCAGATATGACCATCGTTTCGGTTATCGATTCTGACAAGACTTTGCACAAACAGTTGATGGAAGACGTGGTGCTTGTAGAGTGGGGAAAACGTTGCGGAAAGGACTGTGTCGTAGAGTGGAATAATACGATCGGTAAAATTGTCGGTATGCAGATTGCGCTAGATAAGATCTGATTATTTCGATAAAAACGGGTGCCAGTAATTGGCACCCGTTTTTACTATGCTAAGCCCCAGATGGATCATCTGATTGGTCTTGCTCGCCGATTGGCCCGCTACGGTGCCTGGTTTGGTGGGATTCTGATTCTCGGCGCTGCGGTTGTTATCAGTGTTGAAATCATCATTCGTAAGTTTTTCATCATGTCTATCGGCGGCGCGGACGAGTTGTCAACGTTTGCGCTCGCAATTGGCAGTGCGTGGGCTTTCAGTTTCACCATGTTGGAACGGGCTCATGTGCGAATTGAGTCGCTGTATGTTGTGTTGCCGACGCGATTATGTGCATTGATTGATGTAATCGCTCAATTAATTTTTACTATTATCATCGCATTTATGGCCTGGTATGGTTTTCAGGTGTTTTCATCTTCGTGGTCGATGAGTTCCCGAACGTTGTCTCCCCTAGCAACCCCTCTCGCCATTCCACAGTTTCTGTGGGCAGCTGGACTCATATTTTTTCTATTCGTTTCAAGCCTGTTGCTGACACGGGCTGT
>Ga0066368_10000478_pt1 | contig 10954 bp, 8 predicted proteins | sample Knorr_S7_td_NADW_FD_71215 | JGI IMG/M metagenome (GOLD analysis project Ga0066368, IMG submission 71215) | Marine microbial communities from Southern Atlantic Ocean transect - Knorr_S7_td_NADW_ad_2505m_LV_A | ecosystem: Environmental > Aquatic > Marine > Oceanic | place: Southern Atlantic ocean... | reverse complement strand
TAAAACACCAGCGGCTGTGACTTCAGCTCCGGCGCCATGTCCTTTAATAATCATGGGTGTATCTTTATATCTTTTGGTTGTAAACACAATAAAATTTTCTCGGCCATTTTGGTGATAAAAAGGGTTTTTAATTCCCACTGCTTTCAATTCCACTATTGCATTTTGGCCATCCCAGGTGGCTATATATCGCAGCACCTTATCCTCCCGGGAAGCTGAAGTATACATGTTTAAAAATTGGTCATCATATTTGGATAATCGCTCTAAAAATTCATCAATGGAAAATGCCGGATTCATATTTTCTGGAATCAAGCTTTGAATAGATACATCTTCAAACTCTAATTGTGCACCAGTCTCTCGGGCTAAAATGAGAATTTTTCTTCCCACGTCCACACCATTTAAGTCATCTCTCGGATCCGGTTCAGTGTACCCGTTTTCCTGAGCACGTTTTACTAATTCACTAAAAGGAATAGAACCATCAAATTGGCTGAATAAATAGCTTAACGTTCCAGACATAATTCCTTCAATTTTTTCAACTGTATCGCCTGTGTTTAATAAAGTATGTAATGTTTCAATAATGGGGAGCCCTGCGCCAACATTTGTTCCATATTTAAATAGAGCACCAGCAGCTTTTGAATTTTCACGAATCGAATCATAATAATCCTGATTCATGGCATTGGCCAGTTTGCTAGCAGATACAACAGAAATTCCTTTTTTAAGAATGTTTGCCGTTTTTTCTGCGATTGTCGAAGATGATGTTACATCCACAAATACAGCCTTCCGAGATTGAGATGCGGAAGAAATAAATGATTCCAAATCGGCTGTTTCACCATTTGCTAATAGTTCCACATAATGTTGGGAATCTAATCCATTTGGATTCAAAATCATTTTTCGGCTATTCATTATACCGCATACATTTATGGATTTTTTGTTCTGGATTAACCTGATTAAATCTGAGCCAACCAAACCAACCCCAGCGATAAATACATTAATAATAGCATTATCTGAAAAAATATATTGATGCAAAGATCGAATGGCTGATTTGACTTCATCATTTTTAATAATAAAGGATATGTTTCTTTCCGAAGATCCTTGAGCAATAGCTATCAGATTCACATTCTGCTCGCCCAGGACGCTAAATAATTTTCCGGCAATTCCAGGTGTATGGCGCATCCCTTCACCCACAACAGCAATGAGAGAAAGATCATTCTCAATTTTAATCGAATCGATGAAATGATTTTCCAGTTCAAATAAAAATTCTTTCTTCAAAAGCGATTCAGCTAAATCAACTTCTGTAGGTTGGATGGCAAAACAAATGGAATGTTCGCTAAACACTTGAGACACAAGAATAATATTTATTTTCTTTTTGGCCAGTGCATCAAATACCCGACCAATCACTCCAAAACGTCCCACCATACCGGCTCCTTGGAATCGGATTAGGGAAACATTATACAAAGATGAAATACCCACGGCAAAATGATCATCCCTTACACGGTCCTGTGTAATAGCCGTCCCTGGATTGTCCGGTTCAAATGTATTTTTAATACGGATGGGAATAGATTTATATAAAGCAGGAATCATAGTGGGGGGAAAAATGACTTTTGCCCCGGCATGAGCCAATTCCATGGCTTCTTCATACGTAATATGAGAAATGGTTTTTGCATCAAAAACCACATTGGGGTCCGCAGATAAAATACCGTTTACATCAGTCCAGATTTCTATTTCTTTTACATCTAAAGCAGCACCAAAAATGGATGCGGTATAGTCTGAGCCGCTCCTTCCAAAAGTGGTTGTTTCTCCCGATTCAGTGGCGCCAATGAATCCAGTAATTATCCTTGTTTTTGATTCATCTTTCCATTCATTGCGAATATTATTGTAAGATTTTTGATAATGAACAAATGCACTTCCGAAATGATCATCTGTTAAAATAACTTTTCGCGCATCCAAATATGCTGCATTTATTCCTTTTTCAATACACGCTTCCGTAATAATATTTGCAGATAATCGTTCACCAACACTTAGTGCCGCATCTTTTAATTGTGGTGTACATTTTTTCTGGTTGGCAATTGTGCTTAATGTAACACCTAATTCATCTTCTATTTTTTGAACAGTACTAAACAATAATTCTTTTTCGAGATGGAGATCATGAATGGTTTGCCGATGTCTATCGAATAATAATTGTAATTCATTATTACAATCAGTACCCCGTTCCGCACATGCGATTAATTGAATGAGTTGATTCGTAACGCCACCAAACGCAGATACAACTACACCGCATGGATGTTCAGACGAAATGAGCTGCACCACCTGCTCAATTCGTTTGGTCGTTTTTACGGAGGATCCGCCAAATTTGAGAATTTTCATATTAATTCTAATTAAATACGTTTATCGATGGTCGAAAAATTACGGGCGATAAATGCTTTACATGCTAAAAAGTAGTCTATCTTTATCTGTTTGGATTAATACAAGGGGACTGAAGGATCTATGATCCGAGACCAAGCCGTAATGCCACCCTTAAGGTTTTTCACATTCTGGAAATTATGTTCCGTTAATAATGTACAAATTTTTGCCGATCGTCCACCGGTCTTGCATTGGACAATTATATCTGCATCAGGATCAATTTCATCTAATCGTGCCATCACTTGATTCATGGGAATATGAGAAGTTCCTTCAATTTTTGCGACCACAACTTCATGCTCTTCACGAACATCTAAAATGAAAGGTGATTCTCCAGATTGAATCCGTTGATTCAATTCAGTGACCGTTATTTCTCCCCATTCATGGTCAGGCTCGGGCAAATTAATACCACAGAACTGATCGTAGTCAATCAACTCGGTGACTGTTGGTTGATCACCACATGCAGGGCATTCGGGATTCTTCCTTAAAGAAACCTCCTGGAAATCCATGTCCAACGCATCGTAAAGCAGGAAGCGTCCTTTTAAAGTTGTTCCAATCCCTGTAATAATCTTGATTGCTTCGTTGGCTTGAATACAGCCAATAATTCCCGGCAATACTCCTAGGACACCACCTTCTGCGCAGGATGGCACCAGCCCCGGTGGCGGCGGTTCAGGATAAAGGCATCGGTAACAGGGACCACCATCATAATTAAAAACAGAAGCCTGCCCTTCAAAACGAAAAATACTTCCGTAAACATTGGGTTTCCCCATAATGACACAGGCATCATTCACCAGGTATCTTGTTTGAAAATTGTCTGTCCCATCGATAACTAAATCATAATTCTGGATAATTTCGAGGGCGTTTTCAGAAGTAAGGCGCGTTTCATGGACATCAATATTCAGGTTGGGATTCAGTTCCGATAATCTTTTTCTAGCTGATTGCGTTTTTGATTCACCCAATACATCAACACCAAAAAGTATCTGCCGCTGGAGATTGCTCTCATCCACCACATCAAAATCGACTAGCCCCAGGGTGCCTATACCCGCGGCGGTCAGGTACAGCAAAACGGGACTACCCAATCCACCGGTGCCAACTACCAATACCTTAGCTGCTTTTAGTTTTTGTTGACCCTCCATGCCAAATTCAGGTAAGGAAAAATGGCGGGCATAGCGGCGTAATTCGGTTTGTTCCAACTCAGGAAGGTCGCCTGATCCCCCAGCGATAGCAGGGATGATGCGAATATCGGCGCCGGGCTCAACCGGTGTTTCCAGATTGTCCTTTTCCCTCACATCTACGCCATTTACATAAATGTTGACAAAATTGCGGATAGACCCATTTCCATCTAACAGCTGATTTCGGATTTCTGGATATTGATTAAAGATATTTTCGAGAACTTCGCTAACAGTAGTGCCATCCACTGAAACGGAAGATTGGTTTTCAGTAAACTGCCGCAATGGTGATGGTATTTTTATTTGGCTGCTCATTTTAATTATTCCCTTTAATGATAATTTTTTCTTCAATAAAACTGCTGCGGTCTGCTTCCAAGCGCCAGGAGCGGAATTGGGTAGCGACGCCCTCAGCTACTGAAATGATAATATAACTGAACCCCGGCCAGGCATGAACACGATCGAACTCCGATGGCTCATCCGGATGATCCGGGTGGGAGTGAACAATACTGATCACCGCTAATCCTTTTTTATCAGCCTCATCTTCCACTTGCTGGTAAGCGTTGGGAGCAATCAGGAAGCGGCGCTCCCGGTTTTCATCCTTTGTATTTTCTGCGGGGACATATTCCAGAGCCTCGGTCCCATTGTTGGTCCATTGCCCCAGGATAAAACCACAGGATTCATGGGGATAATCTTTTTCCCCATGCAACTGAAATTGCTGCACAATTTTTTGTGTAAGCTGAATTGCCATAATTTAACGCCATAAACCAGCGGAAAAATACCGGTCTCCGAAATCGTTTAAAAGAGTAACTATAACGCCTTCTCTTAGGGCTTGAATCACTTTGCTTACACCAGCCAAATAAGCACCGGAGGATTGGCCGGTAAAAATCCCTGTTTTTGAAAGTTTGTGGCACCAGGATCGGGCTTCGTCTGCCGTGACATCAATCCACTGATCCACCAGTGTTTCATCAAATATTTTTGGCACAATATCTTCGGATGAACCCAGAGGTTTCAGTCCTTCAATTCCCGGCCAAACTTCGGGCCGAATTGAAACAATATTCACATTTGGATTTTCTTCTTTAAATTTTCGTCCGATACCCGTGAGTGAGCCGCCTGTTCCAACTCCACCAACATAATGGGTAATCTTTCCAGGGACTTGATCAATTAATTCGGTGGCAGTTCCTTCATAATGAGCCCGCCAGTTGTTGTCATTTTCATACTGATTGCAGAGCCAGTATTTTTCCGGATTTTCATTATACAATCGATGCACATGACGCAATGCCTCATCGTAACCTTCCAAGGGGTCCGTTTCGATGATTTTGGCACCGTGGGCGCGAATACGCTGCTTTCTTTCTGCACTTGCATTCCCCGGCAGAACAATGGTCACCTCGTATCCCAATGCACAGCCAATCATAGCGTATGCAATTCCCGCGTTTCCACTGCTGGAATCCAGGATGGTTTTACCTGTCGTTAACTCTCCGGACTTTATTGCTTCCGTGATCATTTTTTTCACCGGCCGGTCCTTCAGGGAGCCACCGGGATTCATCCACTCTGCCTTTCCAAAGACTTTGACTTTGTCCTTTGAAAACAGGTTGGAAAGGTCTACTAGTGGCGTTTGACCCACTAATTCTAACACAACAGCGGTTGATGGTTGTTTTTTCTGCATTGTTTTCATAAATGGACTGTGTTTTCCTCCGATAATGACAATTCTAAATTTTGGCACTGGATACAAATATTTTCAGGGATAATATGCCAACGAATCAGGTATTTAAACACCCAGCATCCGGCACAAAAGCCAATCACTGCTTCCAACGTGGCAAACAAGGTTAGTATACTTAATAACCAAACTGTTAAAAGCCAAAATCCTGAAAGGGCAGTCCAAAGTGCTGAAGATGAAAAAATAACCCCGATACCTTGCGCAAATCTTTTAGGTGCGCCGATGGTTGTTTTACGTAGATTCCCCAGCGCAGGAATAATTCCTTTTGTGGCCAACAATCCCATAGGGCTTAAGGTAGGTCCAGTCAATACCCGTGCCCAGAATCCGTACGCCAAAAATCCCAAAAGCCAAATATTTTGGGTTGTTAGAATAATGGCAGATAGCGTAACCACCAACCCCGCCACAACTCTTGCAGCGTATTCATTTACTGTTTCAGGGAATGAAAATACATCTCCCAATTTTACTTTATTCATTAATTATTCCTCACAATTTCTATTCGTTACTAACTTATCGCAACTTTAACAGACCATGCTCCTAATCCGTCCATGAACCCCATTGTATTTGGTATTGTTATGAATGCTCATTAGTGTCTGTCCATAAAGTCTAATCATCCAATCTTTCAAAGGTTCGAAACCTTTGAAAGGTTTCAGTAATTGAACAATACTTCATTATAATGGCTCCTGTTTTGGAGTTTAAAGACAGACTCTAATTAAACAGTTAAAACATCTGCGACTATTTTATGATATTCATCAATGAAAAAATCAGCCAGTAGACCCCAGCCGTCAACACCATATTCTTCCTTAAAACTAGCTCGTAAAATTGACAATGGATTGATATCGTAAATATACCATTGTCCATTTCTCCCAATGGTATATTCAATACCACCGCACTCCATACCTGCATATGCTACAATACGTTCTACTGCATTAATTACATCCTCTGGAGGGTTCTCGTAGAGTTCAAATCGCACACTTGAATCAGATGTGGCCGGGCAATTTACCAATTCATCTAAAGTAGGTGATGAGCGGACATTATCACAACTATCAGATGGGCACAGGTTAAAGGTCCCATCCGTGAATACTTTCATGGCATAGGCCAGTTTTCCGTTTATAGTTTCCATGCGGACTATATATCCATCCTTGGGTTGGATAAATTCCTGCATTATAAATAGCTGATTGGTGGGAATATCAATTTTCTTTATATCTATAGCAACCCGTAAATCCCCCGAATTGTCGAATTTTTGAATTCCAGTCCCAGATCCCCCACAATTGGGTTTGATAAGAACCGGAAACTGAAAATCTGCAATATACTTTTTGATTTGAGAAATATGATTCAGTATGACCGTTTTGGGTTGCGGAATTTTCAACTTATTCATGATCGAAGCTTGCTTTGCCTTGCTGGTTTCTATCAGAACTGTATGCGAGCCATTAACAACACGTGCACCCAAAGACTCTAAGTGAATGATATAGTCTAAGGTGAATGCAAAAGCAGAATCATGGTCACGATTTAAAGCACTAGGGCTCAATCTGTTGATATAAAATGGAAGACAGTCGTTTGTTTGAGGATCATATGAAAAATTACTGATATCAATTTTTTCATATGGGATACACCATGTATCAAATACTGAATATAAAGGATCGAGCCAATCCGGATGTTCATCTAAAACGCCTATTGGTAGAGTATTCATTTTAATTTCCTTATTTAATTAAATTTTGATAATGCCAAAAATTATTTTGGGTATCGTCGCATATTTAATAATCTTTTAATAACCATATTTATCAACTAAGTTTTTTTTCACTACCATGAACAGCCAGCGTTGATTTTTCCAAGCAGGTTAGGGGCTGGCCTTATGATTATTTTGGTTGATTTTAGTCATAAGGGCCACCTTACTTTTTGCTAAATGAAATTGGATTTAGGGATGTCTTAATTGGTGATATATTGCAATAAAGGATGCAATACATCTACGGAATTAATTAAGGATTATTTGTCAGGGCGATTAGTAGACAGAAACAGCGTGATCTGTTATCTATCTCCGAAAAACACTCGAAGCAGGAATTAGCACCTTGAACCGCATTGCGCGGAGCCGGTTGCTAAGGTATCGTAGGGCCTGATCCCTCCACCTTTCTGGATAAAATCCGGTGCTGAACTGTCAAAAAGCGTAAAAAACTTGTTCGGAATGTTAAATACGAAAATAAAATAAAGCAAGAAAATATTAATATTTAATTAATATATTTAATTATAATCTATTATATTATAAAAATTATTAAATAATAAAACGATTATAATTTATATTTAAATGTTGACCTCTATAAGAATTTGTTATAAACTTCCAGCCTATTATGAACATGCGCCGCCGCCATAACCATCATCATCATCCCTTTACTTTAAAAGGAAGGTCTGGTAGAGCTACATAATTTTTTAACAATATTTCAATCATTATAAAAGCCCTCCGGACAACCGGGGGGCTTTTTTTTACTAAAAGGAAAACAATGAATAAAACATTAAAGGTGGGATTACCAAAAGGCAGTCTCCAAGAAACGACTTTAAAACTCTTGAAAAAAGCGGGATGGAATTTCAACTTATCTAGCCGAGCTTATAAGCCATATTGTGACGATAATGAGTTAGAAGCTTGGCTCATCCGAGCTCAAGAAATGTCTGTCTATGTTGAACAGGGTGTTTTTGATATGGGTATTACAGGGAAAGATTGGATTGAAGAAAACGACTCCAATGTGGTTGAAGTTTGTGAACTCATTTATGCAAAATCCTATATGCGACCGGTTCGGTGGGTTTTAGCAGTACCCGAAAAAAGCAATATCCAATCTGTAAAAGATTTAGAAGGGAAACGCATCAGCACGGAAGTAGTGAACATTACCAAAAAGTATTTGGAGAAAAATAATGTAAATGCCTACGTAGAATTTTCTTGGGGAGCAACTGAAGTAAAACCTGGTATTCTCGTAGATGCCATTGTTGAAGTAACTGAAACGGGTTCATCCCTTAAAGCAAACAATCTTCGTATTGCTGACACGATCATGGAATCCAGTACGCGTTTAGTCGCAAATGAAGAAGCATACAAAGACCCATGGAAAAAGAAAAAAATAGAAAATATTGCTCTGTTACTCCAAAGTAGTATTAATGCGACTGCTCGAGTTGGACTAAAAATGAATGTTAGTTTCGAAAACCTTGATTCGCTCGTTTCAGTATTACCCGCTATGAAAAAACCAACCATAAGTCAATTAATAAATGGGTCCGGTTCAGCAGTAGAAATCATCGTTGAAGAGAAAATTGTTCGAGATTTTATTCCGCTCCTTATTGAAAATGGTGCCACAGATATTATTGAATATCCATTAAATAAAGTTATCATTTAATGTTCAAGACATTCCACAATAAATCTGAATTATTAGATACCATTTTGGTTCAACAACAATCTTCTTCGGAAGTTTTGCGAATAGTGGAAAAAATTATTTCATCTGTTCGTGATTGCGGAGATGAAGCATTGATTGAATACACACAAAAATTTGATCATATTTTATTGGATAGCATAAAAGTAGATGCGCCTTCCATAGAATTAGAAAATATTGCTCTTAAAAATGCGATCATCCAAGCATCAAAGAATATTATGGCATTTCACCAAAAACAAATGCCAAAGGTATTTGATCATCAACAAGAAGATGGCACTGAAGTTTCCTTTAAATGGCGACCAATTAAAAAGGTAGGTGTATATGTTCCCGGTGGTAACTATCCATTGATGTCTACCGTATTAATGAATGTAATACCAGCGCAAGTTGCCGGAGTTGATCAAATCATAGTATGCACGCCACCCCAAACTAATGGAGATATCGACCCTAATATTTTATCAGTTTGTCAAAATCTTGGGATTAAAGATATTTTTCAAGTTGGCGGTGCTCAAGCAATTGCCGCCATGACCTATGGTACGGAAACAATTCCTAAAGTAAATAAAATTGTTGGGCCAGGAAATCGATACGTTGCAGCTGCTAAACAATATGTATCAAATTGTGTTGGCATTGATATGGTAGCGGGGCCAACTGAACTTGTTATTATTGTTGATGAATCCGCTAACCCTACATTCATTGCGGCCGATCTTATATCTCAAGCAGAACATGATAAGGATGCTCTTACATTATTACTGAGTACTGAAAAAAATATCATTGAAAAAACACAGGATGAAATTAATCGATTGCTTAAAACGTTAAAGACAAAAGATACAGCAGCTGAATCATTCCTAAATAATGGTTTTGCATTTTTAGCCAATTCCATTGACGAGTGTATTGAAATATCAAATCATATTGCGCCAGAGCATCTTTCAATCCAAACAAAGAATGTAGAAACACTTCATAATGAATGCATTGCTGGAGCAATTTTTCTTGGGCAAGAAACTCCAGTCGCCTGGGGAGATTATTGGGCTGGGCCGAATCATACATTACCTACATCTGGTGCAGCTCATTATCGCGGATTATTAAATGTGTTAGATTTTCTTGTGCCATTTTCAGTGACCAAAGGCAGTGTAAATCAAAAAAGTATTCAAGCGATTAGTTTTTTGGCGGAAGCTGAAGGATTAACGGGTCATGCGCTTTCTACGCGTCTTCGTGAAGGGTATGTTTTATGTTAAAAAATTGGATCAAAAAAGATGTGCTTAACCAGCCACCCTATAAAGTAAAAACTATCCCATATCAAATTAAGTTAAACCAAAACGAATCTCCCTGGGATTGGCCGATTGACATTAAGGAGCGCATTGGCAAATCGATTCTAGCTAGTGATTGGAATAGATATCCTAACTTAATTCCAACGGAATTAAAAAAGAAAATTGGGGAAATAAATCATATTGATAATAATGGTGTAGTCATTGGTAAGGGATCCAATGAAATATTACAGGCTATTTTTACAGCGAGTATTCGTTCAAAGGATACGGTGGTTTCCTTATCCCCAACTTTTGCAGTTTATAAAATGCTGGCAGAACAAAAGGGCGCAACATATATTGAATCAAAACTGGATTCTAATTTTGAAATCGACCTATCAGATTTATTATCTCGATCAAGACGTGCAAAATTGACGATTATTTGTAATCCAAATTCTCCAACTGGTTCATTACTCCCTTTAAGTATAATTAAAAAAGTAGCTAAAAATACTTCTGGGTTGGTAGTGGTTGATGAAGCTTATGTAGACTTTTCAAATGTTACTGCTGTTGGGTTATTGTCATCCTATACAAACCTAATTATTACGCGGACTTTTTCAAAGGCGTTTGCTATGGCTGGGTTCAGAATTGGCTATGGATTAATGCACAATGAGTTGGCATCTGAAATCCAAAAATGCCTTCTACCCTTTAATGTAGATAGGCCATCACTTATAGCATTAAACGCACTCTTAGATCATTCAGAAATAGTTCGAAATCGAACTGAAAAGATATGTGCTGAAAGGGATCGCATCATTTCTGAACTGAATACAATGAATGACATGGCTGCCGTTCATTCACACTCCAATTTTTTCTTGGTAAATACCAAATACAGTCCCGAAAAAACATTTGATTATTTAGCCAATAATGGCATCCTAATTCGAAATGTTTCTACCTATCCAGGATTGGAATCTTATGTAAGAATTACTGTAGGAAAGCCAGAAGAAAATGATGCATTAATCCAAGCATTTAAGGAGATGGCGTGAAGCA
>Ga0066368_10000476_pt1 | contig 10972 bp, 10 predicted proteins | sample Knorr_S7_td_NADW_FD_71215 | JGI IMG/M metagenome (GOLD analysis project Ga0066368, IMG submission 71215) | Marine microbial communities from Southern Atlantic Ocean transect - Knorr_S7_td_NADW_ad_2505m_LV_A | ecosystem: Environmental > Aquatic > Marine > Oceanic | place: Southern Atlantic ocean... | reverse complement strand
GATTCTTCCAGAGAATTTTGTGAAAGTACTATATTCGGAGTGTACACAAGGGCATTCAATGTCACATTTGAAGTTTGATCAAATGCAGCATTAACACTAATACGCTCAAGTGATTTCAGATATATCGGGGCGCCTGATATCAAAATAGCTGCGACTAATACCCCGGCGAATATTGCCAACATAAGCTTCCACTCATTGAGTAGTCTATTTTGTATAAGACTAAGGATACTTAGGGTGTTTATTGGTTTAACAATGTTGGGCATATTCCAAACTTTCATTATAGTGTATAAGCGATCTTAATAAAGTTTTCTTTGCTCAGCCCAGAATATATTTCGCTTCAATGACTTGCCCAGTGAATCAGCCACTGTTTTCGCAAATGTTGTTACACTTACATCAACTGAGAGTTCTTCTAGGGAAGTTACTTTCGCGCCAGTCATGCCACAAGGGATAATGTGATCAAATAGTTTTAAATCAGGCGAAACATTTAAAGCAAATCCGTGTGTGGAGTAGCCTTTACTTACACGTAGTCCAATAGCACCGATTTTTGAATCCTCTACCCAAACTCCTGTCGGACGATTTGCGCAATTGGCACTAATTCCAAATTTTGACAATGCGTCCAACATAGTTTCTTGCAAAGCACAAATCAATCTTAATGGACCTCCAATATTTTTTACATTTAATATCGTATATGCAACCAATTGGCCGGGGCCGTGATAAGTAACTTGCCCACCACGATCTATATGATGCACCTCTATTCCCATATCTCTAAGTTTCTTTGACGACAATAAAATATCATCTGTAGTTCCTCTTCTACCAAGTGTATAAACGTTATTATGTTCTAACAGCAATAAGGTTTCTGGTTCCAATCCTTCCGATATTTGCACTGCTAATCTTTTTTGAAGAGTCCAGGTTTCCATAAAATCAGATGGCCCTAACCATATTGCCCTGATATCTTTATGCTTGTTTGACATTTTTGTATTATTAGACGAGAGACGTGCCGGAAGAAAACGATTCCATATTTTGTTTTACATCATTCAAAAATCCTGCTGCCTCCACTCCATCCATAATCCTATGATCAAAACTTAAGCATAAATTCATCATTGATCTAATTTCGATGGCATGTTCCCCGTCAAGCACTGTTTGAGTAGAAGCCCGGTTAACATCTGCTTGAACTACTACTGGCTTCTTGGTTACCAATTCAGTAGTTAGAATTGAAGCTTGCCCTGGCACAATTATGGGGATAGATAAATTGGATCCTAGTGCCCCGGTGTTGTTCACAGTAAATGTACCATGCGTAACATCTGAATGAGTCAGTTTTCCGGAATTTACTTTGTCAATCAAACGATCAATCTCATGTGCAATAGATGTTATAGATTTGTCTACAACATTTTTAATAACCGGGACAATAAGGCCAGATGGCCCAGCCACCGCTATCCCTATATTTAAGTCAGCATGTAATACGATTTCATCATTTTTAAAAGAGGCATTTATGACAGGATGTGTTTGAATAGCCTTACAGGCGGCATAAACAGCAAATGCCAAGTATGTTATATGAAAACTATTACTGCTATAAAAGCTTTGTTTGATAGATTGTCTTAACAAGACTAAGTCCGTTATATCTGCTTCAATTGTTAACCATGCATCAGGTATCTCAGCAGCACTAAGGGACATGTTTTTAGCCGTTATTTTGCGAATCGGATCCATGCGAATTTTAGTGTCATTATCATCAGTTTCGTCCAGATTAGTGCCTTGAGTAGAGTGTAAATACAACTGCACATCCTTTCGGGTTACACGACCAAATTTTCCTGTGCCGGAAAGCTCACCTACATCGACATTATGTTTTTCAACAAGTTTTTTAACAGCAGGAGATAGTTTTAATTTTGCAGTCTTTTCAGAAGCATCTTGTGCGACAGTCGATTTCTTAGATTCATCGTTCTGAGGAACATTGGCCGCGCCTGTAGGCCCAACTGGAGGTGCGCCAGATATAAATCCCCCTAAGGTATCTAAATTAGAACTGGGGGGAGGTGATTGTAGTTTACCTTTTCCTTCTTCGGATGTTTTAATGTCAGCTAAAACCGATCCGACCAAGATTGTTTCACCTTCCGCTGCGATGATTTTGACTAAACGGCCTGAAACTGGTGAAGGCATTTCAACATTTACCTTATCGGTTATAACTTCCACTAAGGGTTGATATTTATCTATTTCTTGACCCTCAACGGCCAGCCATTTCCCAATAATAGCCTCAGTAATAGATTCAGCTAATTGTGGTAAAACAATTTCCATAATTAATACTCTGATAAATGTGCTAACGCATTTACAATGTCTTGAGAAACAATCATAAACTCGCCTTCTAAAGTTGGACTAAATGGCATCGCTGGCACCTCTGGGCCAGCGAGTCTTCTGATAGGTGCGTCCAAATAATCGAAAACTTCTTCTGCTAAAATCGCTGATACTTCGGCCCCTATTCCTAACGCCTGCGTATCTTCATGAACTATCAAAACTTTACCTGTCTTCATTACAGAGGTAACCAAAGTTTTATGATCGATTGGACGCAAAGTACGTAAATCGATTACCTCAACACTGATGTTGTTTTCTTTAACAATTCTAGCAGCTTCAACACAATGATGTAGCATTAATCCATAAGTCACTATTGTAATGTCTTCACCTTCCAGTTTTACATCTGCTTTGCCAATTGGGACCGTGTATTCTTCTGTTGGAACTTGACCTTTAACTAGCCTATAAGTTTTTTTGTGTTCCAAGAAAATTACTGGATCATTATCTCTAATTGCAGCCTTAAGTAAACCTTTTGCATCAAATGGAGTTGCCGGAGCCACAACTTTGAGGCCAGGGGTATGGGCAAAATATGCCTCAGGGCTTTGGGAATGATATAAACCTCCTCTAATACCTCCTCCATAAGGTGCTCTTAAAACTAATGGTGCTTGTAATTTTCCTTCCGTCCCGTACCTAATCCTTGCAGCCTCACCTAAAATCTGATTGAAAACGGGCCACATAAAATCTGCGAATTCAATCTCAACAATTGGTCTCATTCCTTGCATCGCAGCTCCCAAAGCTATTCCTGCAATAGCAGATTCGGAAATAGGCGTATCTATCACTCTGCCTGCTCCAAAGGACTCAAGAAATCCATCAGTCGCTAAAAATACACCACCTCTGACGCCTATATCTTCACCTAAAATAAAGACAGTGTCGTCTCTATCCATTTCCTCATACATAGCTTGACGAACCGCCTCAATTATATTTATTTCTTGCATTAGTAATAAACCTAAAATTTATAAATATTATGAGTACACGTGATCATAAAATGTGCCAGCGTCTGGATACGGAGCTGATTCCCCATACTCTGTTGCATCATCGATTTTTTCTTTTGCAATTTTATTAATTTCAGCGTCAGTCTCTTCATTCAAAATATTATTAGTTTTTAAAAGTACTTTTAAGATTGCTACTGGGTCCTTTTTCCTGGCCTGTTTCAGTTCTTCTTTCGATCTATATCTTTTATCATCATCATCACCAGTATGCGGCAAATAACGTTCGACCATTGCCTCAATCAATGTAGGTCCATTCCCTGATCTGGCACGATCTGCAGCCTCAGAAACGCTCTTAAAAACTGCGCCTACGTCTGTCCCGTCAATTGTAATTCCAGGCATATTGTAGCTAGCAGCACGAACTGAGATTTTTTTAATAGCCATTTGTTTAGATAAAGGTACGGAAATGGCATAACCATTGTTCTCACAGATAAATATGACTGGCAATTGATGAATTGAGGCAAAATTCATTGCTTCATGACAATCGCCAGTAGAAGAAGCTCCATCGCCAAAATATACGGCTACAACCGCGTTTGATTTCTTTTGCACGCATCCTAAAGCTGCTCCAACCGCTTGTGGTAGCTGCGTGGCTACAACGTTTGACAGATTAATCAATCCCAGATTAGGCATAGCACCTTGGGTAGGAAATTGGCGAGCCCCACTCATTGGCTCTCCGGATTTTGCCATATATCCAAGCATTATCTGGCGAGGAGTAACTCCTAAAGCAACCATCACGGCTAAATCACGGTAATACGTGTAAAAAAGGTCATTACCTTTTTGTAACGCAAAAACTGATGTGATTTGCACAGCCTCATGCCCTTGAGAAGAAGCTACCAAGGCTGCTCGACCCTGACGATTAAGTTGCCATACTCTTTCATCTAAAAATCTACTCTGAACCATAGTTTTGTAAACTTCAAGGAGTGTGTCGGCAGGGATTACCCCAACATCAGGTTTGTTATTGGACTGTTTTTTAGACATGAGTTGGATTATACAATGTCAAAATATCGCAAGGAGTACAACAAAAATGTCTACTTACCTAATAGGAGAAGTTAATGTTAACGAGCCTGAGAAATACAAGGAGTATTTGTTAGAAGTGCCAAAGATATCAGCTAAACATGGTGGTAAATACCTAGTTAGAGGCGGAAATATTACAAAACATGAGGGCAGCTGGAGCCCCAATCGTTTAGTGGTTATTGAATTTCCCAGCAGAAAAGATGCATTGGATTTTTATGATGGCCCAGAATATGCACAGTGGAAAGAAATACGTAAAAAGTATACAAAATCTGACATTATTCTAGTCGATGGAGTTTAATATCTCCTATCCGAGAACATGCCTAGAGTATGCCTTGCTAAGTCTGTATATACCCTCCGGTATCTGTTCAATATCAGATAAAGCAAAACACAATCTGATACAGTTTGAAAATAAATTCTCTCCAGAAAATGCTACGCCAGGTCTCAATGTTACACCTTCTTCCAAAGCATATTTTTCTAAAACTAAAGCATCAATTTGTTCTGGAAAGGTGATCCAAAAATAGTATCCACCGTGAGGTTTGCAAAATTTTGCATCGGGAATGTGAGTTTCCAATGCAGTAGCCATTACTTCCATTCTTGATCTATAAGTACGCCGCAGTAGATTGATATGTTTAGATAAAATCCCCTTTCGAATAGCAATGTCGACAATCGCTGCGGCAAAATTATTATTGCCACCACTAAAATTAGCACCTGAATTAGTAAATTTATCCACTAACGACGGCTTAGACTGCACCCAGCCTAATTTTATTCCGGGCGCAAGTATTTTAGAGAATGACCCTAGTGAGACGACACTTCCTTGATCAGAATTGGCTAGAGAGGCCATTGTCGGTGGAGGAGGATCATAATAATAAAGCAAATGGTAAGCTTCATCTGCGGCAATTAGAAAATTATATTTATCAGCTAACTCTATAATTTTCTCACGCCGTGCATGGGACATTACGCTTCCCATTGGATTGTGATACGACGGAATAAGATATAAGAGCTTAACAGAGTTTTTATGTGATTGAATAATCTGTTCCAAGTCCTCTGTCACCATCCCTTCATTATCAGTTGGAACGCCTACTATAGTTAATCCATGGTCAATCAAAATCTGACGGACTAAATAGTAACTAGGCTCTTCAACCAAGACTGTATCACCAGTCTTCGTAAACAAAGTGCATGCTAAATCCAGACCATGAGATGCTCCATAACCAAGATAAAGTTCACGACCTTCAATTTTGTTAGTGTACGAAGGTTCGTCTGACAAATATTGACTTAATGATTCTATAAGAGGTCCGTATCCTTGGTATCCGCTATACTGAAGTGCAGCAACGTCATCATTTGCAAAAATCGAGTCGATGGCCGGCTGCAGCGCACTTAATGGATGGAGGTTTTCGGATGGGTGCCCCCAAGCTAAATCAATGACACCGTCAGTGTGAGTTAGCATGATTTTTGGAAACAGATCTTTCATAAAATAAAACTCGGATCTTTAATCTTAAGTTTTCTGTTCTTGTGATCTCATAAATGTGCTAGATACTGTTCAACAATATCTATACCTACCATGCCCGAGTATGCGCCAGTCAGACGCTTAGTTACTGGTCCCGGTATATCTCCATTGACAGATTTTGATCCGTTAACAGATACCACTGGACATATACAATAACTTGTTGAGGTTACAAAAATTTCATCTGCTGTATAAGCATCATATAGATCGAGGTTTTTCTCTGTAATATTTATTCCCAGTTCATGAGCCAAGTCAATGGTTACTTGACGGCTAATACCGGCTAAAATATATTGCTCGTGAGGTGTAAAAATTTCCCCATCCTTGACCAAAAATATGTTTGCTCCATTTCCTTCGCATAGATTTCCATGTACATCTAGAAGCAAGGCAGAAGCATTTGCATTTTGAGATTTGACTTCTAAATCAGCCTGAATAATATTTATATAATTATGTACTTTTGCTCTAGGGCTTTGGGATTCTGGAGACGTACGTCTTATTGATGGAGTTACAAGTTCTAATCCATCTCTGTAGAGCGATGCTCGTTGTTTAAGAGGCAATGGAAAGGTTTCAATTACAACCGTAGGATTAGACACACCTCCTAAATCCTGACGAACGCCTCGGCTTACCCTTTGCGATACCCAATAATCTTCATTTTCTTTTAACAAAGGTAAATTGCGTTCTAATACATCAATAGTGACCGCACTCATTTCTTCTTTTGTCATCAAAGGGTCGAGTCTCATATATTTTAATGAGTTAAAGAGTCGGTCAAGATGCTGATCAAGTCTAAAAATCTTCCCTCCAAAAGTCCGTGTAGTATCAAATACAGCATCGCCGTAAAGGAAACCTACATCATTGTAAGAAATTTTAGCCTCTATTTCCGGCGTGATTTGTCCGTTTACATATGCAACCCTTTCATTTTTCATAATCTAGTATCCTCCCGTGCTTCACGTTTATTGGAACAAATAATTTTGGTAAATTTGACTGATTTTAAATCTAGGCAAATCCCATACTTCATTCCAGATAATAGCACAATAAATTACCTATGATATCGTTTACAAAAGCGTATCTCTTAAATGTCAAAATTAAATCTTGATATAACTGATCAAATAACACTGTTCTGTCAGCAGCTCCGAAGAAATGGTTTAAAAATTGGTCCTTCAGAAGTTTCTGATGTTTTGAAGGCCATTTCAATAACGGACCTGTCCTATCCAAACAGTGTTTACTGGACTATGAGAACGATACTAGTATCAAGTTGTACCGAGATAGATATCTTTAACTCGCTATTTAATGAGTTTTTTAAAACAACCTCTGATCAAGTTCATCAAAACAACAAAAATAGTGACCTGGCCGGATCAGCACGTCAATTCAATAATTCTAAGTCAATCATATCTGAAGCAATTCATGATGAAAGCAGTAAAAACAAATTGGTTGGAATTGTTAGAACGGGAGCCAGTTCAGAGTCGTATAGAGGCAAATCAAATGTATCCTTGCTCTCAAAAGTGGAATTGGATGAAGTTTCTAAAATTGCTGAACTGATAGTCACTAATATTCTTAAACGAAATGGGAGAAGGTTTGAACAAAATTCTCGAAAAGGTTATTTCGACTTAAGATCGGTGTTTCGTAAAAACCTTGCTACAGGAGGTGAACTTTTAATACTGCCTCACAAAAAACGTCTAAAGAAAAAGGCAAAAATTATACTGATTATCGATGTAAGCGGATCAATGAACAAACATTCTGAATTGATGTTGGCTTTAGCTTATTTTATTACACAAAAGACATCCAGGATCGAAACTTTTGTGTTTAGCACAACTGCGACCAGAATTAGCGATTGGCTTCAGTCAAAAACATACACAGACATGGTCAATCAAGTAAGACAGCAAGTCAATAATTGGTCAGCAGGGACTAAAATTGGGGAATCATTATCGGAAATTGCTAATCAATATAGATCTTTGTTAAACAAACAATCTACTGTTTTTATAATTAGTGATGGATGGGATACCGGAGATCCAAAATTTTTAGCCAAGATTTTAAATAATAAAATTAATAAAGTAAAAACGATTTACTGGCTCAATCCATTGCTGGGGACCGAAGGATACGAGCAAGCTACACGAAGTTTGATAGCAGCAACTCCATTTATTAATCGTTTTTTTTCTATAAGAGACATGTCCGAACTAAAAAAGATGCCGGGACTGCTCCGAATGTGAACTTTAACTCAAATGATGTCATTCTTAACTAAAGTAGTTAACATATAGTTAGAAATTGACCGTTACGGTGAGAAGTATGCGTATAGTGTTTATGGGTTCGCCAAAATTTGCTTTACCAGTATTACAAAGTTTAATTGATGACCAAAACGATATAGCGGGTATATATACACAACCAGATAAACCTTCCGGGCGCGGAAACAAAATCAGTGCTCCTGCGGTTAAGCTATATGCAAACGACCTAGGATTTCTAGTTAAGCAACCTATTTCATTAAAGGATCCGAAAATTCAAAACGAGCTGTCGAAACTGCAGCCGGAACTTATTGTAGTAGCTGCTTACGGCAAACTTATACCGAAAGGCTTGCTTGAAATACCAAGGTATGGATGCTGGAATATACATCCTTCACTACTCCCAAAATATCGAGGGGCATCACCCGTAACTACCGCAATTTTAAGTGGTGAAACGACAACGGGCGTAACATTAATGCAATTGGATGAAGGTTTAGATACAGGCCCCATAATCAGTCAGCAGGCTGCCGTTATAGGGACAGATGAATCTGCACTTGAATGCACAGAGAGGCTGTTTAAAATCGGTGCTGAAATATTAATCAAAAATTTACCGAATTTACTTAGTAACAGTATTGTTACAAAAACGCAAAGTGAATCATCGTTCACCATAACGAAACTTCTTACAAAGAAAGATGGCTTAATTAAATGGAATTCTACAGCTGAACACATAATTAGAATGGAAAGGGCTTACCGGCCTTGGCCAGGTATATACACGACTTGGAACGGCAAAATACTCAAAATACATCAACTTAAATTACACAAGGATAATAAAGTAAGTAAAACCCCCGGCAAAGTGGCTAAAAACGATGGCAAGCTAGTTGTTCATACCGCAAGAGGGTCTTTAGTTTTATGCAAACTTCAGTTAGAAGGCAGAGATCCAGTTTCAGGTAACGAATTTATATCTGGATATCCTGATTTAATTAATTCCATTCTAAAATAAACCAGAAATAGTATCGATAGTTCACCGATTCCAGTCGAACTCTAGTTTTCCATGTTTAAAACAACCTATTCGATGGTCATTTACTAAACCCACCGATTGTATATAAGCATAAATTATTGTTGGACCACAGAATTTAAAACCTCTATCCAACATATCTTTCGAAATCTCTTCTGCAGGATAAAGTATTGCTGGAATCACATCTTTCTGATGCCAGAAATTCACCTTAGGTACATCTCGAACGAAAGACCACAAATATCCACTAAATCCTCCATATTTATTAGGCAGAGTCAGTATTTTTTGTGCATTATTAACTATCGACTTAATCTTATTCTTGTTACGGATTATTAAATGATTTTGAGTTAACTCCAGGATTTTATCCTGCTTGTAATCAGCCACTATGCTGGGATCAAAATCATCAAAGGCCAGCCGGAAAGCTTCTCGACGTTTCCAAATCATCCACCAATTTAACCCAGCCTGCATTCCACTTAGAGAAAGGAATTCGAATAACCTTCGTTCATTTTTACAAGGTGTACCCCAATATTTATCATGATATTCCAGCTGCAATTGATTAACAAAGTAGTCATCACAACGTTTTACATCTACACGATCAGACGTATTATCAAAAGAACCTTTAATCATAAAAGCTATTTTCTAAAGCGACCCATCAATAGATATATCAAGAACTGTAGGCCTATTAGATTGGATTGCTTGAGTTAAGGCGGGTCCAATATCATCTGGCTTGTCTATATGAACACCCTTAACCCCCATAGCTTCGGCTAATGCAGCCATATTTAAGGCTTGTGGAAAATCCATCGCCAAGTATTTGCTTTGATTTTCAGTTTCTCCTAAAACAAGGTCTTTATAAATGTCCATGTTCACCTTTAGAACTCGGTAGCTCTGGTTATTGCAAATAACATATACGATTGGAATATCTTTAATTGCAGCCGTATAAAATGCCTGTACCGTCATCATAGCCGAACCATCTCCAACTATAGCTATAACTGGTCTGTCGGGATTAGCGAGCTTAGTACCTATACCTGCACCTAAACCCCAACCTATAGCACCGCCTCTTTCCCCAAATATTTGGCCAGGCTTATTAAACTCGATAGATTCAAAAACAGCAGTTCGAGTTGTAACTGAATCATCAACTATAACTGTATTTTCTGGTATCGAAGTAGCTATCTCATGCATCATTCTTGCAGCAGACATTGGCAAGTGATTCCAGTGTTTCCGAGAATCAGCTTTAGCTAATTCTCTGTCTGACTGAATCTGTGACGATACCTTTTCTTTACGACCTTTCACTTCTTCTTGATAAGATCCAGATGACATGTCCTTCAACGATTGATGCAACTCTGACATCCCTGTTTTAGGATCACAAATTATACCAACGTCCGTTGGTTCACTATTACCTATTACGCTGGCGGAAGCATCAATATGTATCAGCCTGGTATTGTTAGATAATGTGTTTGATCCTTCATCAGCAAAGAAAAAATATCCGGAAAAAACATTTCCCACTGCCAAAACGGCGTCAAAATTTGTTAGTAATTCTTTAGTTTCAGGAAATCCCCATTTCATAAAACCTTTAAATAATGGATGTTTAGACGGGAAGTTCATCTCCGAATAATATGCGGCATACACTGGAGCACCAATATACTCAGCCAATTTAACAGCTTCTTCGCTTGCTTTTGATTGGGCCACTCGATCACCAACAAGCATTATTGGATTTTTGCTTGATAATAAAATTTTTGATGCTGTAGCAATAGAATTTTTGTCAGGAGATGTTCTAAAGTATCCTTCATTATTAGGAACTATTTCCATCTCTGCTTCACCATCAAGCGAATTTGCTGAAAAGGCAATAAATGTTGGTCCTGTTGGTGGGGTCCTAGCTTCATCAAAAGCTTTTCTTACCGCCCCTGGAATTTGTTCAGGA
>Ga0066368_10000475_pt1 | contig 10974 bp, 6 predicted proteins | sample Knorr_S7_td_NADW_FD_71215 | JGI IMG/M metagenome (GOLD analysis project Ga0066368, IMG submission 71215) | Marine microbial communities from Southern Atlantic Ocean transect - Knorr_S7_td_NADW_ad_2505m_LV_A | ecosystem: Environmental > Aquatic > Marine > Oceanic | place: Southern Atlantic ocean... | reverse complement strand
AAAGGAGAAAAACGCCATGATATTCATTCTTGCAGTTGGTATTGTATCGCTTGTTTTTGGGCTATTACTCCTTTTATCTCCGGACACAATCCTGGCACTGGAACGGAAAGCAAATCAGGTATATATGACCGATTCCATGTTCATAAAATACCGGATGCCTTACGGGGTTGGTCTGCTGGCAGCAGCGGCATTCATGCTGCATACTTATAACTCCACGCCAATATTTTATATTCTCGCGATTGGTATTGTATCGCTTGTTTTTGGAATCCTGCTCATTATTTCCCCCGATACAATCCTGAAACTGGAGCGGAAAGCAAATCAGGTATATATGACCGATTCTTTTTTCTTGACGTATAGGGTCCCTATTGGGGCAATGCTACTGGCGGCGGCAGTGTTCATGTTATATACCTATAATACAAATATTTAATAATTCTTGTGGTAATTCGGAGTATCTGATTTGGAACTGTTTGAATCCATTGGTTTAAAGGGAGATCCGTTTACAACATCGCCAACGGTCGAGTTATTCTACCCGGCTAAAGAGCACGTTCAATGTCTTGAGGGACTAGAACTTTCTATCCGGATGCGCCGTGGGCTTTCGGTTGTGCGCGGGGGTATTGGAACCGGGAAGACCACGATCAGCCGCAAGCTGATGCAAATTTTTAACGCTGAGAAGGATAATTTTGAATTTTACCTGATACTGGATCCGAAATTCGAATCAGAACTGGTTCTGCTGCAGCATTTAACCGACCTCTTTGGCCTTAAGGAGAAAGGTGAATCGGTACAAGATTGCCGTAATATTATCGAACACCATCTCATCGAGGTCGGTATCGAAAAGGGTGGCGTTCTGGTACTAATTATCGATGAAGGCCAGAATCTTAAAGGTGAATTTTTAGATGTGTTTCGGACACTCTTGAATTTCGAGACAGATGAGTATAAACTATTGCAGCTGATCATTTTTGGTCAGCCGGAAATGGGAGCCATCATTCACGAGTATCCCAATTTTGAAGACCGGATCACTTTTGACTTTGAGCTGGGACCATTGGACCTGGACAGTTCCCGTGGTATGATAGAGCATCGCTTGAATACCGCAGGCAGCGGCGATCAAAAATGGTTCACAGAAGATGCCATCGAAACTATTCACAAACACACTCAGGGTTACCCCCGAAAGATTACGAAAATATGCCACCAGCTTCTTTTGAATATGATCAATGATGAAAGTGAAGAAATAACGCAATTTATGGTAGAAGATGCTATCAATGGCAAAACGACCACCGGTCTGATCGAACAAGAGCCCGATGAAGACGATATTGAGGATACGCCAGCTGATGAAAGCAAGGTCGCGGTCAATAAACTTTTTGATATCCTTCGACAGAACCAGGAAACAAAGGAAGCGGAAGAAGAGATTCCCGAGGATGAGGATATTATTGGAACAGCGGCGGAGATAGAAGAAGAAATTGAGGAGGAAGAAGAGCTATATATTGACGAAGATGAGATAGCTGAAGCAGAAATAAAGAGGGAAGCACCCACACCTGATCAACTGAAAAAAATAGGTATTTATCCACCAGACATAACAGTGCCCCTTTTTAAAAAAGAAAAGGTTATGGTCGGCTTAGCCGTTGATGAAGGACATATTTATACAGTAGTCCTGCAAGAATCCGGAGGTAAAAAACAGTTCGTAATGGCAGATACATTTACAGCTTCAAAAGCAATCCTGGACCCGACACAAGACCCAACGGGATTCTCTGTTGCACTGGGAAAAGCATATGAACAATTTATTCAGAAGGCAGAAACTAACAACAAAATAAAAAAATATATGATTCGTAAAATCAGGTCGGTATCTACTCTCGCCTTATCCATTAATAACGACTCAACAATATTAAAAAATGTACCTCAGATACCTCCGGATAGCAAAGATGATCGAAAAACGATCATTGACTTCAATGTAAAACAAAATCTACCATTCAATCCTGATAATATTTTTTACCAAGCAGTGGAACTGACTGAAGGCAAGAACATTGTAGGAGTAGGAGACATAGATAGTTCGGGCAGTATTACCAACATACTTTTAGAAAAAAAATGGGGTATCCGGTCCTGGTCCCCCGTGGCACAGGCCGTCTATAATGCCTTTCGCTGGAATTACCCGGAAAAAAAGAACGATGTTTTACTTATCCTTCATGTGGGAGAAGTGAGAAGCCTGTTGCTGGGATATAACCAGGGAATTCTGGAAGCGGTAATACGGCTTGATTTTGGAATTCAAAACCTTTCTGATGCCTGGACCCAGCGCAGAAAAAGTGACTCGGCAAATTGGTATAAGCGGGATTATATCCGGGTGCCGCCTGTTCTCATTCCAGGAAAAACAGATGTGGCCAAAATACCTCAGGATACAGTTATGCGCTCAGTCATAGAAAGCTGGGGCCGAGAACTGGACAGAACAATGATCAGCCTCAAAAAAGATTTCCCAATTGATAATATTTCGTCAGTCTATGTCAGTGGTGGTGCAAAAGAAATAACCTATTTTGACGAATATATAGAAACCCAGTTTGGCCTGCCCACCCACCAGCTTGATCCATTGAGAAATATCGCTTTTTTCCCTGATGAAAAACATCGTGAAAAATTGGATATCCCATCTTCAATCATAACTGTTGCCATTGGTGGGGCTTTGAACATTAATAAATCTGTAAACCTGCTGCCGACAGTTTATAAACATAGTGAGGTCTTCCGGTTGGGAAACCGCATCGGAATACCTATCGCAGCAATTATCCTTATCTGCTTAAGTACACTCTCAGCCTGGACAGTTTATAATCATGACATTATGAAGGCCGAATTGTTTTCGATCCAAACAGAAACAGAACAGATTGAATCGGTAGAAGATAAATACAGTGCAGTGATTTCCAGGAAAAATGCCGCCCAGGAACAAATGTATATATTGGAAGAGGACGCTGATCTATCTATGCGGATCCTGACAATCATGCGATTTTTGAGTCATAATACACCCAAAGAGATCACCTATGATATTATGTCATTTCAAAAAGGCTGGGAGGAAAAGAATTGGATGCACATTGGTAATTCATTAACTCAGGTGATTGAAACCACCAGCGACAGGCTTAAGATACTTCGGCTCACTGGTGTTGTGGAAACAAACCCTGCATTAAAAAGAATGATCTTTGAAAATTTCAAGCGAAAATTAGAACGCTCAGAACTGTTCAACGAAATCGTCATTATGAAAAATGAAACGAAAGCTGTTCAAACAGGAGGCAAAATGTCTTTTGTATTGAAGTGTGTTCTGTAATGAATAGACAACGCAATGTATTTATAATAATAAGCGGGTTTCTCATTGTAGGCATCACCGTCTGGTACTTTCTTTTTTACAACAGTCTCAGCACGTCTTATCTGGAAATGATTGATGATTTTGACAGGTTATCAAATAATATAAGTGAATATGAATATATGGTGGATGATTTACCTGTTCTCCAAGCTGAGCTTGATTCAATAACCAGTGACTTAAAGGCGCAACTTGCTAGAATACCCTACCGGAGCGGTTATAACGGTGTGATCGAAACGATCCATGAACTTTTAAAAGATAATAATCTGCAAATAGTGGAAACACCAAAAGGAATTGCCTTTACCCCCACTAGTGAAGCACTCGAAACCAAACAGGTTTCCCTATCTGAAATCGGTAAGAATATCATTATTGAAAAATTTCCGGTAGATATTGAACTTACCGGAAATTTCATAAATCTAGGCCAGTTTCTTGATCAACTGTCTTATTCTGAATACCGGTTAACAACCAGCAATGTTGTAATCTCAAAAGGCAAAAGTAAAAATAAAAAACAAACAATAAAACTAATCGTCTACATCTACACAAAGAATGAAGAAACGATGACGGATTTAAGTTTCTCCCCTGACAATGATTTGCAATTATAACATCGGAATTTTTTCATCGATGGATCGGGGAATAAGTGTGGAATCACTACCAAGAACAATTAATTATATCCAATTACAATAATGACACCAAGACTCAAAGGTTTACTTGCTGCTTTTGGAATATCAATTTTGATATTAGTCGCTGATAAGGTTTTGGAATCCAGGGATGAATCGACAGTAGGATTCGGAGAAAAACCGAAAAAAATCCATCGCGGTCCAAAAGTTCCCAAAACCAGAATGAATGCTGCCCGGCAGAGAGAACAAAGTTTCAAAGATGCTGAAACATACGCTGATTCCATTAGACTGAGACCGATCCCACAAACAGCTCTGTCAATCAACGGCTGGTACCGAAACCCGTTTACAAGTGACCCAATTGGCCAGCCTGCAATAGGCATAGGGATAACAAATGCACCCATCGATGAAAAAACAGCTTTATTGAACAACCTTGAGCAATATAATGTTGAAATTATTATGGAATTCAGCGGAAATAAAATTGTAGAAATCGATGGGAAACGGTTTCGGGAGGGCGAATATCTCAATGATATTCTGATCGAAAAAATAGAGAATCGGCAAATCACATTTCGCATGGGGAAAATCCAGGTTATAAAAGAAGTGGGCAGTTAAACACAACTTATGCACCGTTTTTTGCCTATATTGATTCATTCCTTCCTGTTCTTTTCATTTCTGACAGCCCAAAGGACCTGGACCGATCCAGCTTATAGCGGTATTCCCATAACAAGCATTGAGAAATCCAATGAACGATACCGGCTGGAAGAAAAAATGTCCATTAATTTAAAAGACTCCGATATAAGGAATGTGCTCATGATGATCGGTGATCTAACAGGGCTGAATATTGTCATCAGTCCGGATATTCAGGATACAATAACAGCCAACCTGAAGAATGTCACCGTTAAAGCGGCGCTGGATGCCATATTGAAACCCAACAATTACAGCTATTTTGTTCAGGGCAACATTATTATTGTAAAGGACCTGGATACACAGATGATTGGTGAACTGGAAGCGGTTGTCGTCAAGCTCAAATATATTAATGCTAAAGATCTGTCAGCCCCGTTGTCTGCAGTCATGACCAGCAGAGGGACAATTCAATCTTTCATACCTATCGCTACAACATCGGGTTCCACGGGACCTGCCACTATGGCGATTATCACTGATGTCCAGGAAAATATTCCCAGGGTCTTAAAAATGGTTGCACAGCTGGATAAGTCTATCGCCAACATCAATATCAGTGTACGATTTATTGAAACTCAACTGGATACATCAAAAGCATATGGAATCGATTGGTCTCAGCATCCTATTACTCTTGGAGGAACTGATGACTCTCTGGCGCTGGGAATTAACTTTAATAATATCACCATCGCTACTTTAAACCCAGTTCAATTTGCAAATGCGTTAAAGGTCTTGCAGGCCCGGGGTAGAAGTAAACTGCTTTCAAGCCCCCAGGTAACCACACTGGATAATCACCAGGCGGAAACAGAAGTATCCACGACCGTTTACATTGAAGGAATGATGAGCGGTTATAATCCTTATACTGGCGGCACTCCGGGAGGAACCGGATCCAATTATTCCGGAAGCTATGGAGCGCTAAATACAGTTCAAGAAAAAGATATCGGTATTAAACTGCGGGTCACGCCACGTATAAATGAAGGGAAAATAATCACTCTCCTGGTAGATGCAACTGTGGAAGCCCTGCTTTCAGCGGCGGAAGTTTCTACCGATAAACCACGTTCCACAAAACGGACCGTGAAAACACAGGTCTCGGTCTTCGATGGGGAAACTGTAATTATAGGTGGGCTCATCTCGGAAAATATTATCCAAAATAAGAAATTTATACCCATCTTAAGCAACATACCCATCATTGGTCAATTATTCAAAACAACAACGGTGTCTAAAGAACAGCGGGAGCTATTGATTTTTATCACCCCCACTATTGTTGGCTAATAAAGGGGTATGCAAAAAAAATTTCCTTATTTATTAATCGCTTTTGGGGTAGCATTTTTAATATGCCTACTCTCATTTTTTGATCTCTATGATAACTTTGAGAACAGTCTTTTGGACATGCGATTTAAAAATCGGGGCCTAGTGGAAGTCCGTAATGATATTGCTACAGTAGACATAGATACAGATGCACTAGCAACCATAGGTAAATGGAGCCCATGGAGCAGAGATAAACATCTTCCAGTTATAAATGTGGCTGATGAACATGGTATGGACGCATTTTTATTTGATTTTTATTTTATTGAAGACAGTGAGCGGGAACTCAATATCAAAGATATTGATTTTCATGAAGATTCAATCGTCACTGTAGAGCAAATAAAAGATAAATTCCCAGACCCGGATAATGATCTTGCTGCCGCTGCAGAGAAAGCAGGGAATATTATTTTTGCTCAGAGTTTCAAACCAAAAACCAGGGCTCAAGCTGCTGACTCAGTTAAAAAGAGAACTGCAGTGATGGATCGGCGTTTATCATTACTAAAAGAGAAAAACTATTTTAGAAAAGTGTCTAAAAAAGATAGCGCTAAATACGCAACAATTTTCAGCGCTTACGATATTGAAGCTCCGATAGATGTGTTAATTGAAAAATCGGACGGTATCTACTTTTTCCAGTCAGATCCGGACCCAGATGGGTTGCAGCGAAGATTTCCGCTCTTGATTCTCTATGGAAATCGTTTATTCCCTGCTGCATCTCTGGCAATGGCACTGAAACACTATAAAGTTTCATTCGATAGTGTTGTAATTGAGCCTGGAAAATATTTGCGTTTTGATCTACCGGAGCCTGACGAACATGGTCGGACTGAAATCCATATTCCAATAAATGAAAAAGGGCAGATGGTAGTGAACTGGGCTGGCCCATGGAAAGATAAGGAAACTGGAAAATTTGATATGATGCATTACCCATATCGTATGCTAAAAGAGTTCCAAGAAATTGAACACCCAAACTATGTTATGGCGGAATATAAGAAAATTGCCAACAACCAATTTAACGGTAACATAAAGGCGGCGTTCAGTCCTGCTGTTGCATCTATCAATACCAGTAAAAAACAAATAATGGTTATAGCTAAGAAACTCTTACCTATGAGTATGGCTGAAAAATGGATTTTAAATAACCCCGATGGAACGGCTAAAGAATTTAAAAAATTACCCCCTTTTATGTTTGATGAGATTAAGAATAATAACACCATTGCCAATGCATTCTTGGATTCCAACCGTACTTCTATTCCAACACTGGATGAATTGGTTACCAACGAGTCGATTAGTTTTGAATCCGGTATGGCTGACTATAAGTTTACTTCCATAAAACAATTACAATTGGATTTAGAGACATCGATCGAAAAAGCAGGAGATAAAGGGTCAAAAAAAGCACTAAAGAAAACGCGAGCGAAGCTCGCCCTTCTTGAGCGGAATTTCCAGATTATATCTAATCTCCATCGGAATAGCATGATCGATGAACAGCGCCCCCTTTATTTTCATTTTGACCCCAAGAAAAAACGGTTAGCTGTTGGTGAAGGTAAAAATAAAAGATCTGTTGTACCTTTTGAATTTGTAGGTAAAAAACTTTATTACGGACTCACTGCCGCCGGGACGTCAGACTTAAATCCAATGCCTTTTGATTCACGATATCCAATGGTGGGTTTGCATGCGAACGCCTTAAACACAATTCTCGATAATAGGATCATCTTTGAGATATCTAAAGGCTGGGTCGCTTTCATTATCTTGGGCTTGGGCGTTCTACTGGCTTTTGGTGTCCCATCATTAAGCCCAGCTATGGGTGGCTTGGCTACAGCCATAACTGTTGGAAGCTACGCCTGGTTATCTTTTTGGTTATTCTCTAACCAATTCATCTGGCTCGATATGGTTGGGCCTTTATCCACCATGGCAGTGGGTTATCTTGGCATCACCGTTTACAATTATATCCAGGAAGAAAAGAATAAACAATTCTTGAAAGAATCTTTTGGAACATACGTTTCACCGGAACTGATCGATCAAATGTATGACAGCGGTGAAGAACCATCCCTGGGAGGTGAAGAAGGATACCATACTGCATTTTTCACTGATATTCAGAGTTTTTCTGCGTTCTCCGAAAAATTATCTGCTACAGATCTCGTTAGTCTGTTAAATGAATATTTGACAGATATGACCAACGTTCTTTTGGAAAATAAAGGGACATTGGACAAATACATCGGTGACGCTATTGTGGCCTTTTATGGTGCACCTATTGAAATAGAGAACCACGAATTATGGGCTTGTAGGACTGCCATTATCATGCAGGAAAATCTGGATGTCCTTCGCCAAAATTGGCAATCAGAAGGAGACAGATGGCCAGAGATCGTTCACCATATGCAGAACCGGATCGGGATTAATACAGGGCAAATGGTTACCGGGAATATGGGTTCCGAATCCAGAATGAATTACACTATGATGGGCGACACCGTGAACCTGGCTGCCCGCCTGGAAGCATCGGCTAAGCAATATGGTATTTATATCCAAATCGCTGATACCACCTATCAACCCGTCAAGGATCAGATTGTTATCCGGGATTTAGATTTCGTTCGGGTCATGGGAAAAACAGAACCGGCTCAGGTGTATGAACTGATTTCAGAAACGGGCAAGGAACCTGAATTATATAAGAAATTGCTCCCGGCTTTCCACGAAGCGCTGGCTCTTTATCGTAATCAGAACTGGAGCAAGGCCATAGAAGCCTTTAAGGCATCAGACGATTTGGAAGATATGTTCCCGGGTCGTAAAACTAACCCCAGCCGTATCTACATTCCGCGCTGTGAGCATTACATGGATAATCCCCCTGGCGATGATTGGGATGGTGCCTGGACTCTTACCAGTAAATAACTAATATGATGTTGGGACCGCACAATTGATCTCAATCACTAAAAAATTTCTTTTTTTCAACCTGTTCTGGGCACTATTACCCGCCCAGGATGATCCCTTTGCTCTTGATTCCGCCCTAACCGATTCCCTGTCCCAATCCCTGGCTAATACCATCATTGCTGCAGACATGAATAATGATAATATTAATGATCTGGTCTTATTCGGCTATGACGAAACCAGATTTGGAGCGTATCTGGATATTTACTCCGGGACGGAACAGGGATCCATTTCTTCATCGTATGAAGAACATCATAATTCCTATCCCGATACCATCGCCGAATTTATTGGTGGACTGGGAAGCATCGATTTATCCGATATTAACCGAGATGGTTGGTTAGACGCATTTTTCCATTTCCCAGTTTTTACAGATATCCGACTGAATGTTGATGGCAATCTAACAGAGAGTGGATCTATCGAATCATTTTCCCTTTCCTATGGCAGTGCGAAATGGGGTGATGTGGACCTGGATGGTGATCCTGATCTATTTATCATGGCTGTGGACGAACATCAGGATATTATCCTGAACAGTCTCCAGCTCAATGATAATAATATTTTTACCGAAATGCCGGGCACGGTATTCCCAGACCTGTTTACGGGGAACTGTGAATGGGCTGATTATGATAATGACGGGGACCCTGATCTCATCATCGCCGGTCAAACCGCGGATCCCAACTCCAGTGTAACCCGATTATACCTCAATGATCCAGTTGGGCGCTTAATTGAAAACACATCTCAAGAACTTATCGGTTTGAAAGGTGCTGCATTTCGATTTGTTGACCTGGATGGTGATGGCGACCTGGACCTGGTGATGAGCGGCTGGAATAAATTCGATGGGTTGACGTCTAAAATATATATCAACGAACCATTAGGCAGTTTTTCCCCTGCCTTATCGCAAATAGAATTTGGCGTTGCTTATGGATCGATCGATGCCATCGATTTTGATCTAGACGGGCTAAAAGACCTGGTCATTGCCGGAGCAGATTCAGTTTCAAACTATGCAGCCGATGTGCATTCACTTTCGTGTCGGGTCTATAAGAATAATGGTGACCTTACATTTTCAGAAATAAAATTGATACCGGGCGGAAGAACAGCGCGATTTGCGAATATAAACCAGGATTCACTTCCAGACCTTGTTGTCAACGGCACAACTGGGATTGGGAATCCAGATAGCACCTTTTGCCGGGTATATACCAACACAATTGAAGAAACTAACGAGTCGCCTTCTCCTCCTTTGGCTCTCACTGCATTTGCTGTAAGTACGCGTTCTATCTTTACCTGGGGGAGCGGGACGGATGATCATGATGATCCAGTCAGTCTCTCCTACAACTTGCGTATTGGAACCAGTCCCGGCGGAAATGACCTATTGTCATCAGCAATACCTGTTCATAATACAAATATCGGCGCACGGCTCCTTAGAGAATTTGTCGAAATATTTCATGGCTATTATTACTGGAGCGTGCAAACGGTAGATGCGGCAGGACAACGATCGGCCTGGTCTCAGGAGGATACCTTATTCATTCCGCGGTTAGTCCAATCTGATCAATCCCTGCCGGGAGTCTACTTTAGTACCGCCGGATGGGGAGATTACAACGAAGACGGGAATATGGACCTGGCCCTGACCGGTATTACGTTTTCCGGTGGCAGCTTGACAAACCTTTTTTTAAATGATCAAAGTCTGCTAACACAGGACCTTGCCCAAAACATCAAGGCTGTTTATGGCGGTCATTTATCCATGGTGGATTACACCAATGATGGTCACCTGGATCTTTCCCTGTCCGGATTCCAGACCATCAATTTTCAGGGTTTTCCAGCCACTTACTTTTATAAATGGGACGATGGGGTATATGTGCTCGATAACCAAGACAACGTCACATATGATTTTTATGGCTACACAATGGGATATAACGGCGGTTCAAACAACCATAGCTGGGGTGACTACGATAATGACGGCGATTTAGATCTAACTATAGGCGGTGCAGACTTTTATGGATCCAGACATTTAAAAGTATTTCGAAATGATAATGGTGTATTGGTTCTAGATACCAGCCAAACAGATCTGAAACCGATTTATCCTGCGATTGTCAAGTGGAGTGATGTTAACCGTGATGGGAATCTAGACCTGGTAACTATAGGTGCAGATAGTACGGA
>Ga0066368_10000471_pt1 | contig 10985 bp, 7 predicted proteins | sample Knorr_S7_td_NADW_FD_71215 | JGI IMG/M metagenome (GOLD analysis project Ga0066368, IMG submission 71215) | Marine microbial communities from Southern Atlantic Ocean transect - Knorr_S7_td_NADW_ad_2505m_LV_A | ecosystem: Environmental > Aquatic > Marine > Oceanic | place: Southern Atlantic ocean... | reverse complement strand
GGGTCTGCGCAGAATCCTGTTGATTTTACTTTGCAGGCATTGAGTGATGCTGAGGCAATCGGATGGCACTTAAAACACATGGTGAGTGACCCAAACGTTGATGTCGTGTTGGCGTTCTTTGGGGTCCAGATGTTGAATGTCGATGCACTCTGTGCCGAAATAATCAAAGCCAATAAAGTTAATGAAAAGCCCATCGTGGTGGGTTGGATGTTAGGGGATCCATCTTTGCCCGGTCAGCTTCGCGCGGAAGGTATTCCTTGTTTCAACGACCCCTTACGGGCGTTGAAGGCCATTAGAGCACTGGTTGCAGGGCCAATATCAATGCGAGAAGAAGTCCTGCCTAGCGATGTTGACAGCGCCGTGGCAATGGTCGCCCAAGCCGTACACAGTGGAAAATTTCAGCTAGGTGAATATGATTCCAAGCAGGTGCTCAGCATGTTGGGCATAGATGTAACGCGAGGACGTGTTGTCGCAAATTCGCAACATGCTGTGGCTGCAGCCGAGGAGGTGGGTTACCCTGTAGCTCTGAAAGTGGAGTCTCCTGATATCGGTCACAAGAGTGAGGCAGGTGGTGTGCGCCTCGGGCTCACGACATCGACGGCTGTGAGATCAGGGTTCGAAGAAATACAAGATTCCGTTAGGATTTTTGATCCAAACGCGCTCATCGATGGTATTGGTGTGTACGAAATGGTTACAGATGCTATCGAACTTATTGTGGGCATTAAACAGGATCCAGTTTTTGGCCCCGTAATTTTGCTCGGTAGTGGCGGAATTATGGTGGAAATGTTGAAAGATTCGGTAGTGCGGGTGGCGCCAATCACGAAATCAGATGCTCATACAATGATTACTGAGCTAAAGATATTTCCATTGCTAGGGGGTGAACGTGGTTATCCAAAATCCGATATTGATGCAGTGGCAGATATTCTAGCTAGATTGTCGAATTTTTCACTCGCCACTGACCTGATTTCTGAACTGGACATCAATCCTTTGATGGTATTGCCCGAGGGGAATGGTGCATGTGCGGCCGACGCTTTAATTGTACTCCAAGTTGAACAGGAAAAATTTACAACTAATTAGGCGCAGGTTTATGCAGAATAATAACTGTTTTGTGCGGGCTCGGTTTGCTTGCTTGGTTTGATGCGCGAAATTGTATCTGCGATCTCCGAAGGGGATAAGTGCAGAGGGTCACGCGAAACGATCGATAGTAAGTCCCGTAAGATCAATGGCTGGTGTGCGTTCCGATACTACGTCAGCAATTATGTGGCTGGATCCGCAGGCAAGGCTCCAACCCAGGCTTCCGTGACCAGTATTAACAAAAAGGTTTTTCCACTTTGTTCGACCGACTATTGGTGCTCCGTCAGGGGTCATAGGACGAAGACCCGCCCAGGTCTTGGCTGTTTCGAATTCACCGGCACCGGGAAACAAAATACGTGTTTGGTTACACAGAGCTTCGATTCGCGCGTGATCGGGTGCGCCATCACGCGCACCTAATTCCGCAGTGCCGGCCGCACGCAGTTGCTCGCCGAGCCGGCTAAAGCCGATTTTGCGGCTGTGGTCCTGAATGCCGATTTTTGGTGCGCCGTTAAATCCCGAGGTTTGCACCGTTATTGAATAACCTTTAACCGGATAAATCGGAAGTTTTGGGTATGCCGAGTTTAACAACTGTGCGCTGCTATTAGCAGCGCTGATCACTACGGCGTCGGATTCAATCACACCCTGATCCGTACTTAGGCCAGAAACACGATCTCCTTTGGATAGTATTTGTTGGGCGTTAACTCCGTATCGGAAAATCACACCCCGAGTCTTCAGAAGCTTTGATAATTCTTTTGTGAACCGATGTGCGTCTCCGGTCTGTTCATGGCGATGAAAAATGCCGCCTATAAATTGGGATGGATTTTGAGCAAGCGCTGGTTCAATTGCAATGCATCCATCGCGATTAAGCGCTTCCCCATGCGCCTCCGGATCTTTAATATGGCGTTCTTCGTCGGTGGCATGGTCAAGTGATTTCTGATTCCGAAACAGATGTAGAACGCCATTGCGTTCGTGATTAAAGTTCACATTTTCCGTCTTGACGAGCTCGTCCATTAAATTTGCACTGTGAACTGCGATCCGCATGAGGTTAGAACGGGTGGTTTGGTGTTTTGAATCCCGGCACTGAAGGAGAAATTTTGCTAACCATCGCCACATCGCTGGATCAGCACGAAGATGAACCAAAAATGGGGCGTCAGCGCGGCCAAATTCGCGAATAATCATGGAAGGGACTGACGGTGCCGCCCAGGGTCGTGCTGTGTAACGACAAAGCTGTCCAGCGTTGGCGAAGCTTGTCTCCAAGCCGGCACCAGTTTGGCGTTCTATGACCGTAATTTCGTGGTCGTCGGCTCGTAAATAATAGGCGGTGGTAATGCCCACGACGCCTGCTCCAACAATAAGGACCTTCATGTTTGAATTCCCCACGGCTCGTAGAACGGTCGTATGGAAAACTGTAGGGAGGTGTGCAAGGACCCGTTACTTCTGAAGGACAGCATAAATATCACCGGTTGGGTCATTTGATTGAAGGCCACGTAGCGTATCGCGCAAAATTCGTTCTCGAGTCCAGTCCATGAACTGGAATTTCTTCCGTTCTCCAACACATATGTTGAACCGGTACTCGCCGAGCGAGGAAAGTCGCTCGAGGCATGCAACCACGATGTCGAGGCGTGCTGGTACATATTCAATCGATAAACTTTCCAACGGGTGTGTCAGACCGGCAAGAGCTTCGGCTTCGCTGCCTTCAATATCTATCTTGCAAAATTTAGGTGCTCCGAAATCACGAATGAGGTCGTCTAGCGTCAAAGTCTTTACTCGCAATTGTTTATTCCAGCAAACGTTGGAAAAACGCTGCTGTGCGGCGACGTCTCGTGCCCAGCCATGTGCTATTGTCGACATGGCTGGAGTTCGATTGCTTACCAACATTGACCGGTGCCCGGCCACGGCTTCAACAGCGGCTTCGATCAAGATCACCCTCTTATGATCGTGATACAGCCAGTTCAAGAAATGCATGAAATCAGGCAATGGTTCAACGGCTACAACGTGTGCTCCAAGAGACAGGAATGTGGCTACTCGATCACCGGCGTGTGCTCCGATGTCGAAACATAAATCTCCAGGTCCGACAAATTGCCGATAGTGCCGATACGATTGTATGCGACGAACTGGATTAAAACGATAAATTGCCAACGAATGAACGAGACCGAGATAACGTTCAAACCAAATCCTAACGCGGTTACGCATCACCCCATCACGTTGTAGTTGATCTAAAAACTGCATAGTTTTTTTATGAAGGAGAATAGTGGAAGTTCAGATCAAGTATCTGCCCGTCAATACCAACTTTAAGGCTCCGTGTGCCATCTCAGGGTTATTATGGCGTCATAATAGATGGTGCGTCTCCATCGAACACATACTCATAACAAATTGAATATGGAATAGTTATTTTAAAGAACGTAGAGGTCCAATGGCGCATATGCTGTATTGCATCAATTCAATCACAAAGTTATACAAAAGGCTTGAGATTGTGCTCAGGCACTAAGCCTGCAACCAGAGAGTGCGCTGGGCAAGTATGTCTTACGGTGGAGTATGCTGTCGTAAGTGTGGCGCCCGAAAAGTTTTAGGAGCTAGGGCTTTGTACATGAGAGATTCGGTCCTTCCGTCAATAATCGTATCTATGTCGATATTGGTTTTTTGCTCTCAGGTAAATTCAGGCCCCTTTTCAGATTTTAAAGCGCCTGAACTGTCGGAGGAATTCACTTCTGCTCCAACCGCGAAATGGGAGACCCCGACTTCTAAATCACTTGAGCAGGCCAAGGAATTATTGGACCCAACGCTCTCTGAAAATTGGTCTCAGGTCCGGGATGACTATTTAATCACAGGGAAAGTAGTCTTTGACGATAATGTAAAGGTAATAATGCAAGACTTCGTGGAAGAACCACACGAAGTATCTTTGGTAGTTAAGATCCCGGATTACCTGCAGAGCATACAAGAGTTTGTTCTATTAATTGAAAACAATCCCATACAAGCAGCTGCTCGCATTTATCCACATCGACCTATTGAAACAGTTGGGATGAATGTGAGATTGGAAGACGATTCCCCAGTAAGGGCCGCACTGAAAGACAAATTTGGAACGTGGCATGTCGGTTCGAAAATGGTTTTCGTGAAGAACCCAGGGGGTTGTTCTTTGCCTTCCTGTGACCCTGAAATCCAGAAATGCGTAACGGGTGAAATCGGAAAAATATTAATTAGTCAATTTAATAGAGAAGGTGGAGCATGGCGGGTAAAAACGAAAATAACGCACCCGATGGATACGGGCTTTGTTATTGATGATAATGGAGAAGTTGTACCCTCGTATTATATAGATCGAATCGATTTTAGCGATGAAAACGGATCTATTGCGGAAATTGAAACTTACGCAGCGCTATCTACGAATCCTGTAATCATGTTAGATTTACCGACGCGTGGTCAAAACATCCGCATAAACGTTCATGACATAAAAGGTCTTCAATTTGAGGCTGTGGAACCGGCGCCTTCCATGTAATTGAGTTTGTGCGTTTTGCGGGCTGTAACCGATTACACCGTAGGATTAATTGATTTCAACATGACGAGTCATCGGCAGCGATTCGTCTTTGGTCCACTCTGCTAACGAACCATCATAAAGAACGGCCTGGCTATTTTTTAAAAGTTCGTGAGCAACGAACCAGGCCATAGAACTTTCCAGTCCTGCATTACAAAACAGGATCAACTTGCCATTCATAGGTGCCCCGGCAGCTGAGAATAGACGCTCTAATTGCTTGCGATCGCGAAATTTAAGACCGGCATTAACGGTCAACCAACTCATCGGCAAGTTTATCGCACCCGGTATTGTGCCTGAACGGGAAAGCATCCAGGCACGATTGATTCCCAAAAACATGTCGTGACTGCGCACGTCGATTAATGGGGTTTTATCGTCTAAAGCAGTTTCCACGCCTGCCCGCGACACCAGAAGTTCTGGCCGTGGTCGAGCGACGAACTCGGCGGCAGTTGGCTCATATATCCCGACATCGAAGTCTGCGGACCATTCGTCCATCCATGCCGGCAAACCGCCGTCCAGGATTGACACCGAATCGTGGCCGAGATGTTTGAAAGTAAGATAGATGCTGGTGGTTTCTGCGGCGTCGAATGGACCGGTACCAGAGCCATAGATGACGACTTGCGAGTTGTTACTGATACCAAGCCGACCAACTAGCGCTTCGAGCTGATCCATAGTCGGCATCATATGAGAGATGCCTTGCTTCCTCGTACGCCAGCCATCCTTGTAGTAGTTGGTGTGGACTGCGCAAGGTATATGGGAGGCGCGATAGTTTTCCGCCGATCTTCGAACGTCCAGTACGGTTAGGTCCTCTGTGCAGACTTGTGGCTTTAGCCACGACACGTCTACCAAAGGGGTAGCGTCACTCGCTAGCGGTCCGTTAGAAAAGGAGAAAGTTACAGCTGCTCCGATAAGAGCCATTATGCATTTCATTGCGGGGAAGCCGTGGCTGGTATCGGCAAACCACTTGGTCCAAGTGTTACCTCGGGCATTGAACGATTCTTTCTTTTTGCAGCCGCCACTAATGGTGGGCAGGCGTGCTCGTCGTGATAAACGATCTGGCAATCCAGGCAGTAGAAACACTCAGACATGTTGATCTTTCCTGTCGGTTCGATCGCCGAGATGGGACATTTTTGCTCACACAAGTGGCAGGGACTCCCGCATTCGGTACGGCGTTTCAAAGGAGTTAACATCCGGAGTTTTCCTCCGATCGCCATTGCTGCGCCCAGAGGGCAGAAAAACCGGCAGAAGAAACGTTCGACAACAAGGCCAGCCGATAAAAGAGTCATAGCGTAGATCACATACGGCCATTCGCGGGCGAACTTTAAGGAAATTGCGGTTTTAAATGGTTCAACTTCAGATGCGATGCTGGCTGCTGTCATGGAGTAGAATGACAGCCCCACTAGACCAATCAAGATTATATATTTTACTGGCCAGAGATACCTGTGTGTCGTTGGCGAGAGTTGTACTTGCGGCAACCTGCATGCTTGGGCGATTTTAGCCAGTAACTCCTGCATGGATCCAAATGGGCAGAGCCAGCCACAGAAAACACCGCGGCCCCAAATAAAGAAAGTCGCTAACACGTACGTCATTAGTACGATGATGAGTGGATCCGAGAGAATCACGTCCGGGTTGAAGGTCCCGAAGGCAGCCTGAATCCAGGTAAGAATATTTATTATGGTGACCTGGGCGCCAACCAGCCATCCCAACCAAACCAGGGTAAATAGCATGAATGCGTTACGCAGCCAGAAATAAAGCCTGGGCCGTCGGGTAAGTGGTTCCATGAACAATAAAATTGCTGTCAAGGATGCTAGTGCTGCAACCAGTATACCGATATTTATTGCTTGCACTTTCCAGGCTCGGAACCAAATCGGTTCGCTGTCCGACGCTATTACGTCGAGACCAGTCGGTTCCAGGATATATTGTGATGACAACTCATAAGGCACTGAGAATATAGCTGTGTTTCCATTTTCGGTTTCGAACGGAATTTCCAGTCTCCACGGCTTGAGGGGATCAACTCCTTCTGACGCCGGCAACCATAAAAGCCCTATTTCTGAAAATATGGGCTTATCTTTTCCGTGCAAGAATCCGAAATAGCGGAACCAGTCTTTGGATAAGGTAAATGTCTTTTCTCCTTGGACGAGACGGAAGCGTTCGAACGGGCCGGTCGTGCTTTGTTGCATATCATGTAACGAGTAGGTGCCATTTGACATCATCAAGAGCACCAGGTCTTCTGCTGCGCGGCCGCTAATAAACAGATTGTACGATTGGTCACCCATGATACTGCGACCAATTGATGGAGGCGTTACCGGCGCTATATAGAGGTCGATAAAAGGTTTCTCACTAACTTTTTGCTCTGCAGCTTGGTGTCTCTCCTGTCGTCTGTATCTTGGTGCGACTTCCTCTTGAACGAGACGTAGGCTATCGGGGACTTCTCGATGTGCGGAGACATCTATTCCCTGGGCGGCTGCTTCGGTTGTTGAAATTTTTAAACGCGCAACAGAACCGGTTTCTACAAGGCTTGACCAGTCGATTTTATGATAAAGCGTCATATCCACCGCAGGTTGGTCGTTAAGTCTGAGGCCGTGCGCCCTTGCTGTTAAGCGAGCCGAGGTCAGGATTGCCTCGTTAAACAGGATGGCGCTAATGGTTGCTGCGCTGATCCCATCCAGAGTTCCGGAACCGCCTTCTGTTTCATCAGATTGGCCACTTAAATATGTGATTTTTGTCAGGCTGACACGCCATGGTCGACGGATATCCACCCCGGAATACTGGTTACCGAAATTGGCCAACCCTCCGAGTAACAAGATGTCGATAATTGGTTCCTGGTGATCGAGGACTTTGGCGCCGGTCAAGTTTCCATCGAGCCCCAGGCCGACCGCGATTTGAAAGGGCAACGAGGAAAATCCCAACGATGGTACGGCGTCAACGGTGAGGAACATAAACCCCAGCAAGGTTTGGTCTTCGTAAATGGCTGACGCCGGTGGCTCGCCTTCCAGCCCGGACGAGCGAGTAGAGTTCGGGAAAAACTCTGTGCGTAGTTCTTCGGTCAGCCAGTCAGCGACCTTACCGGAATACCAGGTCGCCATATCGGGCTGGGGGATTTTTGCGTCGCCGTAGGCATCTTTTGTAGCCTCACGTACCCGATCCATCGCAGAACCGCCAGATTCTTCAGCAAAAACGGGTTGGCTGTAATTGGACAAAAGTGAAATTATGAAACCGAATGCTGCAATGGCGGGCAAAACAAGGTTAGATCCACCACCAAAAGGTGAAAAGTGGAATGTTTTTTGTCTTATCAGCATTTTTAGGGCCACTTCTTCCACGCCAAAAACCCGGGACACTAACACGCTTAAGCAGCCTTTCCACCCTTCGGTTTTACTTTTCCGCCTTTACGTTGGTTTTGACAGTAATATCATTTGTCATTGGACTGTCTCTGCTCTACAATTTTGCTTGGTTGCAGGAAGTTTTTGCAGCTACGCATTTTCTATAATGTGTCGACATAGAAACTAAAATGATCAATCAGCCGGGCGCGTCTGGTTGTTGGTCGAGGGAGGCTAAAGCATGTCAACGTGGCTTAGCGAACGAGAAGAAGGATTAGTGGAAGGTGCAGAGGAGCTTGAGTTTCAATCTCCTGTACCAACACAGATCGTGTCAAATGGCGAGTACTTACCTCCGCCACAAAGTCCGAAACAAAAGCAAGTTGAAAACCGGATCAAAGAGTTAGCCGAAGAGAACAGCAAGTTTCTTGGGATGACTCGTCGGGAATATCTCATGACCAACTGCGGCATGGCTGCAGCGTTCTTGGCGATGAACGAGATCTATGGGGGCAACGTGTTCCAGGTAGATCCAGCAGAAGCACGGGATCCGGAGATGACGTTAGAGCGGGCCAATGCGCTCTCTGGTCAGTTTATCTTTGATGACCAAACTCATTTCCTGCGTGATGATTTCGCGCATGAAGAAATCACGGGCCTTGGCGAGTTTGCCGCCGAGCACTGGAATCCGGTCCTCAAGGAAGAAGGTATCAGCTTAACGCGGTATAAGTTCGAGAACTACATTCGCGAACTATGGTTCACCGCAGATACCAAGATGGCGCTGCTGTCAGGCGCGCCGTTTGATGATCCAACCTGGTATCTTTTGTTCAATGACCAGATCATGAGTGCTTGTAATACTGTCAACGACTTCGTTGGTGGCCAGCGGATGTTGGGCCATGCTGTCATCACGCCCGGTCAGCCTGGCTGGATGGACACCGTTGATGAGACCATCAGCAATAACGATCCAAACATGGTTTCCTGGAAGTCGTACACAATCGGCGATCCACTCGCTCCGTCGAAGTGGCCATGGCGTTTGGATGATGAAAAGATTATGTATCCCTTCTACGAGAAATCGTTGAAGGCCGGCATAAACACAATTTGTGTCCACAAGGGGCTGATGCCGCCGGATTACGAGCAGTCGTTCAAGGGCCTGTGGCAGTACGCAACTGCGTGGGATCTCGAGAAGGCCGCAAAAGATTGGCCGGACATGCGCTTCGTTATCTATCACACGGCGTTGCGTCCGTTCCTCGAGTTGCCTGACCAAGCTTGGGCAGAATTCGAGGCGACTGGTCGCATTAAGTGGGCGACCGATGTGGTTGAGGCAGCGCAGGCTGCTGGGACTGGCAACATCTACGGCGAGATTGGTACCTCATTCGCCAATTCGGCGGTAGCGCATCCGAAATTCTCGGCGGCGTTTATTGGTACGCTGGTTGCTGGTCTAGGTGCGGATCACGTCGTCTATGGTTCGGATACCGTATGGTATGGTTCGCCGCAGTGGCAGATTGAAGCCATGCGTCGTCTCGAAGTGCCGGGCGATATGCAAGAGAAGTATGGCCTGCCGGCGCTTGGTGGTCCGAACAGCCTGACCAAACAGGCGATCTTCGGCCTCAATTCAGCTCGCCTTTACAACCTCGGCATGACGAATGTCGAGCTCCAGAACTTGAACTTCGGCGAAGACAAGCTGGCTGAGTTGGGCAGAGAATACCGTGAACGCGGTGGTGGACCGACCAACAAGCGTTATGGTTTTGTCCGTACTGCTTAACTGAGTGACCGGAAGCGCCTTAGCGTAACGGTCAAAGGACTGACATGGAGAAGGTCAGGGGCGTTTGTCCTTGGCCTTCTTCCACATCGGGGCGATGATTTAGTTTCAGGGCTTGAGTTCATGTGGGGTGTTGCAAGCGAAGATATCGCCCTTTAAGGACCGATGGTTACTTTGAAGCGGCAGGATGCCGCGATAGGGAGGATGTCATGAAAATTGGTTTTGGTGTGGCTGCGGTTGTCGCATTTCTTGCCGCATTTGCCACCGTTCCAGTGACGGCGGCTGAAATATTGACCCTGAAGGCAACCTCAGGACGCTTTAAGATTCAGGGCGGCTTTTACCCAAATTATTTAGTGTTCCTAAAGGGGCTTGATGCCTCCACCATTGAAACTGATTGGGTGGATAAGGAATATTACGCGGTGCTCGATGTGCATGAAGGGCCGGAAGCAGGCCAAAGTGCGATTATGACGCTGAAAAAATCGAATGATCGAAGCCCTCAACCCGAATGGTGCAAAACCGAGGGCGGTGAAGAGTTTAAGGGAAAGGGCATTACCTGCTTGAAGGGAGCGGAAGGCTTTACCGAACAGCTTCGATTCAAGGTGAAGGTAAAATGGCCGGATTCTGCCGCCGCCTTACCCGCGGAATTACAGAACCGCACCTGGGCCGAATATCCAGAACTACCTGGCAGGAGAGAATCCGAAGAGCTAGGTCCATTCGACCTGCACATCGTTCTCGAGTGAATCTGCCAATAGCGGATCAGCGTCAGGGAGATAAGTCGTCTGCGTGGGACGCCCTGACGCGGGCCGGTGGTGCCATTCTTAAAATGCAGATGATTATTTCGAGGGGGCGTCAGGCCGTGAGGGGGAGGATCTGATGAGATTTGGATTTGGGGGAGCCGCTGTTGTCGCATTTCTTGCCACATTTGCCTCTGTTTCAGTAACGGCAGCTGAAATATTAACCCTGAGTGCTTCCGAAGGCCGTTTCAAGATTATGGGGGGCATGTACCCACGCTATTTAGTGTTCCTGAAGGGCCTTGATGCCTCCACCATCAAAACTGCTTGGGTGGACAAAGAGTATTATGCGGTGCTCGATGTCCATGAAGGGCCCGAAGCGGGCCAAAGTGTGATTATGACACTCAAAAAATCGACGGATCGCAGCCCTCAACCCGAATGGTGTAAAACCGAGGGCGGTAAAAGCTTTGAGGGGAAGGGCGTAACTTGCTTGAAGGGAGCCGAAGGATTTACCGAACAGCTTCGATTCAAGACAAGGGTCAAATTCGCTGATTCCGCTGCCGCGTTGCCGGCGGAATTACAGAACCGCA
>Ga0066368_10000456_pt1 | contig 11117 bp, 10 predicted proteins | sample Knorr_S7_td_NADW_FD_71215 | JGI IMG/M metagenome (GOLD analysis project Ga0066368, IMG submission 71215) | Marine microbial communities from Southern Atlantic Ocean transect - Knorr_S7_td_NADW_ad_2505m_LV_A | ecosystem: Environmental > Aquatic > Marine > Oceanic | place: Southern Atlantic ocean... | reverse complement strand
GTCGGCGAAGAGACAATGGAAGAAATTGTGGTGCATTCCTTGATTCGGAAAAAGCAAACAATCGCTTCTGCAGAGTCATGTACAGGTGGATTAGTTGGTCATCGGCTTACTCAGGTTCCAGGTAGTTCCAAGGTGTATCTTGGCGGCGTTATCGTATATAGCAATATGGCAAAAATAGATTTACTGAAAGTGAAAAAATCAACATTAACTCGCTTTGGTTCCGTTAGCGAAGAAACTGCTGGGGAAATGTCGCAAGAAGTCATGAAGCAATTTAAAACCTCTTTAGGAATTTCAGTCACCGGGATAGCTGGTCCCGGCGGCGGTACGAATAATAAGCCGATAGGACTTGTATATGCAGGACTTGCAAATGCAAACGGGGTCAAAACCCGGGAGTTCCAGTTTGGTGATGAACGTAAAACCAATAAACTCCGTACCAGCCAGGCAGTTCTAAACTGGATCAGATTGCAAAACTAGAATGTCCGATAAGCTGTTTAGAACCTTTATTGCTGTTCCAGTACCTGATCGTGTTAAAACACTGAAACAAATGTTGTTCTCTACTTTGGAGAGTGAAAAATCCAAAATAAAATGGGTTAGGAATATGCAGATCCACCTTACCCTGAAATTTTTAGGATACACCCCCGATACATCTGTAAAAGGATTAAAATTGGTTATTGCTAGCGTGATTGCAAGATACGAAACCTTTAACTTAACTATTTCTGATACTGGCTGCTTTCCGTCACCCACGCGACCGCGAGTCCTTTGGTTAGGTGTAAATGGCGAAACAAACCAATTAGTATCTATGGTAGATGAATTGGAAAAAGTTTTAGATGTTGAAGGGTTTCCAAAAGCTGATCGTCCTTTTGTACCACATATTACTTTAGCACGGATTAGATATCCTCAGAAATACACACCAAATATATCACCTTACCTTCAATCATCATATGATCAGATTGCTTTGCCAGTAAATCGTGTGCAATTTTTCAGCAGTGAATTACTACCAAATGGGGCAGTTCATACATTGTTAGGTACATTTCCGCTAGGTAAAATTTTTTAAGGAGTTATTATGTCTACCGATAAGAAAAAAGCAAAAGCATTAGATTTAGCTATGGCCCAGATTGATCGTCAGTTTGGGAAAGGATCTATCATGCGGTTGGGGTCTGATCATGTGCGCATCCAAGAAAATGTTATATCTACTGGGTGCTTGTCCCTTGATGTAGCTTTGGGCGTTGGAGGTGTTCCAAGGGGAAGAGTTATAGAGATTTTTGGACCGGAGGCTTCCGGAAAGACTACACTAGCACTCCACATTGTTGCCGAAGCACAGCAAGGAAAAGGATATGCAGCTTTTATAGATGTGGAACATGCTTTAGATCCGGAATATGCTAAAAGGTTGGGAGTTAACATTGATGAATTACTGGTTTCCCAACCTGATTCTGGCGAACAAGCTCTTGAAATTACAGAAACTCTGGTTCGTAGCGGAGTGTTGGATGTGATTGTCATAGATTCTGTCGCAGCTTTGGTTCCTCGCGCAGAATTAGAAGGCGAGATGGGTGATTCCCATGTAGGGCTTCAAGCACGTTTAATGTCACAGGCATTACGCAAATTGACTGGTACCGTAAGCCGTTCGAACACAACAGTTATTTTTGTTAATCAGATCCGGGAAAAGATTGGTGTTATGTTTGGTAATCCGGAAACAACGCCAGGTGGGCGGGCATTGAAATTTTATTCTTCCATTCGAATGGATATTCGTCGAATAGCTACCCTTAAAGATGGCAGTGAAATAGTAGGAAATCGTGCCCGTGTAAGGGTTATTAAAAATAAGGTCGCACCTCCTTTTAAAGATACTGAATTTGATATTATGTATGGGAAAGGGATTTCAAAAGAAGGTGACATACTAGATTTGGCTGTAAAAGGTGATATTGTAGAAAAGACTGGCGCATGGTTTTCCTATGGGGAAATGAAAATTGGTCATGGGCGAGAAAATGCAAAACAGCACCTAATAGAAAATCAAGATATTCTCGATGAGATTATTTTAAAGGTAAAGGCATTCATGGGGCTCGATGGGAAATCCGAAGTTTAGAGTGATATCCGTATCACCCCAGAAAAAGAGAAAGAACAGATATACAGTCCAATTAAGTAATGGTGACGTCTTTGGTATTTCCGGGGACGTTTTACTTTCCAATCCTATTCATACGGGCGAGGTACTCAATCCAAAAACAATTGAAAGATTAATTGGAATGGAAGACCTGCGAAAAGTTCGTGAATCAGCACTGACCCTACTTGGCTATAGAATGCGCAGTAAAAAAGAAATGGGCAGTAGACTCCGAAAAAAAGGGTTTATTCCGTTTCAAATTGCATCAATAATGGAAGAGTTAGAATATAATGGCCTGATCGATGATGAAAAATTTGGATTATCTTTTGCTCGAGATAAGGTAAAAATAAATTTACTAGGCCCCATTGCCTTAAAATATAGATTAAAACAGCATTTTTCATCATTTGATAAAATAGAACAGATATGTAATACTATTTACCAAGAATTTCCAATAGAATCCCTTATTAAAAATATCGTTGAAAAACATTCAACAGCCATTCTTAAGAATAATCCAAAAAAGAAAAAACGATTGGTAAATCAATTGAAAAGAAAGGGATATTTTTGGAGTGATATAGAACCTGTTCTGGACCAATTTGATATATAACAGATAGAATGTTGGGTCCATTGAGGTTCGAGGAAGCTGACTATCATTATTTCGAAAATATTTTAGGGAGACAACTCTCTGAAAAAGAAATATATTTTCTGGAAAATATTTTAGATCTCTGGTTGCAAAAACGCACATTATTATCAGGTTATTTTATTAATCAAAAAGATTTACATGATGGAGCATTAAGGTTCAAAACTGACGTGGAAATCCGGAGGGTGGCAATGGATGGGAGTTGGTCGTTTGAAAATGGAAATATAATGAGGTCATTTGCTTTAAATGGCGCCTATCCAAGCCACATGTTGTTTTGTTGGACTTTTTTGCCTACAAAGACACTTTACAAAAAATTTTGGGACAAAGAACAAAAAAAACTTGAAAGGTGCGGAATCAGTATTCATTCATGTTTATTGACGCAGGAAATAGAAAGAAAAAGACAAGGTGAAGTTCTTGTTTTTGGAATTGATTCTTCAAATCATACTTATCGTACGCTATTAACAGGCTGTGACTTATATATTCTAAAAATTCCCATCCCTGGTGTTTCATTAAAGCATGAAACTGTATTAAGGGATATTTTTCTCAAGTATTGGAAAATAGAAGCAATTCAATTTGCATCAGTCATCAATAAAAATTGGTTTGATGTGATTAGATCACTCATTTCATCTATACCAAGAATAAATGGGTTTAAAATACAGCTCCATGAAAAAGTGAAAGCGGGAGACGCAATAATTGGACTTAATCCAATAACATTAACAAAGGTGAAAAAATCTTTTTCCAAATCAGGATATTCTATAATAAGGGTTGGAAAAATATTAAGTGAACCTAAACTGGAAATATCTTTTAATAGGCAAAGTGTTATTAAATGGCCGCGTTCAATTTTTGATTTGTCACTGATCCAAGATAATTCAGCTATGCCAGAATTAGATAACCATCTAGAAAAAATCCACCGTAAAAAAGTGAAAAAAAATTATAAGTATAATAAGATTATTGAAAAAATGATCGAAGTCCACAATCACAATGACCAGCCTTGGGTTTCTCACTTTTTAATCGATATTAATCTGATGGCAGGTCAGAATATGACGAAGATAGAGAATAATATCGGGTCAGGGATACGTAGTGTTGCGGATGCCGTTCGCGATTTGGCATGTAAAGGAGGATGGCCAGAACAGGTTTTGATTTCTGCCGAACCTTCCTCGAAATATTCAGTTAAAGGTCAATATACCGTTCTAGAGAAATTTGGTCTAATAGATCAAACACATTTCCATTTTTATTTTGATCGTTACTCCTATGCAAAAGTGATCGGTTTGAGTCATAATGATAGGATGGAAATATTTAAGAAGGGTCAAGCGGGTGATTTTATATCCTTGCTTGGCAGCCTTAAAGGTGAACTTAATGGCTCTCTTTATTCAAAGATTGTTGATTTTTCAATCAGTGGAAACCAAATGTCCACTGATATAGTATTAGAGTATGATATTAATCACGTTTTGATTCAGGCTTTGAAAGTTGGTGTAGCAAGAAAAGCCCAAACTATCACCAATGGTGGTTTAGCCATGAGTCTGTGGCTATTGATCCAGGATTTAGATCTTGGACTTGGCGCTAAAGTAACAATAAGCCGAAAACTATCGCTTGCAGAATTGTTATTTGGTGAATCTTTTGGAGCCGCATTGGTAATTATTTCTGAACAGGATTTGATGGAATTTCAGCGCATTTGTATGGCTCGTGGTGTACCTTGTTCCACGATAGGTAGATTACAGGAAAGTTCATTTCTCACTATCAATAACCGAGTAAATATTCCTTTAAAAAAGCGATAGAGTAATTAAGTGTATTGATTCGGATTATAACCCCAAATAAAATGGCTGTATTCATGGGATTTGCGACTGAGTGGATGATAAAACTGGCTAATATTAATGTAATGTTTTATGTATATAAATTAAATATAACTATAATAATATTAGTATTTATATAATATAGTAAAACTATTACATTATAATTGATAAGAAAAAAAACTGGGGCAGACTTCACAATGACCTCGGAGCAAGGTGAATGTCTACCCCTTCCACATACCAAAGGTACCAAACCAGCACCTTCATTGGTTAAAGTATTGGTTTATTTGATGTAAGTCAAGAAAAATATTATAGCTTATTTCCATCGAAAAAACATCCAGAAAAGTACCGAGGGAGGGACTCGAACCCCCACGGGCTTGCACCCACCTGATTTTGAGTCAGGCGCGTCTACCAATTTCGCCACCCCGGCAAACTGTTCTTGTATTTTGTACGCGAAGTTATTTTATTACACAATCATGAGTCAAGTTGATGGGATTGGATGGTGCAATATTTCCATTTAAATTCTGATCAAGATAATTTACATACTTAATAGGAAATACCATGGGACATACTCAAACTGAAACAACCGTTACTCATTTATTTAAACAAGCTGAAAGTCGTGGTGATGTAGCTGCTATTGCATATAAAAAAGATGGTACTTGGCACGATATTACCTGGAAGGAATATGCAGATGATGTTCGGCAAGCAGCAACAGGATTGGTCAGCATGGGAGTTGGTAAAGGCGACCCGGTTTGCATATTAGGTTTTAATTGTTATGAGTGGGTGGTTTTGGATTTAGCTGCTATCATGATTGGAGCCATACCAACCGGTATTTATGCTACATGTTCACCTCAGGAAGTGGCCTACATCCTGAATCATTCCGAAGCATCAGTTCTTTTGCTGGAAAGCACGGAACAATGGGATAAAATCGTTTTGGAAAGAAACAATCTTCAATTTTTAAAACATGTCATTGGAATGATTAGATGTGAGGACATCGATGATGGGATGACATGCACATGGCAGTCATTTTTAAAAATGGGTTCTGAAAAAGAAAAAAATGCGGCGGAAGACCTGTACAAACAAACTGTTAATGATGAACCGGCAACTTTTATATACACATCAGGAACCACCGGACCACCGAAAGCGGTGATGCTGTCTAATCAAAATTTAGTTTGGACAGCATCCCAGGCAATAGACATGTTAAAACTGTCTAGCGATAATACTTCTCTTTCTTATTTACCTCTTTCTCACATAGCTGAACAAATGTTTACGATCCATGCCCCAATTATCGCTGGATGGAAGGTATACTTTGGTACTGGTATATTAGATGTGTTAGATAATTTAAAAGAAGTTAAACCAACGATTTTATTTGGCGTACCGAGGATCTGGGAAAAATTCTACTCAGGTGTTAAAGAGAAATTGAGTGCAGCGACTGGTATAAAGAAAAAGATTGCTGATTTTTCCTTGCAAGCAGGCTGGGAACATAACTCTGATATATTTCAGGGTGGTACTGGAGGCGGATGGAAATATAGTGTAGCAAATAAATTGATGTTTAAGAAGGTTAAGGAAGCATTAGGGCTAAGCAACCTATGGTTAGGTGTTACCGGAGCAGCTCCAATTAATGCAGAAATATTAAAACTGTTTGCCAGTTTGGATATAGTAGTCATAGAAGTTTATGGCCAATCAGAAGGATCTGGCCCAACATCATTTAATCGGCCGGGGCAAAACAAAGTTGGTTCAGTCGGTCCGGCCTACCCTGGAACAAAGGTAAAATTAGCAGATGATGGAGAAATCCTATTAAAGGGACCTAATGTTTTCCTTGGTTATTATAAGGATAAGGATGAAACGGATAGATGTTTGGTGGATGGTTGGCTGCACTCCGGTGATGTCGGCTTATTTGATGATGACGAGTTTTTATACATTACAGGTCGAAAGAAAGAAATTATCGTTACCTCCGGCGGTAAGAATATTGCACCCATACCCATAGAAGAGGAACTGAAGCTTATTCCTGCTTTGTCCCAGGCTGTTATGGTTGGTGATAATAGAAATTACTGTACAGCATTATTGACCTTGGATGCAGGATATCTGTTAAAAAACAAAATGGATGTTGATATTACCGGTATTAAGCCCACAGAACTTGTAGCAACCATGGAGGAACACGGAAAGAAGATTGAGGATTTTGCAAGTGATCCAGTAATCGTTGACGAAGTTCAGGAAGGTGTTGATGAAGTGAACAGCAAGTTTGCCAGAGTCGAAAATATCCGCAAGTTCACATTGCTCCCTCGTGATTTTACTATGGCAGATGACGAATTAACACCCACGTTCAAAATAAAGCGATCTAAAGTATACCGAAACTGGTCAGATTCGATCGAAAATATGTACTCTGACTGATATTTCTAAAACATGACTGGGAAAGTTGGTTTTCTGGGATGCGGTTCATGGGGGGCGGCTCTAGGAAATATATTGGCGGAGAAAAATGTATCTGTATCTATGTGGCACAGGGATCCACACATAGTTAAAGATCTTTGTAGAAATCGTAAACATTATTTAATTCCATCATTAACAATCCATGATGATGTAACCATCACTTCCAAGATAGAAAATGTTATAAATAATGCCCACATTATAATTCTTGCCATACCATCCCAATCAATCAGAGGTTTATTAAAAAAAACCAATACTTCGCTACAAAATGTCACTTATATCGTCAATGTGGCCAAGGGGATTGAAAATGATACACTTATGACCATGAGCGATGTTATCTATGATGAATTAAAGTACCCCTTAACGGTTGTAACTTTGTCCGGTCCTAGTCACGCGGAGGAAGTCATTGAAAGGCATCCTACGACCCTGGTTAGTGCTTCAACAGATCATCAAGCGGCACAATACGTACAACAATTATTTTCAACTAATCGACTACGAGTTTACACGAGTGAGGATATCAAGGGTGTAGAATTAGGAGGCTCCATAAAAAATGTAATAGCTATCGCCGCTGGCTTTTGTGATGGTACAGGCTATGGTGATAATACAAAAGCAGCGCTCATGACCAGGGGAATAAAAGAGTTATCCCGACTTGGTGATTACCTTGGGGCAAAACCGGAGACATTTACCGGTTTATCAGGAATCGGTGATTTGATTGTAACATGTTCCAGTCCATACAGCAGAAATCGTCAGGTTGGAGAGGCGATCGGGAAGGGCCAATTATTAGAAGATGTATTAGCTGAAACTCATATGGTTGCCGAAGGAGTTCAAACAGCTTTATCTGTTCATCAATTATCAAAGAAGACAAATATTGAAATGCCCATTTGTGATGCCGTTTACAGGGTATTGTTTAAAAAGGAGAACCCTGAAAAATCAGTTCATTCTTTGATGACCAGGGACCTTAAACCGGAACACTCTTATTAAACTTCACTCTTGGTAAGGGTTTTTTAAGCTTTGTAATTTTGCTAGTTGCCCTTGTAGTTCAATGGATAGAACAAGTGCCTCCTAAGCATTAGATGCAGGTTCGATTCCTGCCGAGGGTACCAATCATAAATACTATTGAGAAGGAATAAATGTTAAAGCCAAAAAGAAAAATTGTGCGCAAAGAGATAGGACGTGATCCATTTCTTGAAACAGTAGATAAACTTGAGGCAAATATCAGTAAGAACCGGAAATTATATATTAATATTGCCGCTGGTTTTGTGATTGCTCTGATCGCCTTTAATCTAATAACAAATAAGCGATCTGAACGGCTGATAACAGGTAATGCTGCTGTGGGAAGAGCATTAGTTGCTATTGAGCGTGGAGATGTTGAAAATGCACGTTTTCAACTAGAGACAATTATTGCGGATTATGATGGTAAAACTATTGCAGAAGTTGCTGGCTACCATTTAGGTAAGATCAAATTTGATGAAGGTGATTTTATCGATGCAGAAAAATACCTTCTCCAATACATGGAAGAACATCCCGTTGACATCTTTATCCCCGGGGCTTCAAAGATGTTAGCCTCGATTGCGGTAATGAATGGTGATCGGAATACTGCAGAAAAATATCTGAATGAGGGTATCGACCTTGTTTCTAGAGAATCTGATAAACTGGTATTAAAATTAGAGAAAGCTCAACTAATCCTAAGTGGCTCCAGAGGACCTGAAGCAAAATTACTTATTGACCATGTATTAAATGCTGAAAATATACCTCCCAGGATTAAACAGAAAGCAGAAGAAATGCTCGGTATGATTCCAAGTTAATACCTTGTAAAAATTATAGTTATTTTATAATTTTCCGCGCTGGAAAGTGGGTTGAAAAGCCCACTTTTCTTTTGGTTAAAAATGAGTCGTTTAATTAATATTGTTAGAGAACATTTGATATCAGGAATGGTATTGTTGGATATGAAATATGATCCACGTAAAAACCTTATAAAGGTAGTTGTCGATGCTGAAAAACCTTTAACTATCGATGATACAGCCACGGTAACACGTTCATTAAGACATGCTGGTGAGTTAGAAAATCAGTTTCCAGATGGATTCCGTGTGGAAGTGAGTACTCCAGGACTCGATCGCCCATTGACGGCAGCATTTCAATATCGAAAGAATAGGGGTCGTTCTCTCGATGTTCAGTATGTTGACAATAATAAAGATAGGCAGATATCTGGCAAAGTGTTGGATGCTGATAGTGAGAAAGTCAGTTTGGATGTCAATGGAAAGAAACACGTAGTGTCCTTTGACAATATCAGTAAAGCAACAGTGAAAATTTCATTCGGTTAACACTGGGAGGTATTTTGATTAATCGAGAACTTATTGAAGTATTTTCAGAGATCGCACGAGAGAAAAATGTAGAGCGGTCAGAATTGGCATCTATCCTGGAAGACTTGTTTCTTTATGTTATTGAGAGAGAATATGGTGATTCATCAAATTGCAGTTGTATTGTAAATCTGGATAAAGGTGAGATTGAGATTTATGCAGAAAAAACTATTGTTGATGAGGTTGACGACTATAAGGTTGAAATAACTCTCGAAGATGCTATTGTGAAGGAGCCTGAAGCAGCTGATGGTTTGAAAGTCGGTGATATATTTGTAGAAGTTATCGATTTGCGGGTTTTTGGTAGACGACTCATAACTACGGCTAAGCAATTTTTTGCACTGCGCCTTCGCGAAGTAGAAAGAAATTATATATATGAGGATTATGCCAATCGTATCGGTGAGATTGTCATTGGAGTTGTGCACCAAGTTCAGCGCGATAATGTTTTTATCAACATAGAGCAGGCTGAATTACGGATGCCGAAAAAAGAGCAGATACAATCAGAGCGATACAGACGCAGTGATACAGTTCGGGCCGTCATTAAATCGGTTGAAGTGACATCAAGAGGGCCTGACGTTGTTGTAAGCAGAAGTGATAACCATTTTTTACATAAATTATTTGAAATGGAAGTACCTGAGATAGAAGATGGTATTATCGAAATTACATCCATTGCGAGATACCCTGGCGAGCGAGCAAAAATAATTGTTCAATCTAATGATCGCCGGATTGATCCTGTAGGGGCCTGTGTTGGAATGCGAGGCAGTCGTATTCAAGCTATAGTGCGTGAGTTAAATAATGAAAAGATTGATATAGTCAATTTTAGCGATCAACCCGAGATATTGATTACACGTGCTTTATCACCAGCGAAACCCGTAAATCTTTACATCGATGAAGAAAAATCCTATGTTGTAGCGATTTTTGATGATGATAGCCTAGACTCAGCAATCGGAAGAAACGGGATGAATATTAATTTGGCTTCTAGGATTACAGGGTATCGTATAGACGCCTATGGCGAAAAACAATATGAACGGATAGAAAGTGACCAAAAAACCTTATTAACTGAGATTGAGGGTATTACTTCAACAGTTGCTCAGGGTTTTTCTGATGCGGGAGTCCATTTGGTATCAGATCTGATGGATGCAGATGAAAATCTATTGCTTGCCGTAAAAGGAGTTGGCGAGAAAACTCTTGAAAATGTTTATGATGCTGTACAGAAGTTTATTGAACGCGCGGATGAATCTGAGCTAGAAAATGATGAATTAAACACCTTAGCAGTTGATCAAGAATCGAAAAGTACCGTTATCGCTGAAAAAGTCTTAGAAGGAACGCCTAATGAAGAAATTACCTTGTCTCCTGATTCTTCCGAACTTTCTTCTAATCAGGATAGTGGTATAGCAGATGATAGTGAATCTGGTAATTCGATCCCTGATGATCAAACAGTGATTGAAAACACAGAATAATACATGGCAGTAACAAGGATATTTCAAATAGCGAAAGAACTGAATATATCTCACACAGATATTCTCAATTTCCTTCACTCAAAAGAAGTTGATATAAGTAGCCATATGTCTCCTGTGGATGATGATGTTTATCAACTTATCATGTCAGAATTTGCTAAAGATAAGCAGATGGTGGATCGATTTAGAAAAGAGCAAGTTCGCCGCGAAATCCATGATACCAGATTGAAGGAGCAGCAACAGTCAAGGAAGAAACTGCAATTGCTTTCGCTGGAAGAACAGCGCAAACTGGAAAAAAAGGAATCTAAAGAAATAGAAGAAAAGAAACGCGCGTATGCTCAACAAAAGGAATTGGAGAAGCAGCAACGC
>Ga0066368_10000455_pt1 | contig 11123 bp, 14 predicted proteins | sample Knorr_S7_td_NADW_FD_71215 | JGI IMG/M metagenome (GOLD analysis project Ga0066368, IMG submission 71215) | Marine microbial communities from Southern Atlantic Ocean transect - Knorr_S7_td_NADW_ad_2505m_LV_A | ecosystem: Environmental > Aquatic > Marine > Oceanic | place: Southern Atlantic ocean... | reverse complement strand
CACTCCGCTGTTGTCCGCCTTGAATAGATGCTCACCGAAGGTTAGGATGATGTCATGTTGGATTGGTCGTCGTGTCCAGCGGTCGAGCGCGACCCTCACCGACTAGGCGGCAGTTGGGTGTTCCGCGGTACTCGCGTCCAAGTTACGGCTCTCTTCGAAAACCTGGAAGATGGAATCCAGCTAGCTCGGTTCGTGGAATTGTTCCCCGGCGTTACTGTTGAGCAGGTGCGCGCGGTTCTCGATCATGCGGCCAAAAGCCTGACGGTGTCCCAGGCCATCTGAGGAACATTAGAGATGTTGACCAAGTATACGCAGGCCGCTATGCGCCACGCGAAATATGAAATATTGGACGATGACGGTTCATTCTATGGTGAGATTTCCATGTGCAACGGAGTTTTCGCCAATGCCTCTACGCTTGAGGAATGCCGTGAGCAGTTGGAAGAAGTGCTAGAGGAATGGATATTACTCCGCGTTTACAAAAATCTCCCATTACCAGTGGTCGACGGGATTGAGCTGACGATAAATGAAGTTGCCTAATGCCTTCTTTTGGGCCGGTCAGGCGGCAGGACCTCATTCGTTACTTACGGCTGTCGGGGTTTGAAGGGCCATATTCGGGTGGCAGACATCAGTTTATGCTTCGACAGGACATAACCATCTGGATACCCAATCCACACCGAGGAGATATCGGAAGAGGTCTGCTCTCTAGGATCTTGCGCCAGGCCCAGATCAGCCGTGATGAATGGGAAGACCTGTAATGATTCACGCTTCCCACAAGAGTCTGGCATGTAGTGTCAATAGCCCAACGTTCGAGGTAAATATTTGGCCAAGCTAATCAGTTTTGATATTGACGGAACCTTGGAAGTCGGGGACCCACCGGGGATTATCACCCTGGATATGGTGAGGAAAGCCAAGGAGTTGGGGTTTTGGGTCGGCAGCTGCTCCGACCGGACCATCAGCACCCAGCAGCGGATCTGGAGGGACAGCGGGATATCAGTCGATTTCACTGTGTTGAAGCATCAACTCAGTACGGTGAAGGAGCAATTTGAGGCTGAAGAGTATTACCACATCGGAGACACCGATCTGGACCGGCATTACTCTGAAAGGGCTGGTTTCAGCTTTCTAAGCCTTGATGTTGGAGTGACGCCGCTCTTGGATTCCCACTCGCCCAGCTGATGAATCATTAACCGGTCGTGCCTCAGCCATCGGCGCTCGACTCTGCTTCGTTTTCCGCCGTAGTGCCAGGCTCCGCAATTTCAATTGCGGTTTCTCCACCATTGACCAAGCTGATCGGCTCCGGGTTCTCCCGTCCCTGATCGGCGGCGATGGCCGTTTCCATGGCGCAGATGGCCACCTCTATCTGGGAGTCGTCCGGTTGCCTGGTGGTCAGCCGCTGCAAGATCAATCCGGGCTGAGATAGCATTCGTCCGAACCATGCTTCCTGATGCGCCCCGCTAAAGCGGATGACTTCATAGCTGAAAGCCGCGATCACCGGGACCAAGGCGATGCGGGAGATTATCCGCCATTCCATAGGAGGCCGCTGCAAAAAAGCGAACACGACGATGGATATAAGGACTACTGTTAGCAAGAATGCGGTGCCGCACCGGGGGTGAGGTGTCCCGAATTTGCGAACGTTTTCCACCACCAGGGCCAGACCTGCTTCGTAGGTATGGACTGCCATATGCTCGGCGCCGTGGTAGGCAAATACCCGTTTGATATCGCTGGACAGGCCGATCAGCTTGATGTAGGACACCAGAATCGTGAGGCGGATGACGCCTTCGATCACGTTGCTGACCAAGTCTGAAGCGATGTATGGGTCCAATAACCAGACAATCAGCAGGGGCAGAAGGAAAAACAACCCGACGCCTAGCAGCATGGATACGGCCAGCGTCCCGGCCATGGCCCAAGCGGGCAACTCCTCCTGCTCGTCACCATCCTCTTCCTGCATGGCGATATTGGCGGAGCGGCGCAGGGCCTTCACTCCCAGGGAAAGGGACTCCAGCAGGACCAGGATTCCTCTCAATAATGGGATGCGCCTGGCTGGGCCGGTGAACATATTATTGAGGAGTTCTTGCTGGCGGTAGATGGTGCCGTCCTGGCGCCGCACCGCCAAGCTGAAGTGGCTCCGGCCCCGGATCATCACGCCTTCGATGACCGCCTGCCCGCCGTAGTTAAATCTTGGTAGTTCCGCCAACGCTGTTCCTACCTCGTATCGCTGTATTCAGGAAGTCGATCTGGGGTGGGCGTATCGCTAGGTAAGCGGTTGTCCTGGGTCCGGACTGCTGCGCAAGCATGTAGAAGATTGAACAGCCTAGGGGTTTGCGGTTTCCTACGGAATCGTGTGTGTACCTGCATAAATGGAAGCATTCACGCCTGAAACCGAGGCCAAGAGGTTAACCGGGATTGTCTTAGGGACGCCAGAATACTTCGCAATCGCGGCCCGGACTAATCCAGGCTGTAACGCCGCTTCAAACGCTCAATGCGGCCTTGGGTATCAACCACCCGCTGTTCGCCGGTGTAGAAGGGGTGGCACTTGCCGCATAGCTCCACACGCATGGTTGGCTTGGTGGCTCCCGTATGGAACACGTTGCCGCAGGAGCAAGTTACCACAGAGTGATAAAACTTTGGGTGGATGTCTGTTTTCATATTTGGATACCAGTCAACTTAGATTTGAAACCTGAACCAAGGCATTCAGTCTTGATCTTTGTTTGGTTATAGTAGTTAGATGTCAGCTAGGCCGCGATGGATTCCGCCGCCTCAACGGGATAAACGCTGACTCTCCGCTTACCCTTTAACGCCCATTCAAAAGTGACCCGTCCATCTATCTTGGCGAATAGGGTGAAATCGCGGCCCAACCCAACGTTGGTCCCCGGGTGTAAGCGGGTGCCGCGCTGCCGCACGATGATGGAGCCACTGGTGACTGTCTCGCCGCCGTACTTTTTGACGCCCAACCGTTTAGCATTGCTATCGCGGCCGTTGCTCGTGCTGCCGCCTGCTTTCTTATGAGCCATTCTCGGCGCTCCCTTCTTCCTCTGCTACCGCTGCGCGGGCCCTAGTCCTTCGGCGTCTGGGCGGCGCGGGTGGCTCGGACTGGATGTCCTGAATCACCAATCTCGTGTAAATTTGGCGATGGCCTTTCTTTCGACGATATCTGGTCTTCGATTTGTACTTGAAGACCATGAGCTTTTTGTCTTTGTAGTGGGAGTCGACCCGAGCCAGCACTCTGGCGCCTTCAATCGTCGGTGAACCGAAGGTGACTTCCCCGTCGTTGGAGATGGCAAGAACTTCGCCAAATTCGGCGATGGAATCCACGGCCACCGTCAGCTTTTCCACGTCTAATGTGTCGCCCGGTTTGACCCGGTATTGTTTACCACCGGTTTTGAATACTGCGTAATCCATATTATTCCTCGACAATCAATACTAAGCTAGAGCCTCACGAGTGTCAAGGAGAATCGGGGCTGCTGGCGGTCGGGCCTGGCCCGCTCCCGGGATGCCGGTGTTATATAATTGGGCGCAGCCTGACCCTGATCCAGATCTAAATGTTCACGGTATTCCGCCCGAGATTACATTCGGATTGAAGCGCCTACCGATGTCACATCTAACCGCCGATGATTTGAGACAAGCCTTTGCCGCTGCCACCCGGGCCTTAGAGCGGCATCGAGAGGCCATCAACGCCCTTAATGTTTTCCCCGTGCCCGACGGCGACACCGGCACCAACATGCTATTGACCATGCGTTCGGCCATGGAGAGGTGTCCAACGGCCACCGACAGCACACTGGCTGAGGTGGCTGGGGGGCTGGCCGACGGGGCTTTTTGGGGAGCTAGAGGCAACAGCGGAGTGATCCTGTCCCAATTCCTTAAGGGTTTCGCAGAAGCCCTCGAGGAAAAGCAGGTATGCCGAGCGGCGGACCTGGCTAGGGCGTTTTCCCTGGCCTCCGACGCCGCTTACCAGGCGGTGGGCCAGCCGGTGGAAGGCACGATGCTCACGGTTATCCGTTCTCTTTCGTTGGAGTCCCAAGAATGTCAGGAAGGCGGCGGCGAGGGTCCACGAGATCTATGGGAAAAGGCCTTCCGTGCCGGCCAAGAAACCCTGGACCGTACGCCGGAACAACTGCCGGTCTTGCGGGAAGCTGGGGTTGTGGATGCCGGGGGTATGGGGGTGGTGGTTATTATGGGTGGAGCCCTGGCCCATCTGAACGGCACGGGCGATGAACAAGTAGCAATGGCCGTTGCCAGGGGCTACACCGGTTCGGATGCGAGCCGGACTGCTGGACTTGATGCTCATTATCTAGATTCGGTGTCGCAAATCCAATGGGGATACTGTATCCAGTTCGTAATCACCGGTGAAGATCTGGCGGCCGAGTCGATTCGCCATCAGTTCGTGGAAATTTCCGAGTCGGCCGTGGTGGTTGGAGGCGGCCGAAGCGTCAGAGTACATGTCCACGCCCCGGACCCCGGGCCTGCGCTAAGCTTGGGAGCGTCTTTGGGCCAGTTAAACCAGATAGATATTCAGAATATGAACCAGCAAAATAGAGAATTTGCCGCCGGGCTAAGTACGGCCGTATCCGGTGGTGAATTGGCGGTGGTAGCCGTCGCTTCCGGGGACGGTCTGGACGCTCTATTCCGGGAGGTCGGCTGCGCCGTCGTGGTCAGTGGAGGCCAGACCATGAACCCCAGCGTGCGGGATATTCTAGAGGCAGTGGAATCCGCTGGGGCTAAACACACGATCATCTTACCCAACAACAAGAACGTGATCGCCACGGCGGAGCAGGTGGTGAAGGCTAAGAACGGAGTATACGTGGTGCCCTCCGATAGCGTGCCTCGGGGAGTGGCGGCGATGTTGGCCTTCAACCCGGAGGAATCCGCCGAGAATAATTTGGCGTCGATGAATTCGGCTCTGGCCGGAATCGTGGCCATCGAGGTGACCAAGGCGGTGCGGCCGGCCACGGTGGACAAGCTGAAAGTTGCTGCGGGCCAGTACATCGGTTTGTTGGAGGGGAAGATTGTCGCGGCGGGAGAAGTTCCGGAACAGGTGTTAGAATCCGCTTTGGCGCTGGCCGGGATGTCTCCAAGCCATGTGGTGACGTTGTACCTAGGGGCCGCAGCCGATCGGGACGATGCCGAGGCGTTAAGCCAACGGTTGGAGCAACGGCATCCAGGTATACAGGTTGACCTGGTCGATGGCGGCCAGCCCCACTATCATTACCTGGCTTCTGTCGAATGAACGGCGGTATCCATTGAGCGCCTGGAAGAAGTAGATGACGGTTACCATTAGTTGATGCGGGATTTGGGTCGAGAACAGGCGATAACACTTCATCGCCGGAAACCAATAGCCGACAGTTTTCGGGACCGGTTGAGATGCGACGGATACCAAATACAATGGGGAGGAGCGGCGTCCTGGTCAAGCACTCAAGGGCTTGACCTGCGGACAGACTCGCGATAAACGAAATGGCAATCAGGATAGTAACTGACAGTTCCGCGGACCTACCATCCGATCTGGCCGAGCGGTGGAACATCACCGTGGTTCCGTGCAACGTGATAGTGGGGGATGTCAGCTACAAAGATGGGGTCGACATTTCCCCCGATGATCTTTACGGCCATCTTATTGCCGGCGTTCATTACCCCACGACTTCCCAGCCTTCGGCGGCGGACTTCCAGTCGGTATACACCGCTCTGATAGACCAGGGCCACAGCATTCTATCTATCCACGTGTCCGGCAAGCTGAGCGGGACCTTGAACTCGGCGGAGCAGGCCAAGGCATCGATGGGGGACCGAGCTGAGATTCAGATCGTCGATTCCCAGCTTGCGTCGATACCCTTGGGGTTGGTGGTCTTGGCGGCAGCTGAATTGGCCGAAAAAGGCTTGCCATTGGCGGACGTGGCCTCCAAGGTGGCCGGCAGCCTGTCATTGACGAAATGCTATTTCCTTCTGGATACCTTGGAATACCTGCAAAAGGGCGGGCGTATCGGTAAGGCGCAAGCATTCGTCGGCTCCATTCTCAATGTAAAGCCCATATTGGGTCTAGAAGACGGGGAGGCTGTGCCGATCGAGCGAGCCCGCAACCGTCAGCGGGGATTGCGCCGGCTTTTGGAGTTGGCCCGCCAGGCGGCCCCGCTGACTCAGCTGGCGGTGATTCACAGCAATGATTCGCTGCTGGCGCAAGGGCTGCGCCAGGAGCTTTCGGAGCTATTACCCGAAGACCAGATAGTCTCCGCCCGCTTCGGAGCCACCTTGGGGACGTACATCGGTCCCGGCGCCGTGGGGTTGGCATTGACCCGCGCCGGTTGACTTGAGACGTGCGGTTGATCCCGCTTATAAGACTTGTTTTATGACACCAGCCCCTAGGCCGCTGGGAAGCCCGTGATATACTGAATTTCCGATGACTTCACGACCAAAAAGCGGGCTTTCTTGGGTGGATTCATTCCGGAATATCCTTGCCTTGGAAGAAAGCAGGGGGTTCGACAACACGGCTGTGATGGGAGGCCTGGACCGGTATCTCCAGACTTGGACCGAAGAGATGACCGCCCGGCTTAGCGGCCTGCGAACAGCTTCGGATCTCTTAGACAACCCATACTTGGGGATGACCGCCGAGGAGCGGGGCAAATGGGCCGGCCGGTGGCGCGATCTGCTGGATGGAGACTCTTCAGGATCTGATGTCGGTGGTTCCCACCCGCCGGAAGCCAAGAACCCCCAGCCGTCAACTCCCAGCGAACCGGCAAAGAAGCCGGCTCCGCGGCAAGCTTCAACCCCCGGCGGACTAACGGTGGATTCTCCCGTGGACCGTTTGCGGGGCGTCGACACCAAATTGGCGGCCAGGTTCAAGCGCTTGGAAGTCACCACTGTCCGCGATCTCCTTTATCTGTTCCCCCGCCGCCACATCGACTATTCAACCATCACCAAGATCTCGGAAGTGTCGCCCGACGAACCTTGCACCGTGGTCGGTACCGTCTGGGAATCCCGGGCGATCAAGCAGGGCTACCAGGGCCGCCGGGTAGACACCGAGGCCGTGTTGAGCGATGAATCAGGCAACATAAAAGTCGTATGGTTCGGCCAGCGCCACCTGGCCCGCACTCTGAAGCCCAACACCAGAATAGCCATCAGCGGAAAGGCCGGCGTTTTCAAGGGTCAGTTGGTCTTCGAGTCGCCGGATTACGAATTGCTGGACCATGGACAGACCCCGATCCATACCGGCAGACTGGTCCCGGTTTACCCATTGACCGAGGGGTTGACCGCAAGGAACGTTCGGAGGTTGTCCTGGCAGGGGCTGCAAGAATGGTTGGCGGGCGTTGACGAATTTTTGCCGGAAGACGTTTTGTCTCAGAACCACCTAATGCCCCTGCAACAAGCCGTCATGCAGGCCCACTATCCCGATGACATGGCCGCTTGGGAAGAGGCGCGCCGCCGATTGGCGTTCGACGAATTGTTCACTCTTCAATTGGCGGTGCTGGCCCGGCGCCACCACCAGGCGAGCGAGGTCAAGGGAGTGGCGGTTCAGGTCGATAGTCAGATCCTGTCGGGGTTCTACGATTCGTTGCCTTTCTCGCTGACGGCCGCCCAGCGCCGTTGTGTAGACCAGATCCTGGGCGATTTAGAGCGAGGCACTCCGCCGATGAACCGGCTGCTTCAAGGAGAGGTCGGCAGCGGCAAAACCGTGGTCGCTCTGGCGGCGTTGCTGGCGGTTGCCGCCGACGGTTATCAGGGCGCAATCATGGTCCCCACGGAAGTGCTGGCCGAGCAGCATTTCCAGACCGTCGTCAGGCTACTGGCCGGCCTAGCCCGTCCGGTGCAGGAGGATAATCTCATCTCGATCTACCTGGAATCCCTGGGAAGGCCAGTGTCGGTGGGACTGCTTACCGGAAGCACTCGCCGTCCGGTAAAACGAGAGCTTACCCAGATGGCCGCCGAAGGAAACCTGGACCTACTAATCGGCACTCAGGCGCTGATCCAGTCCGGTGTCTCCATGCCCAAACTGGTGCTGGCCGTGGCCGATGAGCAGCATCGATTTGGGGTGATGCAGCGCTCCGCCTTGCGGGAAAGGGGGGACGAGACTCCCCACGCCCTGATTATGTCGGCCACCCCCATACCTCGTACGTTGTCGCTAACCCTCTACGGCGACCTGGACATTTCCACCATCGACGAGTTGCCCGCCGGACGGCAGCAGGTTGCTACCCGGTGGCTCCCTCCGGAACGCCGCCCGGCCGCTTATGGATTCATGCGTAAGGAAGTTGAGGCAGGGCGGCAGGGCTTTGTCATTTGCCCGCTGGTGGGTGAGTCGGACACCATTGAGTCGAAGGCGGCGATCGACGAGCATAAAAGGCTGTCCGAGGAAGTTTTCCCAGACCTGCGGGTGGGCTTGCTCCATGGCCGGATGCCGGCCAAGGACAAGGACGCCGTGATGCGCCGGTTCCGGGAAGGAGAGGTCGACGTCCTGGTTTCGACGGCTGTGGTCGAGGTTGGCATCGACGTGGCCAACGCCACGGTTATGCTGATCGAAGGCGCCGATCGGTTTGGGCTGGCCCAGCTGCATCAGTTCCGAGGCAGGGTGGGCCGGGGCGAGCATAAAAGCTACTGTATCTTGCTTTCGGATTCTCCTTCGGAAGGGGCTCGGGAGCGGCTGGGCGCTCTGGAGCAGATTCACGACGGCTTCCAACTTGCCGAGGTTGACTTGGAATTGCGGGGGCCGGGAGACTTTTTCGGCACCCGTCAGAGCGGATTGCCCAATCTGCGGATGGCCCAATTGTCGGACCGCAAGCTTTTGGAAACCGCCCGGGACGAGGCAGCCCGAGTAAGGGATCAAGACCCGGAGTTGGCCGCCCCGGAGCATGCCGGATTAGCGGCTCAAGTGCGCCGGTTCTTGGACCAGGTCAGCGCCGAGGGGAGCTAATCAGCGGGGGCCGCGAATCGAACCTTATTCGTTAAGATGAGGTCTTGAAGCGGTAGCCGACGTTCCAGATGGTTTCCACGTAGACCCGGCCGGGACCTTCCACTTTAGACCGCAGCCGCCGCACGTGCACGTCCACCGTCCGGGTGCCCCCCAGGTAATCGTAGCCCCAAACCTGGCTTAGCAAGGCGTCTCGGGTGTAGACCCGGCCCGGATTGGAGGCCAGAAGCACCAGGAGTTGGAACTCCTTGTAGGTTAGCGATACACGGCGGCCGGAGATGGTGACATCGTAACGTTCCAGGTCGATCATCAACTCTCCGACCCTTAGGACTTTAGAGCTGGCTGGACCGTCAACTCGATAAATTGCCTGTTTTATCCTGGCGGCGAGCTCCGGTTCCTTTACGGGTCCGAAGATATATTCGTCGGCGTTAAGAGAGGGGTCATGATCTGAGGCTTGTTCTCCGGGAATAACCACCACGACGGGCAGCTTGAGTTGCTTGCATCGGTCAACGAACTGGTGGGTCTGGGCGGGGCCAACGGATTCCAAGTCCACCAGGACCGCTTCCGGCGTTACCGGGTCGCCACCTTCCTCCAAATGAGACAGGTCGGCGCCCACACAGCACGAAAACCCGGCCCGGTCTATTACCCCGAGCAGTGGCAGCGCTCCGTTTGAATCATCCGCCAGCAAAAATAAGCTATACAACGCCTTGCCCTGGCTCCACCGATGTTTTTGAGACTAACTTGGGCAAGTATACCACCCGGTGAGAGGGTTTAGACGCCTACCTTCCCCCTCCCTAGTTTACCCGGCTGAACCAAATTGACTGGCCGGGAGGCGACAACTATGATGTTGGGAGATTCCGGTTGAATACCGGCGAGAGATTATTATATAGCTGGTTGAGAATTGACCAGGGGAGAATTTGATGAGCACTCAAACCTTGCCCAAAAAGCCAAGTGAAGTGTGGCAACAGATCCGTGGCGGGAGGTGGCGAGGGGTAACCTCCGGCGTTGCGCCGGGTTACGTTCAAGCGAATCTGGCGATTTTGCCTCAGGACTTGGCTTTCGAGTTTTTGCTCTTTTGCCAGAGGAACCCTAAGCCCTGTCCCCTGTTGGAAGTCATAGAGGCAGGCAACGTTGAACCGGTGCTGACGGCGGCGGGGGCCGACATCCGCACCGATATCCCCGGGTACCGGATCTATGAGAATGGAGTAATGGTGGATGAGGTTGAGTCCTTGGTGCCCCATTGGCGGGACGACTTGGTCTCGTTCCTGATGGGCTGCAGCTTCTCCTTCGAAACCGCGATGATAGAAGCGGGAATTCCGTTGCGGCACCAGGAACTGGAGCGCAACGTGGCCATGTACATCACCAATATCCCCACCACTCCCGCCGGGCGATTTTCAGGTCCGATGGTGGTGAGTATGCGTCCGATAAAACGGGAGCAGATAGTCCGGGCCGTCCAGGTGACCTCACGGTTCCCGGCGACCCATGGCGCGCCGGTCCACATTGGCGATCCCTCGGCGATCGGCATCAAGGACATTTCCCGGCCGGACTTCGGGGACGCGGTGGACATCTATCCCGGCGAGGAGCCGGTGTTCTGGGCCTGCGGAGTAACTCCCCAGGCGGTGGCGCTTAATTGCAAGCCCAGTCTGATGATGACCCACACTCCGGGAATGATGTTCATTACCGGCCAGCGCGACGCCGATTACGCGGTTCTGTAGCTTTCAGGCTTCCGCTGTCAGCTATCAGCCAGCGAAAGGGTGATTAAAATGACCCAGACCATCGAAGATATTATTTTGGATCATGACAAACGGGGTGTCGCCCTCCTCCGGCCCCACATGCCGGCCGACTTTTGCTCCCAGGCGGCCCAGTACATCATGGACCATCCCGGCAACGTGGCCATCGTTACCGGGTTTTACATATTGTCTGCCGGCAGTCCGGAGACGGACGGACCCGCCGGAGCGATTGCCATCGGTAAAGCTTTGCAGGCGCTGGGGCGAAGGGTGACCTACATCACCGACTCCTACACCGTGCCCGTGCTGGAAGGTCTGTTGGAGGATGGGACGGAGGTAGTGGATTTTCCCATTGCCGACATCGAAACCAGCCGAAAAGCAAGCTCGGAGATCCTAGAGCGGCTGGACCTATCATTGATAATTTCCATCGAACGTTGCAGCCGGACCAATGACGACGCCTACTTGAATATGCGATACGTGGACATCACGCCTCACACCGCCCGGTTGGACTACCTGTT
>Ga0066368_10000433_pt1 | contig 11270 bp, 9 predicted proteins | sample Knorr_S7_td_NADW_FD_71215 | JGI IMG/M metagenome (GOLD analysis project Ga0066368, IMG submission 71215) | Marine microbial communities from Southern Atlantic Ocean transect - Knorr_S7_td_NADW_ad_2505m_LV_A | ecosystem: Environmental > Aquatic > Marine > Oceanic | place: Southern Atlantic ocean... | reverse complement strand
TCCCGGGCGGCGGCGATGGCGCTGGCGACATCGAACCGTGCGTGAGCGTCAACCATCAACTCGTAATCGTCTCCTAACTCAGACCTCAGGGCGCCAACCCACTCAGCAGCGTAATTGATGGCTGAAGGCGTCAGTTTCTCAACGAGCGATGCTCCTCGAAATGGGCCTGACTGGGTAGCCATTGATAGGAATGGGTCGGTCTTTATTGCTCGATATCCGTCCGCTTTGGTCTGGCGGGCCATAGCCACGTTTTCTTCGATTGTCGCGGCCTGTCGGGCATCATGGACGTGGGTGTACAACGGCACATGGTCGCGGACGGGCCCTCCCAACAACTGGTAAACAGGCACGCCCAGCGCCTTACCTTTAATGTCCCACAGCGCGATGTCGATACCACTGATGACTGCGGAGATCGGACCCCGACCACCAATCCGAAGGTGACGACGATATATTAGCTGCCAGATTTCCTCAATATTGGCCGGGTCCTGTCCGATGACCCACGGCTTCACAGACTCGATGCCTTGCTGAATCAGGGTGTTGTTGCCGTACCAAGAACACTCGCCCAGGCCAGTTATGCCCTCGTCGGTGTGAACCTCTACGAACAGCCATGGCAGGTTTTGGATGGGCATGGTCAAATAGGTTTTGATGTCGGTGATTTGCATAAACGGCCTCAAGTCAGGGATATTCTCAAGCGTATTCTAGTGACGCAGAGCGCGGCCTGGAAGCTGGCCTGTGTGACTCCCTCCGTCGATTACCGGAGTGCCATTGACGATCACGTATTCGATGCCGATGGGGAACTGTTTGGGTTCGGTTCTTGTTGCCGGCGCACTGACCGTGTTGGCATCAAATATGGTAATGTCGGCCTTCATCCCATCTCTTAAGATGCCTCGGTCGCTGAGACCGAGTCTTTGGGCGGGGAATGAAGTCATCTTGCGAATGGCATTTGGCAGGGAAATCTGACGTTCTTCGCGAACGTACTCGGCCAGGATGACCGGGAAGCACCCGTAGGTGCGGGGGCTAGGAAAGTCGCCTAAAAGGACTGCGTCGGAGCCGACCATTGACAACGGATGAGTGACGAACGCAGGGAGGGTTTTAGCGTTCAAACCTTCTGCCACATAACATACCTGCAAGTCTTCAGCCAGCAAAAGGTCGCAAAGCGCATCGACAGGATGCTGGCCCATCATCTCCGCAATTTCCGCAACTGAGCGGCCCTCGTACTTGTGGTTTTCTGGTCGTTTGAAGTAGGTTAGCCACATATCATGCCAGGTCGGGGCGCGAGGAACGACTTCGCTTCGTAGACGTTCGCGAGCCTCCGCCGACGCCAGAGCCACCTTCATCTGTTCAGGCGTTCCCTCGTGAATCCAGTCTGGGAACACGATCAGAATACGAGTGCTGCCCAAGCTATAAGGGTAGCTGTCAAACGTAATGTCTTGGCCAGCTTCAGCGCGGTCCTCGATCAGTCGCAACAGTTGAGCGCCTCCCCCCGTGCTGGGAGACCGCTGGTAGAAATGAGTGATGTGGACTGGGATGCCGCTGCGGTTGCCAATATCGATGGCTTCTTGAAACGGATCAATAAACATATCGCCCATCTTGTATCGAACGTGCGTGTGATAAATTCCTCCGAGATCGGCGACCTGTTTTGACAACTCGACAAGCTCGTCCGTGTCGGCGTAGTTTCCGGGAGGGTAGTCGAGACCCGTCGACAATCCTACGGCGCCTTCCTCCATCGCCTCTCGAATGATGGCTTTCATGTTTGCGATGTCTGCCGGTGTCGCAGGAGTGGAGTCCCAGCCGATGGCGTCGATTCGCACCGGCGAATTCCCGAGAATGTAGGCGATGTTGACCGCGGCCTTCCTGTCAAACATACTCAGGTATTGCTCGACCGTTGACCAGGTTCCCGGCAACGGAGGGTTGCCGTCAAGGCCGGAGTTCAGTTCGACGAATCGCTTGAAGTCTTCCTGGGAGCGGAATGGGGCGTATGAGTTGCCGTCGACACCGATAAGCTCAGTAGTGATGCCTTGGCGGACCTTTGGTTCGTGATGAGGCTCGGCCAGCAACACCAGGCCTGAATGGGCGTGCATGTCGATAAATCCTGGAGACACGATTCGACTTGTGGCGTCGATCTTACGGGCGGCGTCGACGCCCTCGGTCGATCCTCGGATTATCGTGACCGTGTCCTCCTCCACACCCACCGACCCGTAAAATCCAGGATTGCCAGTGCCGTCGATAATGAACCCGTTTTCAATTAGCAAATCCAGCATTGCCGAAGCCTCCTCAACGTTGATGATGCGCCACAGATTGTACACCCATTCGTTACCTCTTTCGCCCACGAACATCGACGGAAATATTTCCGTCGAGTCTCGACATATTGATGGCGGACAAGACAGGGCAGACACTTGATCGTGGATTCTTACGCTGTGATCGTCGACTTGTGGTGGATGTTCTAATTCGTCGCTTGATATAATCGAATAGGGACATTGGAACGATCCATGTTTCAGCGCGCGAAACGCTGTGAATGACTGAGAAAATAAGCAGGTAATTTTGGCAAGTTCAAGGCAAGCGCTAACTTGTCTGGATGCCGCCTCGTTATAACTTATAGAATCCGGGACAATCCGAAAGGTCTTAATACATGCAGGACATCAAACATTCGATAGTCGATAAACGGTCCAAGATAGCAGACATAATGGTGCGCCTTTGACCTGCCTGCAAAGGTCAAACAGATCGAAGCGCTAGAGAAAGAGGCCGTTGCCCCATCATTTTGGGAAGACAACGAACTCGCTCAAACCAAAATGCGCGACCTCGCGGCATTGAAACAAGAAGTCGATGACTGGAAGGCCATCGAAATTCGAGTCGTTGAACTAAGTGAGATGCTGGACCTCGCCATCGAAGAGCGGGACGGGTCGCTCCTGGACAGCTTCAGCGAAGAACATGCTGAAATTGAAGCCAAATTAAGCGGTCTCGAATTTAAATTGATGCTGTCTGGAGAGTTCGATGACCGAGACTCTATAATCGCCTTGCATTCGGGCGCCGGTGGAGTCGACTCTCAAGACTGGGTGCGGATGTTGATGAGGATGTATCTCAAGTGGGCCGAGCGGCGAGGCTTCAAAAGCCAGGTGCTGGACGTCTCCCCTGGAGAACAGGGCGGCGTAAAAAACGCGATAATCCAAATCTCAGGCGATTACGTGTATGGGAACCTTCGGTCCGAGAGAGGCGTGCATCGTTTGGTGCGGAAATCGCCGTTTGATGGGAACAACGCCCGTCACACCTCGTTCGCGCTCGCTGAAGTGATGCCAGAAGTTGAGGAGGGCGTCGACGTAGAAATCGACCCAGACGACATCAAAATGGACGTTTTCAGGGCAGGCGGTCATGGCGGCCAGAACGTTCAGAAGAACTCCACAGCCGTTCGCCTGACGCATATTCCATCTGGAATCGTAGTCACGTGTCAGAATGAGCGATCACAGCATCAAAATCGAGAAATCGCCATGCGAATCTTGCTGGGCCGACTCATTGAGGCTGAATTGAAAAAGAAAGCGGAAGAATTGGCAGAAATACGAGGCGAGCATATCTCTCCCGAATGGGGCAATCAGATACGCAGCTACGTCCTGCACCCCTACCAGATGGTGAAGGATCATCGCACCGATTATTCCGTATCCAGCGCCGACGCGGTTCTGGATGGCGACCTCGACGAGTTTATCAACAAGTATCTGGCGTCCACCGTTGGAGAGACTGATGTAGGGGCAAAGGGATAGCTTTTGCGTCGTCGCACCTAAAACCATAAAATTGCGTCAAATTGGCGGAATAACAAAGACCACGGGAAGTGTCATGCGAAAGATTGTTTGGGTAATTGTAGCGTTAGTTTCAATTGCGGCTGTTGCCTGCAGCGAGAACACCGGCGGAACAAGCGAGACGCGCGCTCAGGCGCCCAGCGTCGGCTCGGAGCCTGCGGCAAGCACGGCCCCGACAGCGGAGCCTTCCTCGCCTTCGACCTCCTCTTCTGCGCCTTCAGCATCGCCAACCGAGACCCCTCAGGCATCTGCTGCGCCATCGCAGTCTACCGGCGGGACGCAAGCGGGCGCGCCAAGCTCATCGGCGGCCACAACGCCTCCGGTTACGGCGATAGTCGAATCTTCCGATGGCAAAATTAGAGGCGGTGTATTCCGACGTCTGTGGGCCGACCCGCCCACACTGGACCCTCACTTGACCACAGACACAACTTCGGCAGGAGTCGTTGTTGAATTGTTCAGCGGTCTGGTCACTTTAAACACCGACCTACAACTGGTCCCCGACGTAGCTGAAAGTTGGGATATCAGCGAAGACGGAACGGTTTACACGTTCCACATTAGGCCGGAAGCCAAATTCCACGACGGCAAGCCAATCACCGCAGACGATTTCAAATGGTCGATTGAGCGCGCAGCGAGTCCAGACACCGCGTCTCCGGTGGCGGACACATACCTGGCTGACATAGTAGGCCTGCAAGACGTGCTGGACGGCACAGTGACTAATATATCGGGAATCCAGGTCATCGACACTCTGACGCTTCAGATAACTATCGACGCTCCGAAAGCCTACTTCCTCGCCAAGTTGACCTATCCAACAGCCTATGTTCTGGATCAGGAAAACGTCGAATCTGGCGGCCGTAACTGGACAGACAACCTCAATGGCTCCGGCCCTTTCCGCTTGAAGGAATATCGCATCGGAGAGCGGATTATTCTGGAGCGTAATGAGAACTACTACCGCGAACCGCCGTTCGTCGACACTGTTTTCATGAACCTGGCTGGCGGCCAGTCGATGGCGATGTATGAGAACGACGAAATCGACATCACGGGCGTTGGCCTGTTCGACCTTGACCGGGTGCTAGACCCAAATGAGGATCTGAACCGTGAACTGGTCGTCGCGCCTCCTGATTTCAGCGTATCCTACGTTGGATTTAACACCAACGAGGCTCCGTTCGATGACGCCAAATTCAGGAAAGCGCTCAACCATGCCATTGACAAAGAGTTGATAGCGACGGAAGTGTTATCTGAACTTGTCGAGCCTGCATATGGCGTGTTGCCCCCGGGATTCCCAGGCTATAATCCGAACTTGGTTGGTCTCTCATACGATGGAGAGTTGGCCCGACAGTTGCTGGCCGAATCAGCATACGCCGACGCCGATACCCGGCCTCGCATCGTCATAACCGTGCCTGGCACAGGCGGGACGATTGGCCTCGATCTAGAGGTCGTCATCGAGATGTGGAAACAGGAATTGGGTGTAGAGGTCGAGATTCAACAGGTAGAATGGGCCACGTACCTCCAGGACCTGAACGCCAACAAGTTCCAAGCGTTCGCTGGACTCGGCTGGGAAGCCGACTATCCGGACCCTCAGGACTTCCTGGACATCCTGTTCCATTCGGAAAGCTCAATCAACCACGGGGGCTACTCGAACCCGCTGGTCGATTCGGTGTTGGAAGATGCCCGCATCGAGCCCGACGCTGCGCAAAGAGTCGCTTTGTATCATGAGGCAGAGCGACTCATCATCGAGGATGCGGCATGGGTGCCTCTCTGGTTCACCGGCGAGCGGTACGTGCTGATCAAGCCGGACATCCAGGACTATCGGGTGACCCCGATGATCTTGCCAAAACTGCGGCAGGTGCACTTCAAGTAGCATTTGGCGACACCGTTAATCTTCGCGGCACCGGGATTCACTGAGTTCCGGGGCCGGTTGCCTTTTGGTTGAGTCGCGGATATGCTTTGCGACGTTGCTAGCGGTCTTGGTGTCCGGACTAATCCTGCCCCGACTCGCGCTCGTAATGTTATATAAGCCCTCCGGAGTCGAACGCATTTGTGCGATGTGGGAAGCCTTGCCATTTTATTAAACTCATGATTCCGAAACGTCTGGAATTTTATAGATGTGGATTTACATAGCGCGAAGGCTGTTGTGGTTGCCATTCTTGCTCCTCGCAGTGTCGTTGGTGACGTTCGCGATGGGCCGGATCGTGCCTGGCGATCCGGTGCAGGTGATGTTGGGCGCTCGATACGAGCCGGATTCTCAGGTCACCAAAAATCTCGAAGCACAATTCGGATTGGACAAGCCGTTCGCTGTTCAGTATGTCAACTATGTCTGGGACGCGCTTCATGGCGACTTTGGCGAGAGTTACAGGTATCGCGGACGTGCAGTAGGACCGCTTTTGGCCCAGAAAATGTGGGTGTCGTTCCGGATAAACATAGCAGCAATGATTCTGACCGTGGGGATTGGGTTGCCGCTGGGTTTTTGGATCGCGCACCATCAAGGGAGTTGGAAAGATCCGGTGACTGTGTCGTTTACCGTGGTCATCATGTCTGTGCCTATCATGGTGAGCGTCCCGTCGGTTTTGTGGGTCGTTTGCCTGAAAACGGACCTATTGCCCTGTTCAGGGTGGGGAGGGTTCTGGGACGTTCGCATAATAGTTCCGGCGATCACCATGGGGCTTCCAGGAATCGCGGGCATGGCTCGGATGATGCGAGCGAGCACACTTGATGTTATGGGCCAGGACTTCATTCGAACCGCTCACGCCAAAGGGTTGTCCTCAATTGCTGTGGACTTTCGGCACGTGCTCAAAAACGCCATGATTCCGATTGTGACGATATTGGCATTCGCGCTGGCTGGGATGTTGGGCACAGGATTCATCGTTGAGCAAATCCTCGGAATTCCTGGCGTCGGGCGGCTGGTGATTGAAGCGATATGGCAGCGCGATTACCCGATCATCATGGGGGCCACGTTAATAGGCGCCTCGGCTTTCGTAATCGCCAATCTCCTCGCGGACATCGCATACTCATTCATGGATCCTAGAATCAGGTACAACTAGCGTGGGCGGATAATCGATGGCAGTACAGGAACTTATCTCAGAGGACCTGCAACAAAAGTCGAAGGGGCACCTATCACGAGCATGGGCGAGGCTCATCCGCAAAAAAATAGCGGTCGCTTGTATGGTCGTGCTGGCGATAATTTACGTCGGCGGGATATTCGCACCGCTAGTTGCGCCATATGGTTACACTGACCAGGATTACCGCTCAATCAAAAAACCTCCGAGTTGGGATCACCTCGCAGGAACTGATTTAAAAGGTCGGGATGTCCTGACCAGAGTATTGTGGGGAATCCAAAATACGGTGATTATCACGTTAGTCGTGATGGGCACTGGAGGCATAGTGATTGGCGTCACGCTGGGCTTGGTGTCAGGATACTTCAGGCGGAAAATCGACGCGGTCATAATGCGTGTTGGGGAATTGTTTTCATCGTTCCCAGACATATTTTTGATGATACTTATTGCCGCGACCCTGCGCCCAAGAATTCTTGAGTGGGTGAGATGGTTGGAAGACAATACGGTTGTCGACGGTATCGTCAAGTCGGGGATCGTCGACTATTTCGCCATATCGATTGCGTTGGTTTCCTTCAGTTGGATTGGCATGGCTCGGCTGGTGCGAGGCCAAGTGCTGGCTCTGATGCAAACGCAGTTTGTAGAATCGGCTCAAGCGGTCGGCGCATCGACGCCCCGCATCCTGTTTGTGCACCTCCTCCCGAATGCGATTAGCCCTGTTGTCGTCACAGTCAGTATGGGCATGGGGGCACTTGTTGGCACAGAAATCATACTGAGTTTCCTTGGTCTTGGTATCCAGCCTCCAAGGCCAAGCCTCGGCACAATGCTGTTGGAGGCCGGAAGCCTCAGCGCGTTGCGAGAGGTGCCCTGGATGCTCTTGGCGCCTGGGCTTGTCGCCTGGACTCTGGTATTGGCTTGGAACCTGCTTGGGGACGCGCTGAACGACGTTCTCAACCCTCGCACTCGCTAACACCGCGGGCTTCTACTGCTCTCGCACAATTCGGTTGACACTCGATGGACTCCTGCCTAAACTGACGCCACAAATACAACGGTCAGGAGAACTTCACATGGGTTTCAACTTGTTGATTTTACGTGCCGGAGGAGAGAGCGGACATTCCCACATTGACGCGTGGCCCGCAAAGTTGCGAGAGGCGATACCCGACATTGAAATCAACGTCGCCAACTCTACCGGCGAGGCGATGGAAATGATTGCGGAGGCTGATGCTGCATTCGGCGACATTGTGCCGGAGGTTTTCGAGCGCGCCACAAAACTCCGATGGATCGCATGTCCCCAGGCTGGACCACGGGCAGGGTACTATCACCAGGCCCTTATCGACAGCGAAGTCGAAGTCACGAACACTCGTGACATTTACAACGACCACATTAGCAATCACATCATGTCGTTCGTGCTTGCCTTCGCCAGGGGCCTTCATGTGTACGTTCAGCAACAAATGCGCCGCGAGTGGGACTCCTCATACGAGATTATCAACCTGCCCGACTCCACCGTAATCATAATCGGCGTGGGTGGCATCGGCGGCGAGACGGCGCGCCTTTGCGCCGAGTTCGGAATGAATGTGCTGGCAGTTGACCCGCGGGTGACGGAGAAACCTCCCGGCGTTGCTGAACTTTACACTCCCGATTCTCTCGGCGAGATATTGCCAGAGGCGGATTTTGTCATCGTGACCGTTCCAGAAACGCCCGCAACCCAGGGCATGTTCGACGCCGAGTTTTTCCGACGGATGAGCCGCGGCGGTCATTTCATCAACATAGGCAGGGGCGCGACGACCATCCTGAACGACCTTGTGACGGCCCTTGAGGCCGGTGAGATACGAGGCGCGGCGCTGGACGTTTTCCAGGTGGAGCCGTTGCCGTCTGACCATGCGCTGTGGTCGTTGTCCAATGTAATCATCACGCCTCACTGCGCTGGAGCAGGGCCCTACCTTGATGATCGGCGAACCGACCTGTTCATCGAAAACTGCGTTCGATTCAATGACGGCGCGGCTTTGAAAAACGTGGTTGCAAAAGACAACTGGTTCTAGGCTGAGAACCGATCTGATTTGTTAGAGTATGGAGCGCAGGGACTTGAAAATTCATCTTCTTGACGGAACTTACGAGTTGTTTCGCGCACACTTTGCGATGCCACCTATGAACTCGCCTGATGGTAGGCCAGTGGCGGCGGTTCGTGGCCTGATGCAGAGCTTCCTGGCTCTGTTGAGGGAAGACGATGTCACTCATGTCGCATGCGCTTTCGACCACATAATCGAATCTTTCCGCAACCAAATGTTCGACGGTTACAAGACTGGAGAAGGAACCCCTGAGGAACTTCTGTCTCAGTTTGAATTGGCGGAGCGCGCCGTAACGGCAATGGGAATTGTAGTTTGGCCCATGACCGAGTTCGAGGCAGACGACGCGATCGCCACAGCCGCCGCTCGATGGGCCGAAGATGATCGTGTGAGTCAGGTAATTATCTGCTCTCCTGACAAAGACCTGTGCCAGATGGTGTCAGGGCAAGATGTTGTCTGCCTGGATCGTCGAAAGAAAATCGTCACAGACGAAAATGGTGTGATCGAAAAATTCGGGGTGTTACCGACGTCCATCCCCGACTATCTAGCGTTGGTTGGAGATGCGGCGGACGGGATTCCGGGCGTGGCGCGCTGGGGAGCAAAGGGCACGTCAACAGTTCTTTCGCAGTTTAGTCACGTGGAGGACATTCCTGCAGATCCAGCGGCCTGGAACCCTGCTCCACGAGGAGCGAAAGGCCTCGCAGAGAATTTAAGCGCGGCGCAGGACGAAGTTGCGCTGTACAAGGCTCTCGCAATGCTGAGATTAGACGTGCCTATCACCGAAACATTAGATGATCTCGAGTGGGTTGGCGCAAATGAAAGCGCATACAAAACGCTTTGCCAGGAACTGGGGTTCGGACGGATTTCAGAAGCGCCAACGCGATGGAAAGATTCATAGGCATGTGAATATTCAAAGCAGAGTGCCCCCGGCGGGACTCGAACCCACGCCCCTGGCTCCGGAGGCCAGTGCTCTATCCGCTGAGCTACGGGGGCAACTTGCATTTTCAATATAACAGCCTGAACGATTGTTAGACAATGTTGCGGACGAAAGTCAGGCATCAACAACAAAGATTGTGCGGGCAAACCAGTCGCGAAAAGGGGTTGACATCCCAAGCTGTGATGAATATGATTAGCCCGCTGTTGTACCTCGCCGTTAATCCCGGCGAAGTCTTTGCGTATCCCGTTGTCACCGAGTGGCAAAATATAAAGCTGATGGCTTGGAATTATAGAGAATTGGAATTATAGAGAGGGGGTCAGATGAGAAAGCGTTTCCCTAGGAAGGGTATAATGGTCGCCCTGCTTTCCTCAGTATTCGTCTTCGCATTAGTTGCGTGTCAACAAGGGGTCCAGGGTGAACCTGGTCTTCCAGGCATTTCTGGAGCGCCTGGTAATCCCGGTAATGTTGGGCCACAAGGCTTCCAGGGTCCTCCTGGTTCGGCAGGTCTGCCAGGTCTGTCAGGTTTCCCGGGTAATCCCGGCAACCCAGGACCTCCAGGCGCCCCAGGTTTGGACGGCGCAGCAGGAGCCGATGGCGCCGATGGCAAGAGTGGCGTTTCACCCGAGGCCGCCATTAACGTAAGTAAAAACGCCATTGCCGCAAAAGGCGATGGGTTCACAGTTTGGGGTTCGGGGTTCAAGGGCGGCGAGCCTGTGACCCTGATGCTTAAAGTGGACCAAAACCTACAGATCATTCTTGGAGGAGCCCGAGGAGCTCAGCTTTCTGCTAACGAAGCAGGGTCGTTCAAGATGGATTTTGATGAGGTTGGCGGCGCTGCGGGCAGCTTGGCTCGCGCCCCTGGTCTCAGGGCTATTTTGGCCGTTGGTTTGGACGGAAGTAGAGCCAGCGCGCCTGTCCGCATAGTGGATAATGCAGTCCCAGTGGATTCTGTTGATTCGAGCGTGCTTGTCGCAGCGACGGCGGTCGGCGAAGATATTGAGTTCTGGGGCGCAGGATTCGGACCTGGTGAGCCATTCTCCATTACGGCTGGCGGTCGGATCATCTCTGGCGGAATCTCCAACGATGACGGCGCGTTCACTTCGACAACGTCGAACCCGTTTGAAGCCGGCGTTTACACGCTCAAGGCCGTCGGTAACAAAGGTTCATCTGCTACCGCTCCTTTGGTAGTACACGAAGTGAAGTAAAGAAGTAATACTTCTCCCCGGCTTTCCGGGTTGATACGCTGAAGAACGAATGCCCCTGGCAGTAATGTCAGGGGCATTCTCGTGTTCGTAATATTCGATAAAACCCAGCTCAGCGAGTTTTGCGACACGGTTACGACATGATCAAGCTGTATCGCTTAGACAGAATTAGTATCACAACCAATAGATGTGCGATGAGTTTGCGCAAAGAATATGTCTCGATTGAGAGCGGCATTGCG
>Ga0066368_10000430_pt1 | contig 11291 bp, 8 predicted proteins | sample Knorr_S7_td_NADW_FD_71215 | JGI IMG/M metagenome (GOLD analysis project Ga0066368, IMG submission 71215) | Marine microbial communities from Southern Atlantic Ocean transect - Knorr_S7_td_NADW_ad_2505m_LV_A | ecosystem: Environmental > Aquatic > Marine > Oceanic | place: Southern Atlantic ocean... | reverse complement strand
TAAAATTGTAGAGGGAAAAGCATATGTTCATCCATTGACAATCCCTGAATTAGAATTTTTATTAACAATAGTAGCAGACGCAGGACATAAAATGGAAGATGTTCCAAAGGTATTACAAGTGACTAAGAAGCTACGAGAAGAATATAAGTTAGTTAAGGAACATCAAAGTACTTAATGGTTGGCCCATCTCTAAGGCAGATGATGGGAAGTGGGCTTCAAGTGAAGTTACCAACCGCGATTAGGAGATAAATTAAATGCCAAGTTGGAAAAGAGTCATAGTATCGGGCAGTTCAGCCCATTTAAATCAAATTACTGGTTCAACTTTTAGAATTGATGGTAATCAAAGTGGTAATTTTATAGCCTACATTGATAATGATGAAAATAACGATGGTCATGTATTAAAATTAACAACAGACGGAACTGGTAATGGTTCTTATATACTTGATATGGAAGCTGGTACAGATACCGTGTTCAGAGCAAGAGCAGATGGTAGATTTGCTTTTGGTAATTCCGCAGTCGGTTCAATGGGAGCTGGTACATTTGTTGTAGGTATAGATGGTGGACATACTTCAGATATAGCAATATCAAAAAGGTTACAACATTTAGGGGATGGTGATACATACATAGATTTTGAAACAAACAATATAATTTTTTCTGCCGGTGGAAATCTACTTGATTATAGTACCACAAAACTTAGTGGTTCAGCAGCTACACATCTTACTATGGGACAGATATCCTCAAGTGGTGATGTAGTAGCAGATGGTGATGTTGTAGCATATCATTCTTCTGATGAAAGACTTAAAGATAATTTACAAGTTATAGAAGGTTCATTAGATAAGATTGGTAAAATTAATGGTTATGAATTTGATTGGAATGAAAAATCTCCTGGTTGGGCACGAGAAAGAGGACATGATGTTGGAGTTATAGCACAGGAAGTAGAAAAAGTTTTACCAGAAGTGGTTCAAGAGAGAAAAAATGGTTATTTAGGAGTTGATTATAAACGAATCATCCCACTATTAATAGAATCCGTAAAAGAATTAAAAGAAGAGATAGAAGATCTAAAGAAAAAAGTGAATTAAGGGAATTCATTTGATATTTATTACATTAGTTATAAACAATAATAAGGAGAAAAAGTTATGGCCAAATCAAAAGATACAAAATTCTCAGAAGAAGAATTGAAATCTTTACAAGACCTACAAAATTCATATCAACAGAAACAATTACAGTTTGGACAGTTAGAAGTTCAAAGGTTGTTAGTATCACAACAACTTGATGCACTTGATAATGCAAAAACCAAGTTAGAAGTTGATTATGGTGAAGTTCAAGATACTGAACGAAAATTAGTTGCAGATTTGAATAAAAAGTATGGTCCTGGAAATTTAGATCCAGCAACAGGAGTATTTACTCCCACCCCAGTAGTCGAACCAGCAGCCAAAGAAACTACTTAAATAGTCTCCTACAAATGTATCGTTTGAGAAAGTTACGCGATATTTATAGTAAATATTTATAGTCTAAAAACGACTAATTTAGTTATTTAAATTATAACATAGGAGAAATAAAATGGCAGAAAGAATCGTATCGCCGGGTGTATTTACTCGTGAACGTGACCTTTCATTTCTTCCTCAAGGAATTGCAGACATTGGAGCAGCAATAATTGGACCAACACTTAAAGGTCCTGCTTTCGTTCCAACTGTAGTAAGAAATTTTCCTGAGTTTGAAGAGATGTTTGGTTCAACAGATAAACGATATTACACACCGTATGCGGTAGAACAATATTTAAGGAGTGCAGGAACTGTAACCATAGTTCGTGTGTTAAATACAGCTGGTTATTCAGTTGATTCACTTGCAATTAAAATAGGATCTACTACGGCCGCAGTGATTGCTAGTGGTGATTTAACTTTAACAGGTACAATTGAAGATAATGACCAGTTTGTACTTGTTGGTACAGATGGAACTTATACATTCATACCACAAGGTCAACCTGGAACAGATATACCAAATGTATATTTTTTCCAATCGGGATCAACCTTAACAGCTACAGCAACTAACTTAGCAGCCGAAATGACTGGTAAAGGTGGAGTGGCTGTTACATCAGCTGCTGCAAAAGTAATAGTAAGTGCATCAGCCGCGGGTACAGCTGGAAATAGTATTACATTTACTTCTGGTAGTACAACTACAACTCTTTCAGAAGGAGCAAATTCAGTAGGTGGTAGAACACTTGCAGTATTGGCACCTTCACGTGGTGGTTCAGATGGAACTGCAGATTTAGAAGGAAGTACAATTGTTGGTACTTGGGCATCAGCTTCACTTGTGTTGAGTGGTAGTAATTGGGGAGCAAAAAGTTTAACATCATATACTTATGTTATCGGATTTGATACTGGAAGTACATACGCATCTTATATTGAAGATGTATTTAGTAAAGACGCACAAGTACAGAAATCTGGTCAGAATACGGTATCAGCATACTTGTATAAGAGTTTTAAGTATGAACATAGTGGTAAATTATGGGATAAAGATGATGATGTGACTGTTGAAGATGGAACTTTGAATTTAGCAGTAACATACAATAATGCAGAAACACCTTATATTCAATCACAAACTATAAACAGTGCAAAATATAACTTGTTTAAAGTTCAATCTCGTTCACATGGTAGTGATGTAAATAACAAATTTAAGATTGTTGTTTTGAATGTAAAGAAAGCAGGTACAATAGCAGGTAGTGATTATGGTTCATTTTCAGTTCAAGTAAGACAGACTGGATTAAATGATAATAACCTAACAAAAGATAACATTTTAGAACAGTGGGATGGTTTGAATTTTGATCCATTAAGTCCAAATTATTTTGCAAGACGAGTTGGTGATAGATATGTAACAATAGATGCAAATGGTAAACTTACCTATAATGGTGATTGGCCAAATCTATCTAAATATATCTATGTATCTGATTTTTCAGCAATAGCAGATAGTGAATCACCAAAGACAGTTGTTCCTATGGGACACGCAGCAGTTAATAATCCATTTGGTAGTGATGATTCATCAATTCCAGCATGGACATTTAAAGCAACTCAATCAAATGCAGCAGGCGAATTTGATAGTAATGTTCTTTATGGTGTAGACTACGCTAATGCAGATGCAGGTGAGTATTTAGGACCAGTTAATTCTTTTGGAGATGGAGCCAATAAGTCTATGAGTTTAGAGGACTTCAACGGTCATACAGATGCATCTACCCTTGGAACTACTTATTCAGATGGAACTGAAAAAGTAACATTGGTACTTTCTCATATTAAACAGAGAAAGTTCGTTGTTCCATTTCAAGGTGGATATGATGGTGATAATCCAGCAGCTCCAAAATACACAGGAGCGAATATTGTTAATACCAATACACAAGGATTTGATTGTTCAACATCTACAACTGGTGGTACAATATCTTACAAGAAAGCAATTAATGCTGTAAGTAACGCCGATGAATTTGATATCAATATGTTAGTAACACCCGGTATCGTTCACGGATTACATTCTAAGATTACTAATCATGCAATATCTAAAATGGAAGCACGAGGTGATGCATTTTATGTATTTGATTGTGGTATTTATGGTGATACAATTACAAGTGCAACAAACGCAATTTCCGCACTTGATACGAACTACGCAGCAACCTATTATCCTTGGGTAAAGATTGTTGATAGAAACACATCACTTCCAGTTTGGGTCCCACCTTCTTGTGTCTTACCTGGTGTAATCGCTTACACGGATAAGGTAGCACATGAATGGTTCGCACCAGCTGGTTTGAATCGTGGTGGATTAACAACCGTACTTGAAGCACAGACAAGATTAACACATTCAGAAAGAGATGACCTCTATGAAGAAAGAGTTAATCCAATCGCTTCATTTCCAGGTCAGGGTGTGGTCGTATGGGGTCAAAAGACCTTACAGGCAAGACCATCAGCACTTGATAGGGTAAATGTTCGTAGATTGTTAATTAGACTGAAGAAGTTTATTGCATCTTCAAGTAGGTATTTAGTATTCGAACAGAATAGTACAGCAACAAGAAACAGATTCCTTAATATAGTGAATCCGTTTTTAGAGTCAGTACAAGCAAATAGTGGTTTATCCGCATTTAGAGTAGTAATGGACGATTCCAATAATACTGCAGATGTTGTTGATAGAAATCAACTTGTTGGCCAGATATTTATTCAACCAACACGGACAGCTGAATTTATTGTATTGGACTTCGTTGTACAACCTACTGGAGCAGCATTTCCAGAATAGTTTAATCAATAGATTAATAAATGAAAAACCCCTCTTTTTTGAGGGGTTTTTTGTTGCCCAATATATTTATATATGGAGATACTATAAAACTTCTAAAAAACTATGAAAAATGATTTAATGATTTTTTAGAATTTTGATATTTATAGTTGAAGAATTAAACTTATTGGAGATTAAAGATGCCAGAACTATTAGATCCTTCTGAAATAATGTTCACACCGTTTGAACCGAAAACAAAAAATCGGTACATCATGTATATTGAAGGGATACCAGCTTATCTCATAAAAACTGCTAATAGACCTTCAATAGCTTTTGAAACTATCGAACTTGACCACATCAATGTTAAACGATATGTTAAAGGTAAGGGAGCATGGGAAGAATTAGAAATTACTTTATATGACCCAGTTGTTCCAAGTGGAGCACAAGCCGTTATGGAATGGGTAAGATTAGCACACGAATCAGTAACAGGTAGAGATGGTTATACAGATTTCTATAAGAAGGATGTAACCATTAATGTTTTGGGACCTGTTGGTGATAAAGTGGAAGAATGGACGTTAAAGGGAACTTGGATTGTAAATGCGACATTTAATGATTTGGACTGGTCAAATACTACAGACCCAGTAGACATTACTCTTACATTAAGATACGATTACGCAATACTACAATTCTAATAAAATTTTAATAAAAAAAGGAGTTAATTATGGCAGTCATAGCAGATAAAGCTTGGTGGAAATCAAAAACAATATGGACATCAGTAGTCGCTGGAGTTGTTGGAGTAGCACAAGCAGCAGGTCTTATAGAAGCAGTACCTGAAGTCGTTTGGACATTACTCGCGGCATTTGGTTTGTACGGAGTTCGTGACGCTGTTGGAAAAGCATAATTCAGCAGTAAGTAATATTTGAAACTGGGGATTTTAATATCCCCAGTTAGTTTTATAATTGGTTATATTGTATAGGTTACTATTCAATAAAAATTACAAAGGAGAAATAACATGGCAGAAGAAAAACGCCAATTTCCTACTGAAGTAATAGATTTGCCTTCTAAAGGATATTTTTATCCGAAGGATAATCCATTATCAAGTGGACAGGTGGAAATTAAATATATGACGGCAAGAGAAGAAGATATATTAACGTCTGTTAATTTAATTCAGAAAGGTTTAGCTATAGATAGATTATTGGAAGCTTTAATTGTTAATCCAGATATTAATAAAAAAGATATTTTGATTGGTGATAAGAATGCTATTATGGTGGCAGCAAGAGTTCTTGGTTATGGTAAAGAATATGTTGTTGATGTTGAAGATGAAGAAGTAACAATAGATTTGACAACTTTAAAAGATAAAGAAGTAGATTTATCTAAATATGAGAAAGGAAAAAATGAATTTCCTTTTACTTTACCTAACTCGAAACGAAATATTACTTTTAAGATTTTAACTTGGGGTGATGATGTATCAATTGATAAAGAATTAGAAGCACTTGAAAAAGTAGGTGCTGAAGTAAAAAGTGAAATGACCACACGATTAAAAAGACGAGTTACCTCTGTAGATGGAGATAATACACCATCTGTCATCAATAATTTCGTAGATAACGAATTCCTTTCAGTTGATTCATTGGCATTTAGACAATATGCAGATGAAATAACACCTGATATAGATATGACTTATAAATATGTTAGTTCTATTGATGGAGAAGAAAAGGAGATAGTGGTCCCGATGACCACTCAGTTTTTTTGGCCTTCAGCCCGAAAATAAACCAGATATACACGAAGAAATATTTCAATTAATTTTCCACTCAAAGGGTGGAATATCATTTCAAGATGGATACAACATGCCTATCTATCTTCGCCGATTTTACCTTCAACGGTTAATAAAACATTACAAAGAAGAAAACGAGGCCATGAAAAAGGCTCAACAAAAAGCTCGTAAGCCAAGATTCAAAAAATAGATTTTTAGATATTTATTAATAACTAAATACAATAGTTTTAATCATTTTTAAGGAATCAATATAATGGGTAAATTAGACAAACTAATAAGTAAATTTTTTGACGGTTTAAGACAGAATAAAGTCAATGCTTTTACACGAGATGCGCTTAAAGATCCAGAAATTCGTAAAGCAGTAAAAAAACTTAAAAAGAACGAAGAAGAAATACTGGGAATGGTAAAAAGACATTTTAGTGAACATACAAAAAAATAATTAAAAATAGTATTTTCAAAATAGAGTTTTATAACTAAAACTTATCTAATCAATCAAGGAACACAATGGCAAGTAAACAAGATTTAAAAGACAAGCATGAGACAGCTAGATTAGATAAAGAGCGCGATCGAAGAGATAAGAATTATCTTGATTTTTTAGATGCAGTAGCAAAAGGTGAAAAAAGAAATTATGCGCAATATAGAGACCATCAAAGATATGTAAAGAAAAGAGATAAAGAACAAGAAGAGGCAGTTAAAAAACAGAATGCAGAAGAAGCCCTAAAACTCAAATTAAATAAACAACAGGTTGCAGAGGCCAAGAAAAGTCGTAATTTAGCAAAAGATTACAGTAAATTTCTAAAATCCAATACAGGAGAATTATTAAAAGAACTTGGCATTGTATCCGACTCAAATAATTTCGCGGTAGAAGCAAAAGATATTCAAGATAAAATTGCAAATGCAAAAGATGATAACGATAGAAAAACACTACTGGCAGGACAGGCGGGATTAAATATAGCACAAGAAGCCAGAAAAGAGGCATTGGCACTCATAGATTCGGGAACTTTTGAAGCTGATTCTTTTGCTCAAGATTTAAGTACAAGATTAGGACAGGTAGAAGATTTAAAACCAGAGTTTATGAATGAGTTGGTTGAAAAGTCTAAGGTATGGGGTGAAGAAACGGGAGCTACTATTGATAAGATGGGTGGTGGTGAAGATGTGTCTAAAAAACTTGAAATGTCAAAAGAAGCCATGGCGGGTATTAATTCATTTGAGGATAAGATATTTAGAATAAAATCTACTCTAACTGATCCTGGTATGCAAAAGGTGTTGATAAAAGGATTCTTTATTGGAGTGGCAATGAAGGCTGCCACAGCATTAGTTGGTGTAATAGGAGATTTATGGGACACTTTTAGAGAATTTGGAGTTAGTTGGGATTCACTTCCTGGAGCAGCTGGAATTGCAAAAGAAGAAGCTAAAGCATTATTAGATACATTTGGTACTTTAGAGGGGGTTAGTAATAAAACTTTATTAAGTATGAAGGTGATGTCATACTTCACAGGAGCACAGGCTGAAGATATGGCAAAAATAATGCAGTTACAACAATCTATTACTGGATTGTCAAAGGAACAGGCATTAGGACAACAGGCAGAATGGATTAAGGAAATTAGAAAAGAAGGAGTTTCTGCAAATAAAGTAATGGGAGATATGGCAGCCAATGCAGATTATTTCGCTAACTATATGAAAGAGGGTGGTAAAAATATAAAAGAAGCTGCAACAGCGGCAGCCAAGATGGGATTGAGTTTGTCTGATACTGCATCTATGGCCGAATCATTGTTAGATTGGGAAACTTCAATTGGTAAAGAAATGGAAGCAAGTATGATACTTGGTCGTTCAATTAATCTTGATAGGGCAAGAGAATTAGCCTTCCAGGGTAAACACGTTGAGATGATGGAAGAGGCAAAAAGACAGGCCGGTGGTGAAACAGCATTTCTAAAAATGAATGTTGTTCAAAGAGAGGCATTAGGTGAGGCAATTGGACTACAAGGACAGGCGTTATCAAAATTTGTTACTCAGAATGAAGATGCAGCAGAAGCTTCTGGAAAAGTTAGATGGATGTGGATAGCCATGGGTGCAGCAATTGGTGGAATTGTTGGACTTATGGCCGGAATGATACCAGCATTAATTGGAAGTATTCCTGGTATGCAAAAATTCGCATTCAAACAGGCAGCCAAAGGTTTAGCAGTAGGTATAGGAACTGGTCTGGCTGGTGCAGCCGCTGGTGGTTTAGTTGGTTATGGTGCACAGGGAGCCGCAAACATGATACAAGGAAAGGAACGAGGTGGTCCAGTTAGAGCTGGTAGTCCTTATGTAGTTGGTGAGAAACGACCTGAATTATTTATTCCTGGTGTCAGTGGTAACATATTACCATCAGTTCCAGGAATGCAAGATGGAAGTGCGACGTTTCCAGATATGTCCAGAATGGAGGCTGGTATAGAAAGACTTGTATCGGTAGGACAACAAAGATTTGACCAAGCCGAAACACATTCAAGAAAATTTGGTCGTGATATGGACAGTGCATTTCAACAGAGATAATTAATGAGTTTAATAAAATTAACACAAAATTTAGAAAATTTTCAATGGACAGATTATTCCAAGGCTGGGACTGGTAAAAGTCCACAGCAAGATGGTACAGATTATTTTGAAAGACCAAATCCTAAATCATTAGACCAAATGGAAAGTAAATTTGGTCCAATAGATAGAAGTTCAAATCGAGGTCCCTATGGTACAGTAGATTATATGGATGGAACTAAACAAGGACGAGGATTTACTCCTCCAGGCGGACATCCACTTGGATTTAATAAGGATATGGATTTAATATATTCATTTGACCGTTCTCGTTTGGTTTTGAATGGTGATATATCACGTTTACCTTTATCACATAATGTGGCCGGAATGAATTCTGCTTTGTCTTATGGTATCGTTTCAAATCAAGGAATCAATCTTGAACCAGCTGCCGAAGGTGCGTATGGAGTTACAACTTTACCTATATCAACTTATACAAGTAGACAAAATTTAGAAGGTTATACTATTGGAGCAGTAGGTGGTTATAACACTTATTATGGTACTATTGATTCATTCTCAAGTAAATCTTCAAAATTTCAGAAACCTGATGGTTCATATACGACGCCAACTGGAGATGAATTTACAAAACCAGGGAGTGGATATTTAATGAATCTTCTTAGTGGAACAACATATCCATCATTTGAAGGTGGACAAAGAACATTTATAATACCTGCCGCCTATCCAGAAAATACTTCGGCATATACTATTGATAGTCAACTTGGGTGGTCACATTTAAATAAATTCCTTGAAATATCTGGTGGACCTTGGGGTGTATTACCAAATGAGTGGGTAGAAACTAAAACGGTTACTACAACAGTTCCTTATACAGAGGAAGATATGACTAAGGCTGAAAATTATATGGGTGGTCATGTTGATGATTGGATGGCAACTCATCCACAAACATATACAACAACTCAAACAATAACTCATCCGATACAACCGATTAATCTTCATAGTGTACCAAATTATAATGCACCAAGTTGGTTAGAACTTCAATTTTTGACAAATTATAGTAATTCAGCTGAAACTTGGCCATATAAAGTTTTAAGTTTTGGTGAAGAAGGAACTCATCCATTTATTAGAAAAGATGTAGGAGAACGATATCCAGTTGGTCAAGGTGTTGAAAATTGGATGGCATTACAAGTAGCAAGAACATTCGAAGATATTGATAGATTAAATACATTTTTAGAAACACCCAAAGGAGCATTGTGGACAGCAAAACAAGTGATGTTACAACTGTTGAATCCACGAGATGAAACAAGAACAGTTGCTATAGATAATATTGTGAATTCTGCATCACCATTAGTTCATGCTAAAAGACATGCTGGTATTTATGGTGGTGAAACTTATATGGAACTTGCAGATTTTGGACCACTTGTTTCAGATACTCCTACCACACAAGGTGCAGGATTTATGTCCATACTTGCTGGTTTATGGAGTGGTGGAATATTTGCAAATGGTTTATCTGGAGATTTAAAAATAGGTACAGGTAGAGATACCGATTCCGATCCAGCAGCAGACCTTGGTATAGCAGTCGGAACAATTGATTTTAATGAACAAGGTGCAGGTGGTAGGTTAAGATATTTAACAAGTAAGTTTATAGTTGGTGATTCTATTAGTGGACTTGCTGGTTTTGTAGCATCCGCAGATCCATTTGGACGAACACCGAAAGTTCCAAAACAAACTACTTTTAGTCAAAAGGGTGCTTATGGTCGAGGTAATGCAAATGAAAATTCATCGGGAACTGTTTTACAGAGATATCAAACTCTTGCGTATGGTAGATTAGAACATTCAAGTGGTTATGGTGGAAAATTAGAAAACGAAGGTATTATGTCTCCAAGTGAAGTGTATAAGTTTGATGATGATCCAAGTGAACAGTTAGAGTTTATAGTTAAGAGTAGAGATAAATCAAGAGATATAGTTAAAGATATAGGACAACAAGGAAGACCTCTTGATCCAGAGATATATGAATCAACATATGACGATAGTAAAGAGGGGGCTGGATTAGGAATTATTAATAAGGGACCAGAAGGTAAATACAATAATAAGTTAACAGATAAAATTAATATGTTACCATATGGTCAAGATTATAAAGATTCAGCAGCTGGTACAATTCCCGATTTTATAAAGTTTAAATTTAAGGACTTAGTAAATGATAAATTTATTATATTTAGAGCAATTTTAAGTGGTATATCAGATAGTATTACACCTGAATGGAGTGGAACAAGATACATAGGTCGTCCTGACCAAGTTTATGTGTATTCAGGAACAGAAAGAAAAATAAGTTTTTCATTTGATATATATCCAAAAACTAAACAAGAATTTCCTGTATTAATGGAAAAATTAAATTATCTTATTGGATTATGTTATCCAACATACACTGCAAAGAATAGAATGATAGCACCATTTATACAATTAACACTTGGTGATATGTTTAATGATACTCCTGGTTTTCTTGATAGTTTAAGTATTACTGTTAATGATTCGGGAACGTGGGAAATAGAAGATGGATTACAATTTCCAAAACATATTACTTGTGCATGTGATTTTACTTATATTGGAAAGTATTTACCGTCATCACTTGGAAAACATTATGAATTGGGTTGGTTAGATGATCAAGGATGGACAAGGGATAAGGATGGTAATGCGACAACAAGAGGAACATTTGTAGGGGCCGAAGGAGATAATAAATATCCAGAAAGAATTCAATTTG